>OLII01000538.1_pt1 | contig 14340 bp, 11 predicted proteins | sample 1609481 | NCBI WGS metagenome assembly OLII01 (sample SAMN05416859, study PRJEB24817) | seawater metagenome | isolation source: Sea water | place: Canada:Atlantic | collected 2013-11
AGCTGGGCCTGGTTCGCCAGGCACTGGACGCGGGGGCCTGCGGGTTTCTGTCCAAGGCGGCAGCGCCGGCGGTGGTGCTTGAAGCCGTGCGCCGGGTACTGGCGGGGCATGCCTACATCGAGCAACCGCTGGCCACCCAGCTGGCCTGTCAGCCGCACCCGGGGCAGGGTGGCGGCAATGCTCGCCTGCAGGGGCTGACCCAGCGCGAGATCGAAATCTTCCTGATGCTGGCCAAGGGCACGCCGACCCGGTTGATAGCCCAGCAGCTGTGCATCAGCGCCAAGACCGTCTCCAACTACCTGACCTTGCTCAAGAGCAAGCTGCAGGTCAGCTCCCATGCCGAACTGGTGCACCTGGCAATCGAAGCCGGCCTGCTGCGTATAGCGGCGTAGGCTGTGTACGCAGGCACCTAGTCCCAGGTGCTCGGGCAACCCTGGCAGCCTTCCATGTTGCTGTCCTGGAAGTTGGCGTAGTGCTGGCGAGTGCCACGCAGGTCGGCTTTCTCCAGGTTGCTTTCACCGAACTTGGCTTCCTGCAGGTTGGCATCGGCCAGGTTCGCACCCACAAGGTCGGCCCTGCTCAGCCAGGTCATTTCCAGGTCGGCGGCTTGCAGGTTGGTATTGTGCAGCTTGGCGCCGGACAGGCGGGCAAACTCCAGGTAGGCGGCGCTGAGGTTGGCACCATTGAAGTTGGCGCCCTGGGCGTACATGCCCCAGGCCTGGACCGCGATCAGCGTGGCATCGGTGAAGTTGGCCACGCGCAGGTTGGTTTGCTGCAGGCTGGCACGGGTGAGGTTGGCGCCTTGCAGGTTGGCTTTCTCCAGGTTGGCCAGGTCGAGCTTGGCGTGACGCAGGTTGGCGCCACGCAGGTCGGCACCGGCCAGGTTCATCTTGCGCATGTCCTGGTTGTTCAGGTCGGCGTTCTGCAGGTTGGCGCCGGGGCACTGGCTTTCAGGCTGGATGATGCAGCCGTTGATCTTCAGCGGCTGTGGTTCCAGTTCGTCGTCGGCAGCAAAAGCCGGGGACAGGGCGACGGCGAGCACTAGGGGCAGATACTTCATGGGAATCTCCTTGGCAGTTTGAAAGCAGACGCGGGTCAAGCCCGCTCCCACAGGTCTGGTGATCCCTTGTGGTGGCGAACTTGACCCGCGAAAACGCTCAGATCAACGCTTGGCGGTCTTGGTATCCCAGGCCGGGATCTTGAACACCCAGAACGATCCACCCTGTGCCACCGGCTTGGTCAGCTCGGCCATGTCGCCACCCCACAGCGGTACTGCACCGCCGTAGCCGACGGTCACGCCGATGTACTGCTCGCCATCCTGTTCCCAGGTGATCGGTGGCGAAACGATGCCGCTGCCGGTCTGGAATTTCCACAGCTCTTCGCCGGTCTTGGCGTTGAAGGCCTTGAAGTATCCGTCACCGGTACCGGTGAACACCAGGTTGCCCTTGGTGGCCAGCACGCCGGCCCACAGCGGCAGGCGCTCGTTGTGCTCCCACACCACCTTGCCGGTGGTCGGGTCCATCGCACGCAGCGAACCTACGTGGTCCTCGTACATGCGCTTGATGCGGAAGCCCATGCCCAGGTAGGCCGACCCTTTCTTGTAGTTGACCTCTTCGGTCCAGTATTCCTCTTTCCAGTGGTTGGCCGGTACGTAGAACAGGCCGGTGTCCTGGCTGTAGGCCATCGGGTTCCAGTTCTTGCCGCCCAGGAACGGTGGCGAGACTTCCACCGGCTTGCCCTTGGTTTCGCCTGGCAATGGCTTGGCCGGGCGCTGGCCTTCGTTTTCGACCGGGCGACCGGTCTTGAGATCGATGTGGCTGGCCCAGGTGATGTTGTCCACGAACGGGAAGGCGTTTTTCAGCTTGCCGTTGGTGCGGTCCACCACATAGAAGAAGCCGTTGCGGTCAGCGTGCGCGGTGGCCTTGTACTGCTTGCCGTCCTTGTCCTTGTAGTCGAACAGCACCAGTTCGTTGTTGCCCGAGAAGTCCCAGGCATCGTTCGGGGTGTGCTGGTAGAACCACTTGACCTCACCGGTGGTCGGGTCGACGCCGACCTGGCCCGAGGTGTACAGGCTGTCGAAGTCGTGCGGGTTGCCGTCCTTGGAGGTACGTGCCCAGGTGTTCCACGGGCCAGGGTTGCCGGCGCCGACGATGATGGTGTTGGTTTCGGGGTCGAAGCTTGCGCTTTGCCATGGGGCGCCGCCACCGTGGCTCCAGGATTCGACCTTGCCGGTCTCGGTGGTCGGATCGTCCGGCCAGGACGGCGCCTTGACGTCGCCGGTAGGGGTGCTGTCCTTGCCGTTCAGGCGGCCCATGTGGCCTTCGACGAACGGACGCATCCACACTTCTTCACCGGTTTCCGGGTCGCGGGCATACAGCTGGCCGACCACGCCGAATTCGTCACCGGAGCTGCCGTGAATCAGCAGCACCTTGCCGCTCTTCTGATCCTTGATCAGGGTCGGGGCGCCGGTCATGGTGTAGCCGGCGCTGTGATCGCCGAATTTCTTGTTCCATACCACCTTGCCGGTGTCTTTGTTCAGCGCGATCACGCGGGCATCGAGGGTGCCGAAGTAGATCTTGTCGCCGAAGATGGCAGCGCCACGGTTGACCACGTCACAGCACGGACGAATGTTGTCCGGCAGGCGATGGTTGTAGGTCCACAGACGCTTGCCGGTCTTGGCATCCAGGGCGAACACCCGCGAGTAGGAGCCGGTGACGTAGATCACGCCGTCGTTGATGATCGCCTGGGATTCCTGGCCGCGTTGCTTTTCGTCACCGAAGGAGTACGACCAGGCCGGGGTCAGCTTGAACACGTTCTTGTCGTTGACCATGGCCAGCGGGCTCCAGCGCTGGGCATTGGTGCCCATGCCGTACTGCAGCACGTTCTGGGTGTTGAGGTGGTCGTTGGCGATGTCTTCCCAGGTCACCGGCTTGGCGTTGGCCGCCGGTGCCAGGGCCAGGCTCGAGACCAGCAGGACGGCCTGCACAGCCATGGACAGTGGGGAAAGCGCGGCGGGTAACGATCTTATTGTCATAGTGGGTGTTCCCAATGGAGGTTTTGTGCCTGCCTAGACTGGATCGTCGCCGCCTGCGCAGATACGGAAAAACTCCCGCCCTGAGCGGGAAAATGTCCCAGTCGGCGCATGATTTGGCACTGCCCCACAAGCCCTACTACCAAGGGAGTAGCACGCGACCACCAAAGCAGCATGGGGGCGCTGGAGTGCGCTTTCTAAGATGCCCGGCAGCACCCCGGTATCGCGAGGTGCCTGCGTGCAAACCGTACAGACAAAGCAGTCGAGGGCAGAACAATGACAACAGTGAAAAACGCCTGGATGAGCGCCGTGCTGATGGCCGGCCTGATGAGTACCGGGGCGGTGTTCGCCCATGGCAACGTGACCCCGTCGGCGGTCAACACCGGCACCCTGGAAAAACTCGGTGACGAGTGGCGTGAAACCAACCCCTACCGCAACGGCCCCAACCATGACGAGGCAGTGTCCATCGGCGCCTCGGCCTACAACCAGAACTGCGCGGCCTGCCACGGCCTGGAAGCCAAGTCCGGTGGCATCGCCCCCGACCTGCGCCTGCTGGACGAGGGCGAGGCGGGCGATGAATGGTTCGTGGAGCGGGTACGCAACGGCGCGGTGCGTGACGGGCGCGTGTACATGCCCAAGATGGCCGACTACCTGAGCCAGGAAGCGTTGTGGGCGGTGCGTACCTACCTTGACAGCGTGCACATCGAGGAATAGGCCATGCGCCGGGTACCGTTGCTGTTGGCCGCGTTGCTGCTGGCCGGCCCGGCCTGTGCAATACAGCCGGGTGCCGATCCGGTGCCATCGGTGATGTGGGAGTTCTATCGCAAACAGTGGCTCCAGGATGAGCCCTACGTCTTTGATGAGCGCGTGCGGGTGATTGCCCCGCCATTCGCCGAGGACGCCAGACAGGTGCCGTTGCAGGTCGATGCCCGGGCGTTGCCGGGCAAGGTGCAGCGCATACTCGTGTGGGCCGAACTCAACCCGATACCGCGGGTCGTCGATTTCCATCCCGGCCCGCAGGTTCTGCCGTGGCTGGCTGTGCGCATACGCATCGAGCAGGCCACCCCGCTGCGTGCGGCCGTGTTGACCGATGACGGTACCTGGCACATCGGTTCGGGCCTGATCGATGCCGCCGGCGGTGGCTGCACGGCGCCCAGCGTGGTACGCAGCCAGCCCGGCTGGGAAGAGCGTCTGGGCCAGGTACTGGGTGCACGCTACCCGCGCGAAGCCTTCAGCCGCGTGCGCCTGGACGTGTCGCACCCGATGGATAACGGCCTGACTGGCGGCATCCCCGAATTCTTCATCGAACACGCCGAGCTGTTCGATGCCAAGGGCCAGTCGCTGGCCACCCTCGAACTGTTTCCTGCCGTGAGCGAGAACCCCAGCCTGGGCTTCGACCTGCTCAACCAGGGGGCTACCCGCCTGGTGCTGCGTGACAACAACGGCAACCAGTTCGACGCTGCCATCGAGTGAGGACCGTGATGCGAGTACTGTTGCTGTTGCTGGCGTGTGTCAGCCTGCCGAGCCTGGCCGACCTGGACTATCGCCTGGCGCCGCGCCAGATCGCGGCCGGCACCTATGTGCTGGAGGGCAGCACCGAGCACTTCTCCCGTACCAACGGCGGCAACATCGTCAACACCGGTTTCATCGTCACCGAGGCTGGCGTGGTGGTGATCGACAGCGGTCCGTCGCTGCGCTATGGGCAGGCCTTGCGCAAAGCCATCGAAAGCGTCACCGACCAGCCGGTGGTGCAGGTGCTGCTGACCCATCACCACCCCGATCACGCACTGGGCAGCCAGGCCTTTGCCGGTGTGCCTGTCGGTGCACTGCCTGGCACCACGCAGTTGCTGGAGGAGCAGGGGGATGGCCTGGCCGAGAACATGTACCGCATGGTGGGTGACTGGATGCGTGGCACCCAGGTGCGCCTGCCCGACCAACAGGTGGCGGCGGGTGAGCGTGCGTTCGGTTCGCACCGGCTGCGGCTGCTGGCCTTGACCGGTCACAGCGGTGCCGACCTGGCGGTGTTCGACGAGAAGACCGGAGTGTTGTTTGCCGGCGATCTGTTGTTCTACCAGCGTGCGCTGACCACGCCCAACACCCCTGGCCTGGCGGTGTGGCTACAGGATCTGCAGCGGCTCGAGGCGCTGCCGTGGAAGGTGCTGGTGCCGGGGCACGGCCCGCTGGCCACGGACCGTGCGCCGTTTGCGCAGATGGTTGATTACCTGGGGTGGCTGGACAAGGTGATGCGTGAGAGTGCGGCGCAGGGGCTGGACATGACCGAGGTGATTGCCACGCCGATACCCCAGCGGTTTGCGGGCATAGCGTTGAGTCAGTACGAGCTCATTCGCAGCGTGAGCCATCTGTACCCGCAGTATGAGCGGCAGGTGCTCAAGCGGGTGGATCGCTAGAAGGTCTGGGGCCGGGCCAACAAGGCTGACAGGCCATGGTGGCCCGGCATCACATCAAACCGCGCCTTTACAACGGATAGTGCTTCAACTCCCGCGCAATCAGCATGCGCTGAATCTCGCTCGAGCCCTCATAGATCTGCGTGATCCGCGCATCGCGGTAGTATCGCTCCACGGGGTAGTCTTCCAGGTAACCATACCCACCATGCACCTGGATGGCCTTGGAACACACCCGTTCGGCCATCTCCGAAGCAAACAGCTTGGCCTGCGAAGCCTCGCTCAAACACGGCTTGCCCGCACTGCGCAAACGCGCCGCATGCAGTATCAACAACCGCGCCGCATTGAGTTGCACCTGCATGTCGGCCAGCAGGTTGGCCACACTCTGGTGCTCGTTGATCGGCTTGCCGAACTGGATGCGGTCACGCGAATATACCAGCGCCGCCTCGAACGCCGCACGCGCAATGCCCAGCGCCTGAGCCGCAATGCCGATACGCCCGCCCTCAAGGTTGGACAGCGCGATCGCCAGGCCCTTGCCACGCTCGCCCAGCAGGTTGGCTGCCGGCACACGGCAGTTGTTCAAGGTCACCGCACAGGTGTCGGAGGCGCGAATGCCCATCTTGTGTTCGCTGCGATCGACCACGAAACCTTCGTTGTCGGTCGGCACCAGAAACGCCGACAACCCTTTCTTGCCCAGCTCCGGGTCGGTCACCGCAAACACGATCGCCAGGCCCGCGCGCCGCGCATTGCTGACGAACTGCTTGGACCCGTTGATCACCCACTCATCACCTACTTGCTCGGCACGGGTGCGCAGGTTGTGCGCCTCGGAGCCGGCCTGGGGTTCGGTAAGGCAGAAGCAGCCGATCACCTGGCCGGTGGCCAGACGCTCCAGCCAGGTCTGCTGCTGCAGGTCGCTGCCATAGGCGAGCAGGGGGCCGCAGCCAACCGAGTTGTGGATGCTCATCAACGCCCCGGTGGCGCCATCGCCGGCGGCAATCTCTTCCACCGCCAGTGCATAGGCCACGTAGTCGGTGTAGCTGCCGCCCCATTGCTCGGGCACCACCATGCCCAGCAAGCCCAGCTCACCCATCCTGGCCACCACGCCATCGTCGATCCAGCCGGCCTTTTCCCAGGCCTGAGCATGCGGGGCGATCTCGTTACGGGCGAAGTCGCGCGCCATGTCGCGGATCATGATCTGTTCTTCAGTCAGTTCCAGGTCTTGCATGTGCGTACTCCGGCCCTCACAGGCCTTCGAAGAATTGATCCACCCGCGAGCGTGAAAGCTCGGCGACGGTGGCGGGGTTCCAGCGAGGCTGCTTGTCCTTGTCGATGATCAGCGCGCGTACACCTTCGATCAGGTCGCCATGCTCGAACCATTGCCGGTCCAGGTGCAGCTCCATCGCAAAGCAGTCCTCAAGGCTCAGGTGGCGCCCGCGGCGCAGCATCTCCAGGGTCACCGCCATCGCCAGGGGCGAGCGCGTGGCCAGCAGGTCGGCGGTCTTGAGTGCCCATTCGTGGCTGTCGCCGACGGTCACGGCACGCAGTTGCTCGATGATGCTGGCCACATCGGGCAACGCGAAGAAGTGGTCGATGGCCGGGCGCAGCGCAGCCAGGGGAGGGTTGTCCAGGGTCTGGGTGCCCAGCCTGGCCAGCACGCCCTGCAGGTCCTTGAGCGGGTGCTCGCTCCACTTGAGCGTGTTCAGGCGTTCATCCAGGGTGCTCAGCCTGGCGCTGTCGACATGCCAGTCGGCCAGCCCGCAGTACAGCGCGTCGGCCGCCTGGATCTGCACGCCGCTCACCCCCAGGTAGGTGCCCAGTTCGCCGGGGATGCGCGACAGGAAATAGCTGCCGCCCACGTCCGGAAAGTAGCCGATGCCGGTTTCGGGCATGGCCAGGCGGCTGCGCTCGGTGACCACACGCAGCTCCGCGCCCTGGGCCAGGCCCATGCCGCCGCCCAGGGTAAAGCCGTCCATCAGGGCAACGATGGGCTTGCGGTAGTGATGAATGCACAGGTCCAGCGCGTACTCCTCCACGAAGAAGTCGCGGTGCAGGCTGTCGCCTGCCTTGAAGCTGTCATGCAGCGAACGGATGTCGCCGCCGGCGCAGAAACCCTTGGGGCCTTCGCCACGCAGTACCACTGCGTGAACCTGCGGGTCGACGGCCCAGGCGTCGAGCTGCTGCTGCAGCTGACGCACCATCGGCAAGGTCAGGGCGTTGAGGCCGGCGGGGCGGTTGAGGGTCAGATGGCCTACATGGTTGCGTATGGTAGCCAGTACGTTGGTATCGACCGGGGAATGCGCTTGCGCGGTCATCGCTGTCTCCCTGCTTTGTTATTGATTTTCCACATGATTTGTCGCGCCGTGGAGATGAATTCAAGGATCGTCGGATCGTAACAGTGCAATTTTGCCCATTACAATCGACAAAACTGCAGTGCCTGTCTGCATTTTTGCATGGTGGTCTCGGCCATCCGGAGCGGGTGCTGGCACTTTAGCCTTGTGACACTGGCGGACACAGGATTAGTTCCCCGGTGCCTGGCACCTCGCGCCTCGCCAAAGCAGCAGCGCCTTGCCCCCAAGGCAGCGTAGGGCGCGCGGCGCCGCTTTTCGATAATCGCCTCCGACAACCGTCCACCCGTTTGCGGAGAGCGTCATGCACAACAATAAGAATGCCCATACACGTTTCCTGCCCTTGGTGGCGAGCCTTGCCGCGCTGGGCCTGACCCCGCTGGCCCAGGCCGAGATCATGCTGTACGACAAGGACGACACGACCTTTTCCACCGACGGCTACATCAACGCCTTCTACGTCAACAGCAAGGTCGACCGTGACGGCGAGCAGTTCGACCGTCGCCAGTCCCGGGTCAAGATGGGCTTTCTGCCCAACTACCTGGGTTTCAACATGACCCGTCAGATCGACGACCTCAAGCTGGGCGGGCGCGCTTCGTTCTGGGTCACCATCAACGACAGTGAAACCAACGGCACCGACACGGCCATCGACGTGCGTCAGTTCTACGGCACCGTGACCAATTCAGAGTGGGGCGAGGTACTGATCGGCAAGGACTTCGGCCTGTTCGCCCGTTCCAACATCCTGCTCGACGAGTTGCTGGCCGGCTATGGCCAGGTCAGTGACACCCTCGGCCTGGTGGACGGTGGCGGCGTATCGTTCGGCAACATCGGCACCGGCTACCCGTACCCGTTCCCCACTGCGCAGATCACCTACCGCACCCCGGTGATGGATGGCCTGCGCATCGCCGTGGGCATCATGGACCCGGTCGATACCAACGATGACAGCGCGGTGGGCAAGGCCTACCAGAAGAATCCGCGCACCGAGAGCGAGATCACCTACCAGTTCGACCTGGGGGGCGCCAAGATCTACAGCTGGATCAACGGTGGCTACCAGACCTCGGACAACACCGACCACAACGTCGACTCGGTGACCTCCAAGGGCCTGGGTTATGGCGTACAGGCCAAGATGGGCGCCTTCTCGTTGACCGGTTCCGGCTTCACCGCCAAGGGCATCAACCCGTTCTTCACCAACAACGCCGGGGAAGCCACCTTGCGCGAGGTCGACAGCAAGGGCTACCTGATGCAGGGCTCGTACAAGTTCGGCAAGAACCGCCTGGCGTTGTCGTACGGCAAGACCAAGGACGACGGCAACGGCGCGGTCAACACCGGCGCCGACTACGAGACCCGCGGCATCGCGCTGTTCCGCGACATCAATGCCAACCTCACCCTGGTAGCCGAATACAACCAGTTCGAAATCCGCGGGCATGAGGGCAGCAGCCAGAACGAAGACACCGATACGCTGGCCCTGGGTGCCGTGCTGACCTGGTAAACCGCGTCGCCCCCTTCGCTGGCAAGCCGGCGCCCACAGCGATGCCACTGTTCTTCACGTCAGTGGCAAACCTGTGGGCGCCGGCGTTCCAGCGAAAGGGCACCCCCCTTGCAAACCTACAACCAATGCCACCACCACCCACTACCCAAGTAGCATTCGACCCCCTCCAGCCCCTTCGTACACTGGGCCCATCCGTTAAAGCCCCCGCCGGAGGCCGTCATGCACCAACCCCCCGCCGAGGGCATTGTCAGTGCCGTCTCGCGCGCCAGTGTCGCCGAAGAGGCCGCACAGGACCTGGCCCGTCAGCTGCTGCACCCGCACCTGGGCTTCGTGCTGTTCTTCTGCTCCGCCGAATACGACCTGCCAGCCCTGGCCCACTCGCTGCAACAGAGCCTGGGCGGCATCCGCCTGGCAGGCTGCACCAGCGCCGGCGAAATCACCCCCGAAGGCTACGGCCGCGGCTGCATCACCGCGCTGGGCTTCGATTACCGGATGTTCTCGATTGCCGCCGAACTCATCGCCCCCATGCAGTACTTCAGCCTGATCGACGCGCAGCAGATGGTCGAGCGCCTGGTCGGCGACTGTCGCAGCAACACCCTGGCCCCGATCAAGGGCCACAGCTTCGCCCTGACCCTGCTCGACGGGCTGTCCAGCCGTGAGGAAACCGTGCTTGCCGCCCTCAGTGCCGCCCTGGGCGACATCCCGCATTTCGGCGGCTCGGCCGGCGACGACAACTACCTGCACCACACCCATGTGTACTTCGACGGCGCCTTCCACAGCAGCGCTGCCGTGGTGCTGCTGGTCAATACCTGCCTGGATTTCGAGGTATTCACCACCCATCACATCCAGCCGCGTCAGGAAAAGCTCGTGGTCACCCGCGCCGACAGTACCCTGCGCCGGGTCTACGAGCTCAATGCCGAACCCGCCGCGCAGGAATACGCCGCGCTGATCGGCGTGCCCCCCGAACAGCTCGACCATCGCACCTTCGCCGCCCACCCGCTGGCGGTGCGTATCAACGAGCGCTACTACGTGCGGGCCATCCAGCAGGTGCACGACGACGGCAGCCTGAGTTTCTACTGCGCGGTGGAGAACGGCATCGTGCTCACCGCCATGCGCCCCGGGCCCCTGCTGCCCAACCTGAGCGCGTTGTTCGACGGCTTGCGCGAACGCCTCGGGCCGTTGCTGCTGACCATCGGCTGCGACTGCTTCCTGCGCCGCCTGGAGCTGGAAGGCAGCGCAGAGTTCGAAGCCGTCGGCGCCTTTTTGCAGCAGCAGCCTGTGGTGGGGTTCAACTCCTATGGAGAACAGTTCAATGGCATGCACATCAACCAGACGTTCACCGGCGTCGCCATTGGCCAGCCCCGTGCACGCCGTGGACATTGACCAGGCCGCGCTGATCGCCCGCTTGCAGCATGAAAACCGCAAGCTCAGCCGTATCAACGCCGCCCTGATCGAACGCCAGGAATCGGGTGCCGCGCGCCCGGACGACTCCTATGCGGCGTTCCAGCACTCGGTGGTGCTGGCCGAGCAGGTGCGCGAGCGCACCGATGCGCTGAACCAGGCCATGGCCGAACTCAAGGCCAGCAACCACCTGCTCAGCGATGCGCGGCTGCGCGCCGAAACCGCGCATCAGTACCTGGTGGACGCCATCGAAAGCATTTCCGACGCCTTCGTGCTGTTCGACCCGCAGCAGCGCATCGTGCTGTTCAACCAGCGCTTCAAGGCGTTCTGGGCCAACAGCCGCATCCGCATCATCGGCGGCATGCGTCTGGCCGAGATCAAGCGGCTGATGCAGAGCACCGGGCTGTTCTGCGAAGAACAACGCGGCCCCAGCGCCGAGCACATGGTGTACCGCCTGCAGGGCGGGCGCTGGCTGCAGGTCAGCGAGCGGCCGACCCAGGGCGGCGGCTGCGTGATGCTGTTCACCGACATCACCCAGATCAAGCTCAGCGAAACCCAGCGCCGCGAACAGGCCGTGGCGCAGAAGTCGCACCTGCTGCAGCGTGCGGTCGACAACCTGTCCCAGGGCGTGGCCATGGTCAATGCCGACGGCGTGCTGGAGTTGTGGAACCGGCGCTTCCTGGAACTCAGCGGGCTGGCCCCGATTGCCGCCCACCGCGACTTTGCCGAGGTGATCGCCGACAGCGAGCTGGCCTTGCTCACCCCGGCCAGTACCGATGCCAACGGGCGCAGCATCCATGAGCTGGAGCAGCGCCTGTTCGACGGGCGCATGCTCGAAATCCGTACCCATCCGCTGCCGGCCGGTGGTTTCGTCAATACCTTCACCGACATCACCGAGCGCTATCAGCATGCCGAGGCGCTGAGCGAGAGCGAGCGCTGGATCCGCCTGATCACCGACCATGTGCCGGCGCTGATCGCCTACCTCAACGCCGACCTGGTCTACGAGTTCACCAACAAGGTGTACGAGCAGTGGTACTGCTGGCCGCGCGGGGTAATGCTCGGCCAGAGCCTGCGCGAGGTGCACAGCGCCGAGCATTACCAGCGCCTGGAGAGCTACGTGGAGCGGGCACTGTCGGGCGAGAGCGTGACGTTCGAGTTCGCTGAAACCAACGCCCACGGCCAGGAGCGCTACATGCTGCGCTCCTATGTGCCCAACCAGCTGGCCAGCGGCGAGGTGGTGGGGATCTTCGTGCTGATCCGCGACATCACCGAACGCCGGCGTACCGCCGAAGCCCTGCACCAGGCCTACCAGAACCTGGAGTTGCGGGTGCGCGAGCGCACCGCCGAACTCACCCAGCTCAACCAGCAACTGCTGCGCGAAATCGAAGAGCGGCGCCGCGCCGAAGCGCGCCTGCGCGAGGCCAAGCAGGAGGCCGACCAGGCCAACCTGTCCAAGACCAAGTTCCTTGCCGCGGTCAGCCACGACCTGCTGCAACCGCTCAACGCCGCGCGCCTGTTCACCAGCGCGCTGCAGGAGCAGAACTGTGCAAGCCCGGCGCTGGTGCGCAACGTCAGCAATTCGCTGGATGACGTCGAAAGCCTGCTGGGCACCCTGGTCGACATCTCCAAGCTCGATGCCGGGGTGATCAAGGCCGATGTCGCGACCTTCGCCGTCAGCGACCTGCTCGACAACCTGGCCGCCGAGTACGCCCATGCCGCCGCCAGCGAAGGCTTGCGCATGAGCTACGTGCGCAGCAGCCTGCGGGTGCGCAGCGACATCCAGCTGCTGGCACGCATCCTGCGCAACCTGCTCAGCAATGCCATCCGCTACACCCCGCAGGGGCGCCTGATGCTCGGGTGCCGGCGGCGTGGGCAGCGGGTGTTCATCGAGGTATGGGACACCGGCATCGGCATCGCCCCCGACAAGTGCGCCGAGGTGTTCCAGGAGTTCAAGCGCGGCGACCTGCAGCGTCCCGACCAGGATCGCGGCCTGGGCCTGGGCCTGGCCATCGTCGACAAGATCGCCGGCATTCTCGGCCACCGCGTGCACCTGCGCTCCACGCCGGGCAAGGGCTCGGTGTTCTCCATCGAGGTGCCGCGCAGCAAGCGCGCGCCCCGGCGCGAGCCGCAACCGTCACAGGTCGAGCCGCTGACCGAACGCCTGGACGGCGCACGTATCTGGGTGGTGGACAACGATGCGGCGATCTGCGCGGGCATGCGCAGCCTGCTGGAGCAGTGGGGCTGCTCGGTGGTCACCGCCCTGAGCGAACAGGACCTGGCCCGCCAGGTGGCACTGGACAGCGAGTGGGCCGACCTGCTGATCGTCGACTATCACCTGGACAACGACCGCAATGGCCTGGAGGCGGTCGGGTCGATCAATACGCAGCGGCACACGCCGTTGCCGGCCCTGATGATCACTGCCAACTACAGCGTGGAGCTCAAGCAGCAGGTGCGCGACCTGGGCCACAGCCTGCTGCACAAACCGGTGCGGCCGATGAAGCTCAAGGCCGCCATCAGCCACCTGATCGGTTGCGAACTCAGCGTGGCTGGCGCCCGCTGACGAAGTGCGCCGCGTCGTTGTAGCCGTGGGTGGAGGCATGCCCGGGGGTAACCAGCGAATCGATGAAAGCTTCGTCTTCGGCGGTGATCTTCACCTGCAGCGCACCGCCATAGGTGTCCCACTGCGCTTCGGTGCGCGGGCCGACGATGGCGGAACTGACGTGCTGGTTGTTGAGCACCCAGGCAATGGCGAACTCGACCATGCCCACGCCCTTGGCCTGGGTATAGGCGTGGATCTTCTGCGCGATGGCCAGTGACTCGCTGCGCCATTCGGTCTCGAGGATGCGCTTGTCCTGGCGCCCGGCGCGGCTGTTGGCGTCCGGGGTGGCGTCGGGGGCGTACTTGCCGCTGAGCACCCCACGCGCCAGCGGGCTGTAGGGCACCACGCCCAGGCCGTGAAAGGCTGCAGCGGTGAACTGCTCGGTTTCGGCCTGGCGGTTGACGATGTTGTACAGCGGCTGGCTGATCACAGGCTTGGGGATACCCAGGCGTTCGGCCAGGTTGCACACCTCGGCGATGCGCCAGCCGCGAAAGTTCGACACGCCCCAGTGACGGATCTTGCCCTGGCGCAGCAGGTCGCCGATGGCTGCCACGCTGACCTCCAGCGGGGTGGCGTGGTCTTCGCGGTGCAGGTAGTAGATGTCCAGGTAATCGGTGCCCAGGCGCGTGAGGCTGGTGTCGATGGCATTGAAGATATGCTTGCGGCTCAGGCCGCTGCGGTTGGGCAGGCCGTCGACCGGGCCGAAGCCGACCTTGGAGGCCAGCACCCAGTCGTGACGGTGGCGGGCGATGGCTTCGCCGACGATTTCTTCGGAGCGGCCGGCGTTGTACACGTCGGCGGTATCGATGAAATTGATGCCCTGGTCCCAGGCCTTGTCGATGATACGCAGCGAGTCTTCGGTGCTGGTCTGCTCGCCGAACATCATGCTGCCCAGGGTGAGGGCGGAAACCTGCAGGCCACTGCGGCCCAGGGGACGGTAGATCATGCTCGAGCATCCTTTTGCGGGAGGGGGTCGAGCTGTTTTACAGGGTTGAAAGCTTCGTCGGCAAGGCCGGCTCCCGCACAATCTGTCTCTTATACACATCTCCGAGCCCACGAGACCGTACTAGATCTCG
>OLII01000539.1_pt1 | contig 14339 bp, 12 predicted proteins | sample 1609481 | NCBI WGS metagenome assembly OLII01 (sample SAMN05416859, study PRJEB24817) | seawater metagenome | isolation source: Sea water | place: Canada:Atlantic | collected 2013-11
GAGATCTAGTACGGTCTCGTGGGCTCGGAGATGTGTATAAGAGACAGGTACAAAATCCTAAAGGAGGAGGATTGTCATCGTCATTTGGTGGCGGTGGAGCACAATCAATGGGTGGTGTTCAAAATACCAACAACTTCTTAGACCGCTCTACATGGACTTTAGCTATTTCAATGTTTGCTTTGATCTTATTGGCAAACTTTGCAATTCCTAGAGGGAACAGCAACAATCCGCAACTAGAAAACACACTAGAAAATGTAACTACAGCACCTGCTGAAACAACAACTGCTCCAGCAACAAAAGATAGCGTAAACTAATACGCGCTCTAACCTTATTAAAAATGCCAACGCAAATGACACGTTGGCATTTTTTTATATCCTACATTTGCATTCAAACTAAGTATTTGAAAGATTGTCAGTTTTTTAGCACTGGCATAGTTTCTGAACATACAGAAGCAGAAATAATACATATTTAAACTTATATAATGGCATTAAACATTCAACCACTTGCAGACAGAGTTCTTGTAGAACCTGCTGCTGCTGAAACAAAAACAGCTTCTGGGTTAATCATACCAGATAACGCAAAAGAGAAACCTCAAAAAGGAACTGTTGTTGCTATTGGAACCGGAACTAAAGACACCTCGTTAACTGTAAAAACAGGAGACACTGTGTTGTACGGAAAATATGCAGGAACTGAATTAAAACTAGAAGGCTCTGATTATTTAATGATGAGAGAGAGCGATATTTTAGCAATTATTTAATTAAAAAAGAAAGAAGATGGCAAAGGATATAAAATTTGATATTGAAGCACGTGATGGACTGAAACGCGGAGTAGACGCTTTGGCAAATGCAGTAAAAGTAACATTAGGTCCAAAAGGACGCAATGTAATTATCTCTAAGGCATTTGGAGCTCCTACGGTAACGAAAGACGGAGTTTCTGTGGCCAAAGAAATTGAGCTTGAAAACGAGCTTGAAAATATGGGAGCTCAAATGGTGAAAGAAGTTGCTTCTAAAACCAATGATTTAGCTGGAGACGGAACAACAACTGCTACAGTATTAGCACAAGCAATTGTAAAAGAAGGATTGAAAAATGTTGCTGCCGGTGCAAATCCAATGGATTTAAAAAGAGGAATTGACAAAGCAGTTTCTTCAATTGTTTCAGACTTAAACGCCCAATCTGAAGAAGTAGGAAACTCTTCAGAAAAGATAAAACAAGTAGCCTCTATCTCGGCAAACAATGACGATGTTATTGGTGATTTAATTGCTACAGCCTTTGGAAAGGTAGGGAAAGAAGGAGTGATTACTGTTGAAGAAGCAAAAGGAACAGACACCTATGTTGATGTGGTAGAAGGAATGCAATTTGACAGAGGGTTTTTATCTCCATATTTCGTGACAGATGCTGATAAAATGATTGCTGATTTAGAAAATCCGTACATTTTATTATTCGATAAAAAGATTTCTAACTTAAATGAAATTCTTCCAATACTAGAACCTGTTGCACAATCTAGCAGACCTTTATTGATCATTGCAGAAGATGTAGATGGACAAGCACTAGCTACTTTGGTTGTAAATAAACTAAGAGGTGGCCTAAAAATTGCCGCTGTTAAAGCTCCTGGTTTCGGAGACAGAAGAAAAGCAATGTTAGAAGATATTGCTATTTTAACGGGAGGAACTGTGATCTCTGAAGAAAGAGGTTTCTCTTTAGAAAATGCAACACTAGACTTATTAGGTACTGCTGAAACAGTGACCATTGACAAAGACAATACGACCATTGTAAATGGTTCTGGTGATGCGGAAACCATCAAGGCGAGAGTGAATCAAATTAAAGCTCAGATAGAAACCACAACTTCTGACTACGACAAGGAAAAACTACAAGAACGTTTGGCCAAGTTAGCTGGAGGTGTTGCTGTTTTATATGTTGGTGCTGCATCTGAGGTAGAGATGAAAGAAAAGAAAGACAGAGTTGATGATGCTTTGCACGCAACAAGAGCCGCTGTAGAAGAGGGTATTGTTGCCGGTGGTGGTGTTGCTTTGGTACGAGCAAAAAGTGTACTAGAACAACTCACTACAGACAATTTAGATGAGGTTACTGGTGTACAGATCGTAGCAAGAGCCATTGAAGCCCCTTTAAGAACTATTGTTGAAAATGCAGGCGGAGAAGGATCTGTTGTCATTAACAAGGTCCTAGAAGGAAAAAAAGACTTTGGTTACGATGCAAAATCTGAAGCCTATGTAGACATGCTACAGGCAGGTATTATTGATCCTAAAAAAGTAACACGTGTTGCTTTAGAAAACGCTGCCTCTGTAGCTGGAATGATTTTAACCACAGAGTGCGCACTTATTGATATTAAAGAAGACAATCCTGCTGCTGCAATGCCTCCAATGGGAGGTGGAATGCCAGGAATGATGTAGTGATCACATAGCTACACAAACAAAAAAACCTCGAGAAATTCTCGAGGTTTTTTTGTTTACACTGCACAGAGCATCATGCAGTCTTTAGTCATCTTGCCCTCCATGATCTTTCATTGCATCACTGTCTCTATACCTACAACATGCATGCACCGTGTCATAAGCGGCATCAGTAGCTTTTACAGCCTTGGTGTCATGTCCTACTGAAGCTATATTTTTCTGAATTGATGTCACATCTATTTTACGCGCATCAATAATCATTTGCAACTGATGTGTTTTCAAATCCCACACTGCAAATTTTACACCTTTGGTTTTTAGGGCCGCTGTTTCAATGCGCTTTTTACACATCATACATACTCCATCTACCTCAATGGTTACTTTCGCATTTTTATTTTGTTTCTGTGCTTGCACAGAAACAAATAACAAGAATGCCATCACAATCAATACTGTTTTTTTCATCTTAATCTAATTTAAATCGAAATCCTGCATAGAGCATCCTTCCAAAAATTGGCGCATACACAATAGTGGTATCAAAATATGGGCCAAAAGGAGCATCATTCCCTAAAATAGGATTTTGTTGTTTGTAATTCGTTAGGTTTTCCGCACCTGCATACACTTCAAACTTCTTGGAGAACACTTTCGTTAATTGTGCATTGAACAAGCTGTAGGGTTTGGCATGTACCGGCAACTGATAGCCTGCTGGATTTGACCAAGTAGCTGGCAAACGTTGCTCACCAATAAAGTGGTAAGTGACATCAAATTTCCACTGTGAATCCTCCAATATTTGAGCTGTTTCGTATGAAATATTGGCAAAAAATCGATGTTTTGCTTGCAGCGGCTTTTGAAACCTTCCCACACTATAATCAGTAAAAACATTGTAATACTTATACGCCGTTCGTACACCAAATCGATCGGCCAATTCATAATTCATCTCAATCTGAAAACTATCTGCTTTACTTGCTCCTTCTAAATTGTAAAAGGAGAGTTCTTGTGGGTTTTCCACATCGACAACTACTTGATTCGAAAAATCGGTTCTGTAAAAATCAACAGTAACATCTCCTTTTCTATCAAAGAGTCGAAACTTCTGTAAATACGACAGCCCAAAATTCCAAGCAATTTCTGGAGACAGACCATACACGTTGTCACCACCACTTGTTATATTTACCTGTCTTGAGCTCGCAAAGTACTTTTGATTTTCGGCAAAAATAGCTGCATTTCTTCTTCCTTTCCCTATCGAGGCACGCACCACAGCATCTGCCCATGGCACATAGCGAAGGTGCAATCTTGGTGTAACAAAAGTCCCCAGATAGGTATGCCGATCTATTCGCAGACCTGCGGTCAAACTAAAATCATTTAAATTGTCGTATGCATACTCAAAAAACGCTCCTGCTGCGGCTTCTGTTCGATCATAGCGCAATTGATTCACCTGCTCTGAATAAGTGTCTTGTGAAAAACTAATTCCAGTTTTAAATTTATTTCTGGTATCTCCAATAATGGAATTAAACAATAAGTTCCCATAAAAGCTCTTGTGATGTATGTCGTACAAATTCAAACCAAAATAAGAATCCTGTTGGTGATTGCTATAGGCAACTTGCAACCCAAAACTTTGAAAAGGCATCTGCGGAAAAACATAGCCTAATTTGGCGGAACTTTCAAATCGTGTGGTGGCTATTTCACTACCCCAAACCTCAGAACTTCCCTCATCTGTATCATGGTCAAAATTAATTTGACCCATTTGCTTGGTATCCTGAAGGTACCTCACATTCACAAAGCTAATCCATCCTTTTACAGCATCGGTATACTGCCATCGATTCATCATGTTTATCTGTCGAGACAAAGGCGCATCTAAAAAGCCATCCTCATTTCTATCAAACTTCTCTCCACGATAATCGGCATGAACATAGAAACCTGTTTGCCATTTATCCGACAACTTTTGATTGACATGCGTATTCAATTCTAAGCGCCCATTTAACGAAGCATAGGTGTTCACAAAAAGTGCATTATCTGAAAATGGCTTCACCAACTCTGCATTAATTTGGCCAGAAATACTTTCAAAACCATTGACCACACTTCCCGCTCCTTTGGTTATTTGAATACTCTCGATCCAAGTACCTGGAGTAAACGTTAATCCAAATGCCTGTGACGCTCCTCTTATAGAAGGAATGTTCTCTTGATTGAACAGCAAATATGGACTTGTTAGCCCTAACATTTGAATTTGCTTTGTTCCCGTTAAGGCATCCGAGAAACTCACATCAATGGATGGGTTGGTTTCGAAACTCTCCGATAGATTGCAACATGCAGCCTTTAAAAGTTCCTCTTTGTTTACCGTAAATGTATTTTGAGTTTTTAAAAACGATTTTTGGATGCCCTTTTTCTTATTGGAAATAACGATTTCATCGAGCTGCCCCTCAGGAGTTAAAACATGACGAATCGGATCAAGGTTGGCGATGGTCAATGTATCGGTCTTATAGCCCACATAACTTACAACTAGTTGTGAATATGACTTCTTATATGGAATCACAAACCAACCCTTTTCATTGGTTACTGTTCCTACAGAAGTACCCAACCAATATACATTGGCTCCATAAACTCCTAGCGTATCTATTGAACGTTCTTTGTCGATAATCACCCCCTTCAATTCTTGTTGAGCGAATGATAATATGGGAATCAGTAAGCACAGACTGACAACTATTTTCTTCATTACTTTATTTTATAAAAATTGTACATATACCTCTGCTGTTGCTGAGAGGCTTATTGCTGTGATTTTTATAAAATCAGATTAAAAAAGTTTGGTAAAAGATCTGTAAATTTTTGCTTTGATGAAGGTCGGGTGGTCCTGAATTTCTGACACACATCTCTTCTTTTGAATCAAGAAAAGTAAGTTTCTTAGAAATCGAAAAGATGAGAAAAAGCTTCTGAAAAGCAGTGAATGTATTGAAATTTTCTTTTTGCAATTCATCTTGACCCTCAATATGAAGTATTTCGTCTGAACAACAGTCTTTCTTGTTCACTACCGCTGCTTGCGCTGACTTCATCTCACACCTCTCCAAATTTCCAAGTATAGAAACATCCACCAAATAATCTCCACAGTAATGTTTTTCAACTGTAAAAGACATGGTTGAGAACAGTACAATTACTGCCATGGCTAAGGATGCTATTTTTTGTAGAAAGCGCTTCATAAAATCAATGCAAAAATACAACCATTCTTCTGAAAACCGATCATAAAGAGGTGTTTATTTCGACTTTCAACCTCAACACCCAAAATTTATATGAAATGCAAACAAGAGACCTAAAGAAAAAGAATCAGACCACAACCTCACAAAACAGCAGGTTCATTGCAGTCATTTGAGCACAACCAAGCGAATCAACACTGACCAAGATGCTAAAAAAAAAGACCACTCTTTTGTCAGGTATGTGCCACAAAATTCAGTTATTTGCACATTGTATTTTTCACAAACCATGTTCTATCACAATTAACACATCTTACTATGCAACTAGAAAATTTAAAAGCAACTATTGTAACCATCTTAGAAGGAACGGAGACTATTGGCGACAAGCTACAAGCCATTTGCGACTATTTGGAGGCTCAAGTTTCGTATTATGATTGGGTGGGGTTTTATTTCAAGAATGGAGATAAGGAAGAATTAAAACTTGCACAATACACGGGAGAACCAACAGACCACATTATCATTCCTTTTGGAAAAGGTATTTGTGGACAAGTAGCTGTGAGTAATGAAAATTTTGTGGTACAAGATGTATCAGAGCAGGATAATTATATTTCTTGTGGTTGGAAAGTAAAATCTGAAATTGTCATTCCTATCTTTGTCAAAGGAGAAAATATCGGACAAATAGATATCGACTCTCATACCGCAAATATTTTTACGAAACAGGATGAAGAATTATTGGAATTCACCTGTTCAATGATCTCTAATCACTTATGATCTCATTTCGCATAGCTCTGCGGTAGATTATGTGCGAATAATACCAGGAGCAAGAAAGTGATGTTTCCCAGTGCACTGCAATATAATCAGCCTTATTGATCATGTTTTTTTTAAGAGAAAACACTAAAAGTAGTAAAACACAACATCGATGAAGGAAGCCTGAAAATACGATGATTTTAATGCCGTATGCCCGTGCAAATACAGTCTTATATTAGTCATTTATTTTTCAGCTGTTTGTAGTGTATTAACCTTGGATATTTAGTAGCTTTGTGTGCTTAACAACACAACAACATGAGCAACACAAAGACCATTAAATCAGCACTAATCTCTGTTTTTCACAAAGACGGATTAGCACCTTTAGCAAAAAAGCTACACGAACAAAACGTCACTATTTATTCTACGGGTGGCACGGAAAAATTCATACAACAGTTGGGCATTCCTGTAGTGCCGGTAGAGGACGTCACTTCGTATCCATCGATTTTAGGAGGAAGGGTAAAAACATTGCACCCAAAAGTGTTTGGAGGCATTTTAAATAGACAAGAAAATGAGCATGATGCCGCTCAATTAAAAGAGTTTGACATCCCTCAAATAGACTTAGTTATTGTTGACCTTTATCCTTTCGAAAAAACCGTTGCCTCGGGAGCAACTGAGCAAGAGATCATTGAAAAGATTGATATTGGTGGAATTTCTCTCATAAGAGCAGCTGCAAAAAACTTTAAAGACACCGTTATCCTATCTTCCATGGAGCAATATGATGACTTTTTACAACTGATTTCACAAAGTCAAGGAACTACAACAATTGCTGACAGAAAAAAATTAGCGAGCAAAGCATTTCATATTTCCTCTCATTACGACACAGCTATTTTCAACTACTTCAATTCAGATGGCGAAGAAACTGTGTTAAAAATAAGCGAACCTAATGCAGCAGTGCTTCGTTACGGAGAGAACCCACATCAAAAAGGGTACTTCTTTGGAAACCTAGAAAATATATTTGAAAAGCTGCACGGAAAAGAACTCAGTTACAACAATTTATTAGACATTGATGCTGCGGTGAATTTAATGAATGAGTTTCAAAATGAACTCCCTACTTTCGCCATTTTGAAACACAATAATGCCTGTGGTTTTTCGCAAAGAGAAACTGTTCAACAGGCCTATCTAGATGCCTTAGCAGGTGATCCAACCTCTGCCTTTGGTGGTGTATTAATTTCAAATACAGAAATAGACACGGCAACAGCAGAAGAAATTCACAAATTATTTTGTGAGGTTGTGATTGCCCCTTCTTTTTCTTTGGAAGCCCAAAAGATTTTAAAAGGGAAAAAAAACAGAGTGCTACTCGTTCAAAAAGAAACTGAGATGCCTCAAAACTTAGTAAGAACTTGTTTGAATGGAATTCTTGTCCAGGACAAAGACCTCAAAACGGACAGCCTTTCTGATGTCGCCTATGCCACAGAAATCAAGCCCTCTGAAGACGAATTATCGGATTTATTGTTTGCTTCGAAAATCTGTAAGCATACAAAATCCAATACCATTGTACTGGCAAAGAATAAGCAATTGTTAGCCAGTGGAACGGGACAAACCAGTAGAGTTGATGCACTCAAACAAGCTATCGAAAAAGCAACAAATTTCGGATTTGACCTCGATGGAGCAGTGATGGCGAGTGATGCATTTTTCCCATTCCCAGATTGCGTAGAAATAGCAGATCATGCAGGAATAAAAAGTGTGATTCAGCCCGGAGGTTCGATTAAAGATCAACTCAGTATTGATTACTGCAACCAACAAAATCTTGCGATGGTTTTCACGGGCATTAGACATTTTAAACATTAAAAAATAACTACGCGATAATCTGTGCTTTGCATATAGAAATTTAGTAGATTTGTAAGATTACAAAGAATAATATCAAAAAAGAGAATTTTATGGGTTTTTTCGACTTCATGACTGAGGATATAGCAATCGATTTAGGCACTGCCAATACGCTAATTATTCACAATGGTAAAGTGGTGATCGATAGTCCCTCAATCGTAGCTCGAAATAGAATTACAGGAAAAATTATTGCAACAGGAAAGGAAGCAAACCTGATGCAAGGAAAAACTCACGAAAACATCAAAACCATCCGGCCTTTAAAGGATGGCGTGATTGCAGATTTTCAAGCTTCGGAAGAAATGATCAAACAGTTTGTAAAACAAATTCCTTCCATTAAAAAGAAGCTCTTTCCTCCCGCTCTTCGTATGGTAATTTGTATTCCTTCTGGCATTACAGAAGTAGAAAAACGTGCTGTTCAAGACTCTGCTCGTCATATGAATGCCAAAGAAATTTACTTAATCTTCGAACCAATGGCAGCAGCAATTGGTGTAGGCATAGATATCATGGAACCTAAAGGAAATATGATTATTGACATAGGAGGTGGAACTACCGAAATCGCAGTAATTGCATTGGCCGGAATTGTCTGTGATCAATCTGTTAAAGTAGCAGGTGATTTGTTTACAAACGATATTATGTACTACATGCGCACCCAACACAACTTATACGTTGGTGAAACCACGGCAGAAAAAATAAAAATAAAAATAGGGGCTGCCACAGAAGATCTAGACAGCCCGCCCGAAGACATGTTGGTACAGGGAAGAGATTTACTCAGCGGAAAACCAAAACAAGTACAGGTTTCTTATCGAGAAATTGCAAAAGCTTTGGATAAATCCATTCTAAGAATCGAAGACGCCGTAATGGAAACCTTATCCAAAACTCCTCCAGAATTGGCTGCAGACATCTACAATACCGGAATCTATTTAGCAGGAGGTGGTTCAATGCTAAGAGGTTTAGACAAGCGACTCTCTAGAAAAACAGACTTACCTGTCTATGTAGCTGAAGACCCGCTTAGGGCGGTTGTTCGCGGAACAGGAATTGCTTTAAAAGAGATTGAAAAATTCAAAAGCATATTAATGAAGTAACCGTTCTAGATCGATCTATTCCATGCAGCAGTTCATTTATTTTTTCCAAAAGTATAGGTACTTCTTATTTTTTGTTATTCTTGAAATTGTTGCGCTTGTTTTAATCATCAACAACCATAACTTTCACAAGAGCAAATTTATAAGTTCAGCCAATGGGATTACGGGAGGAGCCTATGAAGTCTTTTCCAACCTCACTGATTACTTCAATTTAAAAGATCAAAACAAACGATTAGTTGACGAAAATGAACGCTTAAAAAACATAGTAACAAAGTACCAATCAATTGAAAGCCCAACACCAAGTAAACAGGTAATCGACACGGTTCAATACAACCAAACATATACCTATACCCAAGCAAAAATCATCAACTACAGCTATCACCTACCCAACAACTACCTCACCATTAATAAAGGGAGTACTTCTGGTATTTCAAAAGAAATGGCGGTGATCAATAGTAAGGGAATCATTGGCATTACCGAAAATACAACCTCACAATATGCAAGAGTTCAATCGATTTTAAATAGCAATAGTAAAATCAATGCACGTCTAAAAAACAGCAATCATTTTGGCAGCTTAGAGTGGAATGGAATCGCATACAACACACTTCAACTACACGACATTCCAAGACAAGCTTTGATTAAATTAGGGGACACTATTATTACAGATGGTAAATCGACTATTTTTCCTGAAGGACTCTTAATAGGGAGCATTTCCCACATAGAAAGTAAAAACAACAAGAATTTAATAAGCGTTCAACTTTTTAATGACATGAGTAGCCTTAATCAAGTGTATGTTATTTCAAACTTAAACAAACAAGAAATCAATTCATTAAACAACTTCACCGATGAATAGCACTTTATTTGTTCCTTTCTTGTTTTTATCATTGTTATTCTTGCAAGTTTTTGTGTGTAATACTGTTTTACTTTTCGGATATATAAACCCATACATATACATTTCATTTGTTATTCTATATCCCTTAAAAAGGGAACGCTATCTCTTTCTAAGTTTATCATTTCTACTTGGTTTATGCATAGATTTCTTTTCAGATTCTGGAGGTACTCATGCTTTTGCATTATTATTTGTGGCCTATATTAGACTTTTTTTCGTACGTCTTATATTTAAGAAAACAGAACCCGACTACTTGCTGTTTGATCTCAAACAAGAACCTCTGGGGAACGTTTTTAACTATGTAATGATTTTAATTCTAATTCACCACTTCATTCTATTTTCTTTTGCTAACTTTAGCTTACAAAACTTCTCTACTGTTGTATCCAACACGCTTTACGCGAGTTTATTTACTGCAGTCTTGTTTTTTGCAGGAACTTATATCATTAGAAAGAAAAAATAAATGAAACGTAGTTTTTTACTTTACTTGGTAATTTCTCTCGCAGGAATTATTTTGATTGGAAGACTTTTTCAATTACAAATTATTCAAGGAGCAGATATCACTCCCCTCAACAATGCTTCCGTAAAAACAGTATTTGATTTCCCTGATCGTGGCTATGTATATGATAGAAACAACACACTGCTTGTTGCAAATCAACTCTCTTATGACGTCATGGTCATTCCGAATGAGGTCCAAGCATTAGACACTCTTGAATTTTGCAAACTCTTAAAAATAAAGAAAAGCTATTTTAAGAAGAAATATAAAATTGCCAACAGGTATTCTCCTTGGCTTCCCTCTGTTTTTTTAAAACAGTTGGCAAAAGAAGACTTTGCCTTTCTTCAAGAGAAACTGCACAAATTTAAAGGCTTTTATATTCAGAAAAGAAGCATTAGAAATTACCCAATTGCCTCTGCAGCTAATGTTTTGGGATACATCAGCGAGATAACTGAAGCGCAACTTAGAAACTATAAAAAATACCAACAAGGAGAGCTCATAGGTAAAAGTGGCGTAGAGAAAACATACGACTCAATTTTAAGAGGTATTAAAGGTAAAAAATTCCTACAACGCGATCGTTTGAACAAAATTATTGGATCGTTTAAAGATGGCATCTACGATACACTTCCCCAAAATGGTCAAGACATTACGCTCACTATCGATAGTCGACTACAGCAATACGGAGAATCTTTGATGACGGGAAAGCGAGGTGCGATTGTTGCTATAGAACCAAGCTCTGGAGAGATCCTAGCACTGATCACTGCACCAACTTATGACCCAAACATGATGGTTGGTAGACAGCGCGGACCCAATTCTGTGATTTTAATGGATGCAGATAATTTAGACAAACCCATGTTTGACAGAGGCCTACTAGCTACCTACCCTCCGGGATCTCCCTTCAAATTAATCAATGCATTGATAGGGCTCCAAGAAGGCATTATTACTCCACACACAAGTGTTTCTTGCTATGGAGGCTATCGTTATGGGAATAGAAAAAGTGCCTTTCAAAAATGTCATTGTGATATTTATGGAAAAGGAATACAATTGACTCGCGCAATTTCTAAATCGTGTAATAGCTACTTTTCAAATGCCTACAGGAATATCATAGACAAACCAGAAACTGCTAGCATTGGAATGGATAAGTGGAGCGCGCATGTTAAAAGTTTTGGATTGGGAAATTTTTTAGGGTACGACCTTCCAACCGGTCGACCAGGACTGATCCCTGATGGTAAGTATTACGACGATAGAAACAAGTACAAATGGGGACCAACCACAAACATCTCAAACGCAATTGGACAAGGAGAAGTTTCCTCAACACCTATTCAATTGGCGAATATTACTGCAGCCATAGCCAACAAAGGACATTTTTACACGCCCCATGTGATTAAGAAAATCAATGGGAAACCCATAAAGATATCAAAATTCACTACTCCTAAAAAAACAACCATAGACCCGAAACATTTCATACCTGTTATTGAAGGAATGCAGGAGGTATTTAAAACAGGTACCGGTGCTAATAGTACCATTGAAGGCATAAATATTGCAGGAAAAACGGGTACTTCAGAGAATTTCATTCGCGTAGATGGCAAAAAAAAACAACTCGAAGATCATTCAATACTGATTGCATTTGCCCCCATAGAAAAGCCTAAAATTGCGGTAGCTGTTCTTGTAGAAAATGGCGGTTATGGATCTGCCATCGCAGCGCCAATTACAAGTCTGCTTATTGAAAAATATTTAACACAAACAATTACAGGTGCGAAAAGAAAAAGAATAGAAGCAAGAATGCTTAATTTAAGCCTTGAAGAAATTTACAACCAAAAAAGAACTGACACTATAAAAAAATAAGCACTTGAGAACAGAAAAGAATAATATATTTCATGGTATAGATTGGACACTCATCGTTCTATATGTACTGCTTATTAGTTTTGGATGGATGACCATTTATGCAACCTCAGCTGCTGAAGGCGAGGCCTTTTCTTTTAACCTTACCACACGCTACGGAAAACAATTAGTATGGATCCTATTGTGCATACCATTGATCATATTTGTATTATTTTTCAACGGTAAGTTTTACGAAAAATACGCGAGCATATTCTATTTCGTCTCTATTTTATCGTTGCTTGGTCTCTTTTTATTTGGTAAAAACATCAATGGAGCAACTTCTTGGTATAATTTTGGATTCATGGGACTTCAGCCATCAGAATTTGCCAAAGCATGCACGGCATTGGCCATCGCAAAATTACTGAGCGACAAACAGTTTAGCCTACAACTCTTCAAGAACCAACTAAAAGCATTTTTCATTATTTTTCTACCTGCGCTCTGTATCGCCCTGCAACCAGATTATGGTTCTGTTCTCATTTACCTCTCTTTCTTTTTTGTCTTGAACAGAGAAGGACTTACATCGAACTATATTGTTCTAGGAGGGTTGGCAGTTATATTGTTTCTATTAACGTTATTGTTTGGCGCCATTAATGTCTTAATTACATGCTGTGCGATACTCACACTTGCCTTCATTTATTTCTTTAAAAAAAACAAGCGATATCTGAAATTTAACTGGCATAAAATAATAGGTGCATACACTGTTTTGGCTTTATTTATTTTTAGCACAAGTCTTATTTATAATGATTTCTTCAAACAACATCAAAGAGATCGTTTCGATATTCTTCTGGGCATTTCTAAAGACACGCAAAAAATTGGATACAATACACAACAATCTCTTCAAGCGATCAGTTCAGGAGGTGTCACAGGCAAAGGTTATTTGCAAGGTGATCGAACTCAAGGGAAATTTGTTCCTGAACAAGATACAGACTATATTTTCAGTGCAGTTGGAGAAGAATGGGGCTTTTTAGGAACCTCATTTATCATCATCTTGTTTTTATTACTACTCTTCAGAATCATCTACCTCGCAGAAACTCATAACAATAAATTTGGACGCATCTATGGCTATGGACTGGTATCCATTTTATTCTTCCATATTGTTATTAACATCGGAATGGTAATTCAATTACTCCCAACTGTAGGCATTCCTTTGCCTTTTTTTAGTTACGGCGGCTCATCGCTATGGGGATTTACGATGTTGCTTTTCATCTTTATCAAACTCGACGCTGACAAAGGGTATGATTGGTAGCTTTTAAAGAAGATTCTAAGCACCTCCTTCATCACTCAGTAAACCAAAACAGTGCATCAAAAAGAGTTGCAAAGCTCACAAAAAATAAAAGAAAGTCATGAACTCCATAAAGGAAGCTTACACTGGCTGCTTTTTGTTAAGGAAAAAGGGATACATACAAAAAAAGCGTTCTGAAAATCAGAACGCTTTTTTTTAATGTTTTAAAAAAACTAAAATTACATTGCAGCAACGTGCTTCGTCAATTTAGATTTCAAGTTTCCTGCCTTGTTTTGGTGGATAATGTTATTCTTAGCTAACTTATCTAACATTGCAATTACTTTTGGCAATAAAGCTTCAGCAGCAGTTTTATCTTCTGTCGCACGTAAATTTCTTACAGCGTTACGCGTTGTTTTGTGCTGATACTTGTTTCTTAATCTCTTCGCTTCGTTACTTCTAATTCTCTTAAGAGCTGACTTATGATTTGCCATAATTTTTAATTTCGTTTTTTTATTAAAACTTGTAGTCCGTACGGGAATCGAACCCGTGTTACCAGGATGAAAACCTGG
>OLII01000540.1_pt1 | contig 14332 bp, 11 predicted proteins | sample 1609481 | NCBI WGS metagenome assembly OLII01 (sample SAMN05416859, study PRJEB24817) | seawater metagenome | isolation source: Sea water | place: Canada:Atlantic | collected 2013-11
GATCTACACAGAGTAGATCGTCGGCAGCGTCAGATGTGTATAAGAGACAGAAATCTAACTGCCGCAATCTATGACATTATTCTCTCTACATGCTAGGTTTGGTTATTAGTTAAACCTTAATAAGTTTATTTGCATTTTAATATTACTCAATGATATTTTGTTAACTGCGTTTATTTCTTTTAAAAAGCATAACTTTACTATAATGACTATGACAAGTAGGTCACTAATTATTTAAAGGATACGATATGGTTCTTGTTAAAAGCCTCAGTAGTGCCTTTTGGGCTATCATTTATGTAATTGCATTGCTCTTTTCAAGCTCAATAATAGCTAAGCAAAAATATACTATTTATCTTGACGCAGACTTTAGTGGTGCTAAAACCTCAAGTTTATCGATTAAACAAGGGATCACCACCGCACTTGCAGAAGTGGATAATCAACTTCAAGGGATTGAATTTGAACTTGTTGTTAAAGATCATCGAGCAAACTCACTTCGTAGCAAACGAAATTTAGAGAGCTTTTTACAAGACGACCAAGCACTGCTGGTTTTTGCAGGCTTACATTCTCCGCCTTTACTCGCCAATAAAGACTTTATTAATGAAAATAAAATATTACTTTTAGATCCTTGGGCAGCTGCAGGGCCAATTACTCGAAGTACCACCAAGGAGAATTGGATATTTCGCTTATCCATTGATGATAGTAACGCAGGGCGGTTTATCAGCCAAAAAGCACTAGAGCAGGGGTTTAGTAAACCATATTTATTATTAGAGGATACAGGATGGGGACGGTCAAATAATAAAACGATGACTCAAGCATTAAATGAGTCGTCAATTAAACCTGTTGGTTTATCGTGGTTTAATTGGGGAGCGGGTAAAAATCATGCCAAGGTTTTACTTCGAGATATTAAAGCCAGTGGCGCTGATGTTATCTTTTTTGTTGGTAATGCTAACGAGGGAGTTACATTTACTCAAGCTATGCTTGAATTACCTGAAGCAGTGCGATTACCCATTAGAAGTCATTGGGGAATAACAGGTGGCGACTTTGCCAAGAGAATGCCACATAGTGGACGAGAGCATTTAGATTTACAATTTATCCAAACCAACTTTTCCTTTTTAGCTGACAAGCAAGTAAGCTTTGCTGAGCAGGTACTCGAGCAGGCTATTAAGTCAAATGCTGAAATTAACGATAAACATGACATTAAGGCTGCTACTGGCTTTATTCATGCTTACGATTTAACCAAGCTTACCATAGCAGCAATTAATCAAGTCGTGTTATCGGGCAATAAAGCTCAAGATGCTTTGCTAATTCATCAAGCATTAGAGCATTTAAAAACGCCAGTTCAAGGGTTGCTAAAAGTGTATAAAAAGCCTTTTTCTTCATATAACAAGCAAAACCCTAATGCCCATGAAGCATTAAACCAAGGTGATTACTCTTTGGGTAAATACAATATAAATAATGAAGTTATTCTATTACCAAGCAGGTAACGAAATCGAAGACGGAGCATAGGATATGATAAAAACCACGGTTTCTTTTGCCTTAGCGCGATTTGTTTTTATAAGCTGTTTAGGCTTAGCACTAATTATTACCAGTTTAGTTAACAATCATGTTGTGGAACTTGTTAACACTGAATATGAGAAAATCGCCAAGCGAGAAATTAATAGTCTAAACAATAACTATCGGGTTTTTATCACCAACCATCAAATATTATTAAAGGAGCAATCTCAAGAAGGGCTATTTGTTCAAGCCTTGATGCAACCTAGCAGCAACATCGGCAAGATTAAAGACTATATGGATGGCTTAACTTTGTTAGGCCAAAAATATGATGAAACACTACTCAACTTTGAAGGCAGTACATTGTATTCAACGGTAAATAATACCGTCAACTATACTGAATACTCTTGGTTAAAAGCCATGTTAGCAGGCCAAAAAAGTCAATCTATTGAAGTAATAAATATTGATGGTAAGTATTTCTGGTGTATTGCTTTTCCGGTTTTGTACAACCAACAAGTTGAAGGCGTGTTATTAGCAAACCTCCCCTTATCGACAATTAATGCTAGTGAAATAGATATTGAAGTATTAGATGGTTTGATGATTGAAATTACTAAAGGGGCTGACACCATTGCAACCTTCGGGAGGAAAGTCGTCGGTGCCAAGCAAATTAAATCATGGAAGGATGCACAAGTTAGTTTTCATTACACTCTAGACGAAGGCTACCGAAATAATGCTATCTCCACTTTAGTTATTCAATTAGGTAGCTATGCGTTTTTGGCGATAGTATTAACCACCTTATTAGCTTATTTATATGGCTATCGTTATTTTGTAAAACCTATTCATGCGCTCTCGCAATTAACCTCGAGCCTAGAAAAAGGTGAACATCATAAAATGCTACCCGACGAGTTAAAGTTTAAAGAGTTCGCTAACTTATTTAAGCAATTTAATCATATGAGTGAGAAGGTCGCGATGCGAGAGCTCGCCTTAAAGCAAAGTTATGCAAAGCTTTCCGCTGCCAATGATGAGTTGAAACAAAGTGAGTCTCAATTAGTACAATCTGAAAAAATGGCGAGTATTGGCGTTCTGGCTGCAGGTGTTGCACATGAGATAAATAACCCTATCGGCTTTATTCGCAGTAATTTAGAAGTTTTAGAAGATTACTTTAGTGATATTGAAAAGTACTACCATGAATTTAGCACTACCCTTAGTAGCGAGGAAGAACTTGAAAACTATAAAAAGTTGGCAAAAAAGTATGAATTAGAATTCTTATTTAAAGACTCGCCGCCCTTAATTAAAAGCAGTATTTCAGGGGTGGATAGAGTAACTGAAATCGTTAAAAGTCTGAAAACCTTTGCCCGTATTGATCACCCCGAAAAAACCTTAACTGACATTAATGAAGGCTTAAGTGCTACCTTGAATATGGTACATAATGAGTTGAAGTACCGTTGTAAAGTTAACGTCGATTTACAGCCTTTACCGAAAGTTCATGTCTATGCCGGGAAGTTAAATCAAGTCTTTATGAACTTACTGATTAATGCCGGGCAAGCAATGACTGACAAAGGTGATGTGTTTGTCAGAACCTTTGTAAATGACAATAACATTGTGATTGAAATTGAAGATACCGGCACAGGTATAGCACCGGAAAATCTAGCACAAATATTTACCCCATTTTATACCAGTAAACCCATTGGTGAAGGTACCGGTTTAGGGCTGTCAATCAGCCATCAAATCATTGAACAGCATGATGGTGAAATTAAAGTAACGTCCGAGTTAGGTAAGGGCAGTTGTTTTTCGGTATTTTTGCCGATTAATTAAGCCTCACTTTAATAACAATGGATCAAATACTTCTATTTAATCGAGTGCAAGTTTTAGCGGTATTAATCACAGGTTGATTAGCACATGACTAAGTAGCGCTGCACATCTGATGCTCTACTTTCCCAAGACTCATGACAGACTAAATGCTTTCTAGCGTTTTTAACTTCAGTGATCTTTAGCAGGTCATTAATACTCTCTAGTTGTTCAAAGTTCACCGCTGGCGTTATTTCGGCATGGGCCAAAAGAATTGCTTGCTCAAATGGCAATTGTTCATTCGCGACCTGTAGATAATTCCTGTAACCATCTAAGGCATTGAAGTTAGTTGTAACCACTGGGGTACCACTGGCCAAATATTCACGTAATTTAAGCGGGTTGCACATTTGAATCTGTTTGTTATCGACAAAGGGGAGCATAGCTACATCCCAGTTTTGTATGTAATTAGGTAGCTCTTCATGGGGTTTAGCACCGATAAAATACACATTGCTAAATGGCAGGATTTTGTCAATATTACACTCAATGTTACCGACAAAAACAAAGTTCCAGTGCGGTAATGCAGTAATTGCTTTTACTAAAAGATCTTGATCTAGCCATGTTGAGATACTACCGTAAAAACCAGCGATAGGGCGACCTTGAGGTAAGTCACAAGGGGTTTGAACTCTATATTTACTAAATAACGAAAAGTTTACCCCGTGAGGTATGTTTACCACCTTATCTGTCGGGAATTTACTCAGTAACTTTTTACTAGCAGTAAAAATATATTGAGATTTTGTTATCAGTCTTTGTTCTTTTTCGCAGACAATTTGATGGTCTACTCCCGCTAAACTATTAAAGTCATCGCCACAATAATATACGCATGGCGACTTGCCAAAAATGTCTAAATAATCGACTGACGTTGGTAAAGAAGACCATATGATGGCATCGGTAATATCGATATCTTTAGCGACTTTACGTAATTGCCACCTTAAGATACATTTACTCAAACTTAGTGAAAAAAAGTTATTGGCACACGGGAACACTAAGGGATTGATAATGATGAACTCGCTATGAGCTTGCTCAGTATTTTTCTGCTGAGAGCCAACTTTTAACAAAAATGATTTTACTTTAGTAAAGGCTCTTTTAAAGTCATGTAGGGTAAATTTTGGTTTTCTTAATCCAATTGAGTTTAGCCAAATAACAGAACGTGTTTTCGCTAAAACCTTAATAAGATGCTGAGTTGAGCTTGGATGCGCTCCCCAGTCTTCGCCGAACACAATAAGTGGTCTATTGCTATGTTGAGATGAAGGCGTTGAATTAATCATGACACTCCTCCTTAATTGACTTGATGACTTTTGCAGGTACTCCTGCTGCTAAAACAAAACTTGGTAAGCTTTTCGTTACCACACTACCTGCAGCCACAATAGTACCGCGACCTATAGTGACTCCCGGCATAACTTTCACCCCCGTAGCCAGCCAGACATCATCTTCTAGCGTAATATCTCCGACTTGTGATTCATTCTCGGGCTTACCTTGGGCTCGTAACTTTGCATTCACTGGGTGACCAGGATACCCCGCTAGGTAACAATCTCCAGCAATACGTACATTATTTCCAAGGGTGATTGTTCTGCCAACAGAAATAGAAGTTCGCCAACCAATGCCGACGTTATTACCAATGATGAGTTGCGCAATACTATGGCCAGTCGCTCTACCACTAATGGTGGTCATAGCGGCTAATCTCACTTTATCTCCCATGGTTATATCTAAACTACCGATAACCACTGGTAGTCCGCCATAAAGGTAAAGCTGTTTAGGCTTATTAATCAGTCTCGATTTAAAGATTGGCGTGTAATAAAAAATCCTTAGAATATCGCCAATGGTCTGTTTTATGACAAGGTGCAGTAAATAAAGTAACTTAAAGAGCAGAGGGATATCTGGCACTTCAAGCGCTTTAATTTTGAACCATAGCGCTTTAATGAGTTGGGCAAAAAAATTATCACTGTTTTTTGCCCATTGTTTGGCGTGATTTATGTTAAAAGTAATCATTCTACTGTCACCGACTTTGCAAGGTTTCTAGGCTGATCAACATTTTTACCTAATTGTTGAGCACTATATAAAGCCAGTAATTGCATTGGGATAACGCTAATAAGGGCTTGGATAGATTCTGGCATTTCGGGTAACTCAAAAAACTCATCTTCTTGTAAATTGATGTATTGTTTATTGCTACGGTCGCCAATAATAAATATTGGTGCATTTCGGGCTTGTACTTCTTGAATATTAGATAGTAATTTATCTGTAAGGCCATTTTTAGGGGCAATAACCAATACTGGCATTTGCTCGTCAAGTAAGGCGATTGGTCCATGTTTTAGTTCTCCGGCAGCATAAGCTTCTGCATGAATATAACTAATTTCTTTTAATTTAAGTGCGCCTTCTTGTGCTATGGCGGTCAGTTCACCTCGACCTAAAAATAGAACGTTGGAAAATTTGGTGAGTTTTTTTGCCATGTCTTTCATCTCAAGGCAGCGTTGTAGTACTTTCTCCATCAAATATGGCAGTTGCATAAAGTTTTTTGCTAATACACTTATTTCGTTGGCATCTATGAATTCCCTTTGTTTTGCCGCCTCTAAGGTCATTTTATAAAATATCGCCAACTGACAACTAAAGGCTTTCGTTGACGCGACACCTATTTCAGGTCCAGCATAAATTTCGAAAGAAAAATCAGCTTCTCGCGCTATGCTGCTGTTGATGACATTGACTAAAGCCAGTGTTTGGGCTTTTTTACTTTTGGCATACCTTAGTGCTGCCAAGGTATCTGCGGTTTCACCTGACTGTGAGACAAAAATAGTTAATTCTTTTTCTGAAACGATTGGCGAGCGATAGCGGTATTCAGAAGCAATGTCTATTTCAACTAAGATGTTGGCGTATTTTTCAAACCAGGATTTAGCAATGCTAGCGGCGTAATATGAAGTACCACAAGCAATAATGGTAATTTTATTTATCTGATTAAAGTTAATGCTTGAGTATTCATCAGTATCATTACTCACCGAAAGCCTTTTCATTAAGTCGACTTGTTCAAAGATTTCTTTCTCCATGTAGGAGCTGTGTTGACCTTTGGAAATAGCATCGCTCGATTGTTTGTTTTTTATATAATGAATTCTTTTATTACTGGAATCATTACATAGGGTAATGTCATGAGTATTTAACTTAATAAGCTCGTTGTCATTGGGGTAATAAATTTTGCCGCTGTCTGAGCCTAATGCCATTGCGTCTGAAGCCATGTATGCGCCCTCATTGCCCTGAGATATCACTAATGGACTGCCTTGCTTGATTGCATAAAGGTTTTTACTGGTTGAATTAATTAAGACGCCAATTGCATAGCTGCCTTTTAGTTGCGCAACCGTTTTTGCTATCGCTTCTTCTTCGGACAGGTGTTGACTGAGATAGTGATTGATTAAATGAGGGATGACTTCACTATCCGTTGCGCTACTAAAGTGATGACCCCATTGCGCTAATTGATGTTTAAGCTGTAAATAATTCTCGATGATACCGTTATGTACTACCGACACTTGACCACATTGGTGAGGGTGAGCGTTAGTGACACTTGCTCTACCGTGCGTCGCCCAGCGGGTATGACCGATACAACATTCGCCATCGAGTACTTGTTCGGATAATCGTTGTTTTAGATTGGTAAGCTTTCCTTGTGCTTTTATTGTTTGAATTTCATTGTTAGAGAGTAATGAAATACCAGAGGAGTCATACCCACGATATTCAAGTCTGCCTAAGCCGTCTAATACAGGCTTTATTGCTGTTTCTGCTACTGCACCAATAATTCCGCACATAATAAATACCTCGTTAATAGTTTTTGCTTACAACTTTAAGTAGCAGATATCGTGCCGAAAAATAAACTGATTTTATTCAGTGACTTGGAGTGTGGCTAATATCGATTTTGCAATTTGCAAAAATGATATTTCCTAATTAGGAATGGATTTGAGAATGTCATCATAACAATGCAAATGACAATATTGCTGTGCATATCGCACTGAATTTTTGGCGATAGTAGATAATAAATCACGATCATCAATAAGTTTAGTTAAGGCTTGTGCTAATGATTCACCGTTACCGGCATCATATTTTACGCAATTATAACCGTCGATCAGTTGTTGATCCCAATAGGCGTTATCAGCAGGGATCACAATGGCTAATCCCGCCGTCATTGCTTCAAGTATCGATAGGCCAAAAGGCTCACTTTCTGCAGTAGAAATAAAGACTGATGAGTTTGCTCTAATGTCATTTAAACTGTCAGGGTCTTCATACCAATAAATATTGCTTTCCTGCTTTAAGGTATTTATATCGAGATATTTGTCAGTTTTTGGTTCAATATAACAAACGCTGGCAAAGTAACTTTCGCTATGTAGATACTGGTTGTTTAATTGCGCTATAGCTGAGGTAAATAGTTCTAACCGTTTCCATTTTAGTAATGAGGCGGCCCACAAAAAACCAAGTTGAGTGTTTTTATTCTTAGGCTTAATTGTCTGACAGTCGATGCCATTTAGGAAAGAGTGAAACTTAACTTTTGTTAATTCACCACCGTGCGGCTTAGCTTTTAACACGCTTAAAATAGAGTCAAGTGTGGAGGGGAGGTAAAAGACTTGCGTTGCTCGATTTAAGCCAAAATTTGCTACATGAGAATTTGAAATGTTGCCTTGAACCAACTGAATAACGTCAATGTTTATGATGGAAGTGAGTATATACAGAGCAAAGTCTACCGAGGGACCTGAAATGCCAATGACTTTGGAAAACCTTTTTAGTTTTATCATATGAGTCATGAGTACGAAAAAGTACATTAGGTGTTTAAGGTAAAAACACAAACCTGTGGTTTTGTTTTGCAGACAATGTGGCGAGAATAAATTGATAAAGTTTATTTTAGCGTTACCCCAAGACGCTTTATCATTTGAAATTACCCATATTTCGACATCGTGAGGTAATTGCTCAAGAATAGTATTCATCACTTTTTTGGAACCGCCTTTTAAAGGTACAGGATCAAATACTAGGACACGATTAATCATGGCGCTTCTCCCATGAAAATTTAACTAATAAGGATTGATAGCTTTTGTTAACCAAAGCCTTTAGCAACGTGATGCAATGCAAGAACAGTCGCTGGACAGTTTTTTGTTTATTGCTAGCGAGTGAGAGAGAATGATAGGCATGTCTAAAGCTTTGGTATTGGTGAGCTAACGAAAAATTCTCTTTAATATGGTCATGAGCGGTTTGTGCAAGCTCAGCTCTTAGGGTCTCAGAATTGATTAATCTTTTTATTGCATTGATTAGTGCTGTGGTATCTTTGGGTGGAACGAGCAAAGCATGCTTTTTATCTTGGTATATCTCATTCACCCCAGGGATATTAGTGGTAATAACTGGGAGCTTAGCGATACTTGATTCAGCGAGAGTTAAACCAAACACTTCCTCTGACGGCACTGAAATAAAGCAGTCAGCATTACTTGAATACCAATTGGCGACATTCTCGCTATTAGGAAAAAATTTTACCTGCTTTTCTAGCTGTAATTGTCCCGCGAGTTTTCTTAATTCATCTTCTTCACTGCCTGAGCCAACTATTGCCAGCTTTATTGGATAAGCTGCTTTAAGCTTAGCTACGGCGTACAACAATTGGTCAACACCTTTTCTTTTGATGAGTGAGCCAACATATAGCATAACGAAGTCTTGCTTACTTGCCGATGTTTCTGCTCTTATATCTCTCGGGTGAGCACTTAGTATGCGATTTTCATTGATACCATTATAAATAACGCCGATAGACTGTTGATTAAATTCATTACTTTTAAAAATATTAATAACTGCTTGGCTGACCCCTATGATGTTATCAGCACCATGAAAAAGTAGTGTTAATCTATCTCTAAACATATAACGAGCATGTAGGTGCAGTAATAACGGGATTTTGGTTAATTTACAAATGGGCGCCATCCATTGACAGGGAGCACCATTATTACAATGCACTAACGATATACCATGCTCCCTGATAAGCTTTTTAGCTTTGCGCAGTAATTTAAAAAATTGCCTAAAATCCCATTTAGGTAGTGTCCAATAGCCTAAGCAAACGAATCTATCTTCAATGACCTCTACACCTAAACTGCGGGCTTTATCAGCCAGTACATCACTATTACACCAAAGCAACACATTCTGGTGTTGCGATTTAGCGGCTTGTAGTAAATCTAAAAGCACAATTTCACTGCCCCTAAGCCAGTTCTCGCCGTAGTGCACGTAGAGAATGTTAGTATTGAGTGTTGAGCGACCGCTAAATTCATCAGACATACAGACCTCTTTATACATACTTTACTTAGCAAGTTGAGTTAACTGCTTGCTAGAGATGGTATTTAACTCACTTGACCAAACCAAGTAGCAACAGCAGCAGCGCTAATTGCCGAATATAAATAACCAAATTTATAAGGTAAGTAGAGCTTTTTTTGACTGTAATAATAAAACAGCACCATGCGTAGCGCATTAGCAGCAATTAAAGCAATCAAGGCTCCTTGTATCATAAGTAATGGCACCAAAATAATAAGTAAAAGCCCACCAATACCGCAGGAAGCTAAGTTAATATTCATTTGTACCTTTGAGCTTTCTTCAACATAACAGCCAAGATTTAATAACTCCGCGAGCATTTTTAATAATGTACAGAGTAATAACCAAGGTAATATTGCAATTGCACCATGATAAGCGGTTGGCGTTAATAGTTGGATTAGAATCGGTCCTAGTAAGCCTAGCGCTCCGCAGATAACGACCGAAAAAATGGCGCCCAGCACAGCAAACTGGGCATTAGTTTGCTTGCCATCTTGTTCTTTTAGTACTGAAAAACGTTTAGGGAACCACCATAAAGTAAATGGCTGAATCAAAAGGGTAGGGACTAAGGCAAATTTAATGGCAATGGCATAGGCTGCTATTTGTGTTGCGCCGAAGTGTTCGGCCAATAACCACCTATCCATGCCAGATAAAGTAAATGAAGCGACTCCACCGATGAATATGGGACCAGCATAGTAAACAATGCTTTTTACTCTCTCAAAACAAAAACTTAATTTAGTTTCTTTAAGCTGAATCACACATAAGATAAGCGCAATAACCACTGCAGATACAGCGCCTGCAGCTAATATGCTGGTTACACCCCAACCAAGGCTTAACCAGTAGAACGTTAGTGAAACCTGAATGATTACCTTGAGCATTGATATGGCAAAGAATAACCCCGCTCTATCGGTAATGCGCAGCCAAGCTAAGGGAATATTGATGAGACCGCCAACGGATAAGGCGATACCAAGTAAATACAGTTCATTTTCACTTATTTCACTTGGAAAGTAAGTAACTAAGTCTTCTGCATAAAAGTGAAAGGCTGTGTATGACAATATTGCTATAAACGTGGCAATCAATAAACACTCTGCAGCATTTCGTTGCTTTTGTTTTAAACCGTCAGCTAAGCCAACATAACGATATAGCGCTTCGACTAAACCAAAACCTAGAATAATTGAAGCGATATTAGCAAAAACAACTAACACCTCTAATCGCCCATAATCTGCAGGCGACAAATAACCGGTATAAATAGGTAGCATAATCAATGAAATACCTTTCATTAAAAAAATACTTAAACCGTATAATACCGACTGGTTTAATAGGCTTTTAAAGCGTTTATTTAACATGGGAGCCACCTAATAAGGCTTTACGGTAGACACTGAAAATTTGTGGAATGATGGCATTACAAGAAAAGTTATTCTTAATATGCCAGTAACCAAATGAAGACATTCTATTTCGTTGCTCGTCATTGAGTGTTTGGCCTATTTCTATCGACTTAACAAAAGCGCTTTCGTCAAATGGCTCGATTAACCAACCACTATGGTTATTAATAACAACGGAGGAAATACCACCAATATCAAAACTGATAACGGGAATGCCTCTAACTAATGCTTCAATCGCCACCAAAGGCAAACCTTCTTCTCGACTAGTGATACATAATAAATTGATTTTAGGCCAGTGAGGATTCATCGAAGTGACATGGCCAACTAAGTCAACATTGCTAGAGGCTGACTCGGTTATTTCGTTTAACATTGGGCCGTCGCCATAAATTGAAAAGTCATACTGGGGTAATTGTTTAGCAATACGAAGAAAGACATCAGGGCCTTTTTCGTAACTTACCCTGCCGACAAAGGCGACTTGGCTAGCTTTTGGCGCTGCTTTAAATAATTTAGCGGGCAACACGACAAAGTTTTCAATGACTTCAGCGGTTAGGTTGGCTGATTGCTTTATTTGTTCAGAAACACAAATAGAGGTAGATAAGCTGGCGGTTATCCTATCAAGCCAGCGGTATAACCTTATTTTAATGTTACCTTTTTCACCGGCATGAAAAGTTGATACTACCGTTTTTTTAGTGAGTTTTCCTAACACTCTACCGATAATGCCGGCTTTGTAGCCATGGGTATGGATAAGGTTAATATTGGAGTGTTTTAGTTGCTTAAATAAGGTTGTGATACTGCCATCGAGTTTAATGAGTCTAGTGCGAAGGAAGTGTTCAGACTCAAATACCGGATGTTCACCATAATCGTTTAATAAAATAATCTGTACCTGGTGACCGGATTCGGTCAGGCCTTTGGCAAGGTTAGCAACGTGAGTCTCTATGCCGCCATAGTCGCGACTGTCGAGTAATAAAGCGATATTTAGCGTGTCTGTAGCCATGGTAGACCTACTATTAAGTGGGTGATACCTAGGTGTTGCATAATGTAAGCCAATTTAAATTTAAGCTAAATAGCGCAAGATGGGGGATTTTGGCCGGAAATTTTCTCTTTATTTGCAAATTGCATAATAGCGATAGATCATTGCAAAGCAATTTGACTTACGGGTGTAATGGCAATTGATAGAAATGCAGTTAGCCTTACGCTTTTAGACTAAAATCTATAGATAAAGATAAGTTAACCTTGTTGGAAAATTAATATTAATGGAAGCAAGACTAGTTATCCCTTTGGTTTTGGTAATAGCGCCCAGTCTAACCTGGGTGTTGTTAAAACAATTATATTCACCTTGGTGGCTTGAAAATATCTCATCAACGCCATTGGTTATTCTGCTGCTGTACTTAATTTTGATGGTGGCCCTGTTACCTTACTTAACATATTTTCATTGCATAACGTATTTTGTCGCCAACGTAACTGTTGTTATTGCATTGAATAATTTACCGTTACAATCCACAGACCTTCGTACTGAGACGTATCGTTTATTTCAGTTTAATATGAAATACCATGATACCAAGCAAGAGCTTGATGAATTACTTGAATACCTTAATGATGAAGAATATCACCTTATTGCTTTACAAGGGGTCAGCCAACAAGCTAAACAATACATTATTGGAAAACTCAGTCCAAATTACCCCAACTTCATTACCGGTGAAAATCCAGAAGTAGAAGCTTATAGTGATCAATTAGTGTTTAGTCCCTTTAGTTTTTCGGGTATCAAGTATTATAAAACAGATCACAGTGCCTTACTTATCTCCAGTAACTGGCACCCTGACGAAGAGGTTGTTAATCTATATACCTTACACCCACCGTCACCAAGAAATGAAAAGCTTTGGTTGAAGAGAAATAAAACCTTATATCAACTTAAGCAAGCGCTGAATTATGCAAAGCAAGAAGCGCTGCTAGTTAGGGGAACGATTGTAATAGGGGATTTAAACTTATCTAAACACTCCGACAGATTAACAAGTATATTTACCAACATGGATACTAGGGCAGTAAACTCTTGGCCAAACTTTGTTTTTATTCCGAGTTTTTTAGCGTTAGCAATAGATCATGTTTGGGTATCTGAGGGTATATCTATTTGTGCTAGAGAGCGAGTAGGTCAGTATGCTTGGTCAGATCATTATGCGATTAAAACTTGCCTTACATTAGATAATGAAAGTGAATAATATTTTCACACCGAGATATTTAATAGCACTATTTGAGCTAACTTTTTTCTCAATTTAGTCATTAATGTCGGTAACAAGTGATTCAGGCGATAAGTTTCTCTTTGTAACTCGGTCAATAATGAAGGATTGCTTTTGTCGTTGATGATTGAGCCAATTAAATTAACTTTTTTAACTTTTAATTTATCAATACTTTCTTGAATCAAGCTTTGTGGGGTTGTTCCTGCTTCAATTACCAATAAAGCCCCTTCACAGACTTCGCAAATAATCTCTGCGGGTATATTACTTTGGTTAAGCGAAGTTAATGCTGAGGTATCAAAAATAATCACGTCAAATTCGGCTTGCCATTGCTTGATAGATTGCAGCAGTAGTTGACTCTCTCTATATTGCATCACATCTTGAATGTTTTGAGGGGCAGGTAGTAAGCTATAACCTTTATCTTCAATGGCGATAACCTTGTTGCTAACTACATCACTGGTTATATCGCTAGTAAGCTTTTTAGATAACACGGGATTAAAGGTATTCATTTCAACTAATAATACCTGCTTACCGACTGCTTGAGCACGTTCTACAATAGCTTGGGCAATGGTAGTTTTTCCTTCACCGGCCTTCGCTGAAGTGACAGCCAAGCTTGTGTAGCCAGAGCCAATGGTCTGATTATAAATAGCTTCAACCTCGGCATAGTGAATGGGTAAATCAACCATATTATAATCCTCCGATAATCGCGACTAATGAAACGATACTGAGCATGTCTTTAACATTATCCATAAAGACATTCCAATTACTTTGTGAGATATCTGGAACAAAAATGGTATCGCCTGCCCGTACCATAGGTAAGTTAGTATAATCAGGATGTTCAATAAACTTTTCTAAATCAAATACGTGGCTAATGTTTTCACCCGTTTGGCTTTGAGAGATATTAACTACCATGATTTTTTCTAAGTAGGCCGTTTGAATTGGGCCGCCTGATTCAGCTAATAGATCTAATATGGTCATATCACCGCTAAATTGATACCTGCCCGGTTTTTCTACCGCACCTATAACTCTTACAGTTTGTTCTTTTTTATTATCTATCCAAGGTTTATTTCTTTCAGGTACATAAATGGTATCGCC
>OLII01000541.1_pt1 | contig 14310 bp, 9 predicted proteins | sample 1609481 | NCBI WGS metagenome assembly OLII01 (sample SAMN05416859, study PRJEB24817) | seawater metagenome | isolation source: Sea water | place: Canada:Atlantic | collected 2013-11
TACCAGATCGAAATTATATAGGATTAATGAAAGGTCCAAAACAAAAGGTTTTTATAGCAGAGCGCATTGAGAACACTCCTGGACTGACTGTTCACTCCTATGATGTAGAAAAAGAGAAACCTACCATTTTTGCGAAAGGAGTGTCTTCTATGGTTGCTTCCCAAGATCGGAGTGCTCTTCTTCTAAATAGAAGAGGGAACTGGTCTTTAGTGAGTAGTGCATCTCCAGCGAAACCTGATAAGGGTACTTTGAATACAAACATGAAGATCAAAGTAGATCCTAAACAAGAAGCGCATCAGATCTTTAAAGAAGGATGGAGATATATGCGCGATTTTTTATATGTTGACAATGTACATGGAGCACCGTGGGATGATATTTACAAATGGTACGCTCCATGGATCAATCATGTGAGACATAGAACAGATTTGAACTATGTTGTAGATATTATGAGTGGTGAAGTAGCCATCGGTCACTCCTATGTTTCGGGTGGAGATATACCGGATCCAGGTTTTGTTCCTGTAGGCTTGTTAGGTGCAGATCTTGAGGTACATAAGGGTATGTATCGCTTTAAGAAAATTTACAAAGGAGAACGATGGAATCCAACTATTAATGCTCCTCTAGGGCTTCCTGGAATCGATATAAATGAAGGAGACTATTTAATAGAAATTAATGGGACTATTCTAACAGATTCAATGAATCCGTACCAGCTTTTGGAACAAACTTCAGGTCGTGAGACGTATATCAAAGTTAATTCAAAACCATCAAAGGATGGTGCTCAAGAATATTTGGTTAAACCTGTGCGTAGTGAAACACAATTAAGAAGCATTGATTGGGTTGAAGGAAATCGTAGAAAAGTATATGAACTTTCAGGTGGTAATTTGGCTTATGTTTATCTGCCAAATACATCTGGTCCAGGTTTTAATTCTTTTAACAGATACTATTTCTCTCAACAAGATAAAAAGGGTGCAATTATAGATGAACGAAATAACGGAGGAGGTTCTGCAGCAGACTATATGATTGATGTAATGTCTCGAGAACTTTTGGGTTACTTCAATAGTAAATCTAAGTCTAGAAGGCCATGGACCACGCCTATGGCAGGGATTTGGGGTCCTAAAGTAATGATTATAAATGAACGAGCTGGATCGGGTGGAGATCTTCTTCCTTACATGTTTAAAATGAAGAATCTTGGACCTCTGGTTGGAACAAGAACTTGGGGTGGACTCGTAGGAACTTGGGATACACCAAGGTTCATTGATGGGGGAAGAATGGTGGCTCCTCGTGGTGGATTCTACGATGTGGATGGAAAGTGGGCAGTTGAAGGAGTTGGGGTTAGCCCGGATATTGAAGTGATCCAAGATCCAAAATCGGTATTGAATGGAAACGATCCTCAATTAGAAAGAGCTGTAAAAGAAGCTCTTAAGCTTTTAAAAATGAATGCATTTAAAATGAAACCAGAACCAGCAGGACCTATTCGTTGGAAAAGGCCTGATGGTTTCAAAAACGATTAATACGACCATTAATTCAGATACATTCAATATGATAATGTTTTAAATAAGGACAAATCATGTACATGGGACTAGTGAAACTTATGTAGTACAACTGATGTTCGATCTTACAATAGAGTTCCTAACAAAGAAAACCTCTTGAGAAAGCAAGAGGTATTTTTTGTCCTTTGTGTTTTCTTGGGGTTGTGTGCTTCTTTGGTCTATTTCGGAACAACGTGGAGGAATGAATCCAGTTCCAACTACAAAAAAGTAATCAGAAAGGGTTACTTTTTTTTTGTAGCAAATTCAATGATAGGTCTATTTTTTAGAATATCATGATTCGTATTTCCTTTATAAAAGGTTGCTTAAAGTACTTTTTCAATACCTCAAGGTTCAGCAAACAGATACTAATAGTAGTATTTACTGTCAATAAAGAGTCCGTTAAAATGAAACCAGAGACAGGTCTTTTTATTCCATTGAGCTATTTTAATAAACAGGTTTAGCTATCTTTGTAGCATGAAAGAAAACGATAAAAACCCCTTAGGTCTTGCAGATAAACTGTACAGCATTGAGGAATTTGGTGCTGCTTTGAGAAATAAATTTGGAGGAGATGATTATATTTCTAACGTTATGTTAGCAGAAATATTTCTTGTCAAATATCCTGTTTATTCATGTAAAATCAAAAAATCAAAAACGCACATCTCTCAGAAAACTTGTGGTTGTTGTTAGCATTTAAGCTCGCTCAATCATGCGTACATCCTCTTATTTCTGTTCTACGATTTCTAAACTTCATGAGCTAGGGCAGTTGAAGGAGTTGGTGTTCACCCTGATATTGAAGTGATCCCAGATCCAAAATCGGTATTGAATGGAAACGATCCTCAATTAGAAAGGGTTGTAAAAGAAGCTCTTAAACTTTTGGAGTACACTTGATGTTCGATCTTACAATAGAGTTCCCGACAAAAAAAACCTTTTTAGAAAGCAAGAGGTATTTTTTGTGCTTTGTGTTTTCTTGGGGTTGTTTGCTTCTTTTAGCCCATCGAGGAACAACGTGGAGGAATGAATCCAATGCCCACTGCTAAACAACACATATCTGTATTTCTAAGGATCCGTTTTTTAGTTGCATTATTTTTATACGCTGTGAAAGAGAGGGTGAACCAAGATCTTAGGTTGATTTTTAGAGTTCAATTTTTAATTTGAAAATTCATTTACCAAATTTTTCAACATCGTTACACACTTGTCAAGTTGTTCTTGAGTGGTAAATTCATTGGCTCTATGCGCTTGTTCTATAGATCCAGGTCCACAGATAATACTCTGGTAACCCGCTTCATGAAATTGTCCAGCCTCTGCCGCATAAGCAACTGTTCTCAAGGTATGATGTCCGGAGATCTTTTGTATTAAGGGAACAATGGGGTCAGTTTCTTTTGTATCTAAAGCAGGAACGGGAGGATGTAGCAACGTATTGGTAATTTTAAAAGTAGGAAATTGTTTTCGAACGTCTTCTTCTCGTTCTTTACAAAAAGCAAAAAAGTCATCAAAAATAGGCTGAATAGCGTCTTTTGGAATGACGCGTACATCCCATTCGAAACACGCATAATCTGCTACAATATTGGTAGCAACACCTCCATGGATTTGTCCAACATGTATGGTAGAGTGCGGTGGGTCAAAACGGTGGTCTTGTGCAGCTAGTGCTAATTGCGTCATCTTATGTTCTAGCCACATAATAAGCCGTGTGCTCTCATGGATGGCACTAATTTCTTTATGAATTCCACTACTATGCCCCCCCGAACCATTTACTTCTGTTTGTACATAACAAACGCCTTTTTTCCCAATAACAGGCGCTAAGGATGAAGGCTCGCCAATGATCGCATAGGTGGCATTTTCAGGATAGGTTTTTTTCATATGCGCTATAAGTTCCTCTGCTGCTAAACAACCAATTTCTTCATCATAACTGAAAGCAAAATAGATGGGTTTTTTTAAATCAGCCTTACACAAGTCGGGTAGCACAGCCAAACAGCAGGCAATATATCCCTTCATATCGGCACTTCCTCTTGCAAATAACTTCCCTTCTTTTTTCACAAGCGTAAAAGGATCGGTATCCCAATTCTGACCGTCTACGGGCACAACATCGGTATGTCCAGATAATATGACTCCACCATCTACTGCTGGTCCAATTCTACAATGTAAAGACGCTTTTGTTTCTTCTTGGTTTGGAACTAGTGTCGTTGCTATTCCAAAGGTTTCAAGATACGCTTTAATCCAATGGATAATCGTAAGGTTACTATCTCCTCCTAGAACAGGGAAGCCAACGAGTTTTGCTAAAATATCTTCTATATTCATATTATTCATAACCAATAGATACTGCTATTATTAAAGTGATGACTGAGAGCAAAAATACAACGATTGCCACAGGAAAAATAAATCGGAACCACTTATCTAATGGTACGCGACACATGCTCAGCATCGCTATTAATCCACCAAGAGTTGGGTTTATGAGATTGGAGATTCCATCCCCAATTTGAAACGCTAAAATAGTGGTTTGCCGGGTGAGTCCAATAACTTCTCCAAGAGGAAGCATTACAGGAAGGGTTGCCAATGCTTGTCCACTGCCAGAAGGAATAAAAAAGTTTATAATACTTTGAGCAATAGACATTCCAATAGCAGACAGGTACAAAGGTAATGTTTTTAAAACCTCAGATAAATGGAAAGAAATGGTATCGCTAATATGGCCCATTTCCATCAATACCTTAATCGTAGTAGCAAAACCAACCATAAAGGCTCCAGGCGCTACATAGGCGACAGATTTTAATACCGTTTCACTTATTTTATTTCCTTTCATTCCTGCTATCATTCCGGTAGCTATTGTCACCATAAGAAAAATAGCAGATATTTCGTTGATATACCAGTTTAGCTTAAAAACACCGTATAAAATAGCCCCCAAACCACTAATAAAAGTACCTAGTACCAACCAATTATTTATTGAAATTGAATAGTCAGTTAAAGGTTTGGAAAGCACAATTCCATGTTCATTTAAGCCTTTTCCTAGACTACTATTTGGTTCTTTAGACATTTTTTGTAGGTATTTTACATTGTAAAAGGCTAAAAAACTCAAGGCAGAAAAACACAAGATGCTTCGCAGTAAAGCCCCAGAGAAAAGGGGTAATTCTCCTATTTTATGCCCTATACCAACCGTATATGGATTGATTGGAGAAAGTCCAAAACCAATGGTTACAGCACCCACCGATATTCCTGCAGCCAATACCAAGTCTCCTCCCAGCGCTAAGCTTACTACTGCCGCAATAGGTATTAAGGCGATATTGTGTTCGTATCCAACAAAAACACCCAAAGCACCGTATATAAAAGTCATAATGACAACTGCCAAGTATTTTTTTTCTCGGCCAATGTTACGAATAAAAGTACCCACAGCGTTTTCTATTGCTTTGGTTTCTTCCATAACACCAAACATAATACCCCCTGAAAATACGACAAAGATTACTTCTATGGCGGCTTGGAATCCTAAAGGGACCGCTGTAAACATCTCTAAAAAACCGATAGGTGTATTTGGTATGGTGCCATAAGAACCAGGAATTACCCTATTTCTTCCCTCTATTAGTAGGCGTTTAAATTCACCGGCAGGGATGATGTATGTCAATGCTGTTACACTCAGAATAATCATAAACAGCATGGTGACTGCATTCGGAATTCGTTCGTGCCAATGGTTCGTTTTCATGCAAGAAGGCTTAAAAATAGATACTCTCAAGATACGCGTTTTTTTAGAATAGTTTTATCATTCATTTGAATTAGAGGGTGTTGTATTCAGTAATTCTTGCAATCCTGCATGCTATGACACGTGTCACTTGACTAGATTTTCTACTTGTGAAAAGTGGAGCTAGTGTCAACTTGTATCGCGCTAATTTGTTTATTATTAGTGAATTAAATTGATATTTCTTATATTTGAAGAAGGGTGGTTTACATCTAAAGTATACAGCACTTGAATGTCTAGTACTTGTTTCTTTATGTGGATGCCTCGTTGAAATTAATAAAAACAGACATCATGAAAAAAAAAATACTACGTCTGGTTGTAGTTTTGCTATTCGCAAGCTGCAATCCATCTTCTAGTGAAAAGTGTGATTCTTTAGAAAAAGCAAATGGACAAGTTGAAAAAAATATCAGCACCTACAAGACAGCTTGGGACGTGTTTTTTGATTCTAGGGATAGCGGAGCTATCAACACTCAAGCGTTTGATGAGGACGTAACGGTTATTACTGCTTCGGGAAAAATTACAGGGATTGACGAATTTAGAGCCTATTATGCTAATTATTTGACCGGTTTTTCTGATGCCGAGTTTACCTTTGTAGATGTCTTTGGACAAGGTGATAAACTCGTGAAACATTGGAACTTTAAAGGGACACACGACGGTGAGATGTTTGGAATTCCTGCAACGAATAAGAAAGTAAATATTAGCGGAACTACACTGGTTTTGATGAAGAACGGAAAAGTGCTGCAAGAACAAGATTTTTTTGACAACCACTCATTCCTAATGCAATTGGGCTTGTTGAAATAATGCTTTGGTTGGTCGGATGGTTATTTGTACACAACGCAACTTGCAATACTGTCATTGGTTTTTTAGCGGAGGTAATGATACTTATTTTGGTGCATTGCCTTGTTTCATATGTTTGTCAGAGAGACATCGCATTGACTCCAACTTTTGCTAAAGAGGAATTCCTCATGCCATCAAGGTTTTTTTTGTAAGCAAGCAATTTAAAATACGGTAGCAACATCCAGATATCAAAATTCCTAAGATGTTTTTAACATCTGATGACAATGCAAAGACAACACCAACACCTGTAAGCCAAGAAACAATGCCGGTCCAATTGAAGGCCTGGGATGTTTTTTCGTGTTTATTTTTTCTCAAATAATAGTCTGCAATAATAACCCCTGCAATGGGAGGAATCATCGCTGATAAAATAATGGCGACATCCGTGAAGTTTTCTAAAATACCCACCACGCCGAGCAAGGTGCCAATGATTCCAAACACGAGTGTTGTATACGGTCTGTTTTTTTCTGAAAAGTGAAAGGTACTGTTCAGACCGAGTCCTCCTGAGTATGCGCTCATCACATTTGAGGTCCATGTAATTAAAATAAGTACAGACATGGCTGCGATAGGAAAGCCTATTTCTGAAAAGATAGCCACAATATCTGCAGTATCTTTTACAATAGCAAGTATGGCACCAATAGTTAAAAATGCCACAGCGGCGGGTAACATGCCTACTATAGAACCAATAACAGCTGCTTTGGGTGTTGCTGCAAACCGGTTGTAATCGGGAGCAATAACGCCGCCAACCGCAATGAGCCCCACCACAATACCAATGGATTTTAGCAAAGGCATCTTTTCTTTCGGAGTATAGGTGATTACATCAGTAAAGCTTACGCCTTCTAGGGTTGTGATAAGGCTTGCGATGACAAGTAATATGATCCCTGGAACGGCAATATAGTTCAGCCATTTGATGTAGGTAAAACCAAATACAGCTGTCAATACCATAATACAACCCCAAATGAAAGATGATAGAGGTACTGAAAAAGGGATGTTAAAGAACTCTTGTGTCATGTTTGAGAAAGCGAGTCCGGCAATATTGGTTTGCACACCAAACCAGACCATCGAGGCAATACCTATAGTCAACCCCACAAGTATTTTAGAGCCTGTTTGGCCAAATGATCTTTCTGCCAGTGCAACGGCATTTAGTCTGTGGGTAACAGATTTTACGCTTAACAATGATAGAAATACGAGTACGAATGAGTACCCGAGAATGGCGACTAAAATTGCTTCATACAAGGTTAAGGAGGCAATTAAGGTACTCCCTATTAAAAGTGCGGGTAAACTGGCGATGCAGCCAAACCAAATACTGGCAATGCTTAGCCAAGTTTCTTTGTTTTCTGTAGTTGTCATGATTGTTTGTTTTTTTAAGATTAATACACGATTATTCTGATGCATTGAGAACATATATGAGCTTCGTGTCTTCGAGAACATTCCCTGCCTGAGGTTCCAAAGCGTTGATGTAAACAGCGATTCCTTTTCTCAAGTAACCAGCTACAGTATTGTCTTCATGTAGCATTTCAATACAACCTTCTATAATAATAGATACCTCGTTAAATGGATGTCTTGAAAATCCTTTGTTGGGTATTCTAGTTCCTTTTTTTAGAAATACCGTGCCGAGTGTGGTGGTTGTTTTTGCATTGGTTTCTGAGAGCAATACCTTGTTGTAATACGCTTCTTTTTCTGGATAAACAATGGTTGTTAGTTTCATATGATGTATCGTCGTTGATGTATTCATTTGTAATGCGTAAAGTGCCATATGCAGCGCTACTGCATATGACACTTTGAAAAAAGTATAGCAGATTGATTATTCGAGAAGTAGTTTCTCTTTAAAGTCAATAGTTCCGCTTTCATTTTTAATGGAAAGAATCACAATTTGTTGTTGAATGCTCTTAGGATCTGTAATACTATTTTTAAGATTGAAGAGATTTGCCCCTATCTTTGCTTTTCGAGACGTTTTATAAATCACGCGTCCGGCCAAATCTGTAAACACAATGGCGATGTCCTCCTGAGTTTTACTGCTAAGATTAATGGTTAAATTGTCTCGCAAGGGATTTGGATAGACACTGATATCATAACTCTCTAAAGTCGCTTGTCCTTTGTGATAATTATCGCTACTTGGTTGAATGATTTGAGGACCATTTGTCAAGTTGTAAGCGCGCATTTGTTTAGGATATAATTCAAGATCAACAATAGTTGGATCGATACGTACTCCATAATCAAATATGGTATACAGCGAACTCATAATGGTACTTCCTTGAACTAAGAGTCCACCTACACCGTCTAGCGTTTGAATTTGTGGTTGACGCGTACCACTTTTATCACCTTTCCCAATGAGTGGGACATATTCTTCATTCGTAATTCTAAACTCTGCTGTTTCTCCATTATCTAGGGTTCCCATTTTAAGAGAGATCTCAGGGTATTGTTTCTGTTCACGATATAATGTATTGACTCTATCAAGAGTGCTAATCATTGCTGCTTTGTCTCCTTTGAGTGCGGAAGATCCACTGTCAAAACCAAAATACTCCAAAGGTGCAGTAGGAATAGGTTCCCAACCATGGATACTCAATGATTCTAATTTTGTCGTCCACAAATATTTAACGGCACCACCTGCTCCCGGATAGGCGTCATACGTCATTGTTACTTCACTGTTGGCATCATATTTAGTGGTATCTGGATTTCCAAATTCAATTTTTCCATCCCCACTACTTTTATTATAATAAAATCCAACAGGGAAATTTTCTGTTAGTTTAACTGTACCCACGCTCATGAGCCTGGCCAAGAAATGAGATTCTCCATCTTTCATTAACATGTTTGATGAAGGCATGGCAAGCGCACCATCCCAAAAGTAGTCAAACTGCTCAATTTCTGGGAAATTTGTGATTAATTTAAAATCAAATTTAGCGTTATTATTATGGGAAAGAAATTTCATAATGTCTCGTCCTGTATTGGCCATACCTGATCCCCATGGTCCCCAAGAAACACTTTCGGAGGTTTTATTTATCCATTCGAAGCTATTGCTCGTATTGGGGTTAAACTGACGGTGCCCATAGTTTTTACAACTGTTCGTTTGACATTGTGTTGAATTTGCCCAGTTATAGTTTCCTCCAGAATCCACACCAAACTGAAGCCTAGTACCTTGTGCACTTGCATTTCCTATTGCAATACTAGATGTCCATTCTGTTGCTCCATAATTTGCTAATGGTTGCTTTTTTTGATCCAATTCGAAAGATGCAATACTCGTTGTATTTGCTTTGGGGCCTGTCATATAGAGCCCAGCCAGTTTTACTGCAGAGTAATGTGTTTTATAGGCAGGGGTACTTGATGAAACGTATGTTGATTGCCCTTTTAGCAATAGCGCATCGAATACGAGATCATCGGGAGCATTAGTATCGTTGCTACCTCTCGGTAAAACTTCAGTTTTGGTCCAAGAGTCACCTATTTCATTAGATGTCAGTACTTCAAAATTTTTGTCATAAAGATAGAACTTGTCAGAATAGCCCAAATATCTTAAAAAAGAGTAAACCCACCTGTCCCAAAATCCAAAATCTTTTAAGTTGTGCTTTACATAAATCAAATATGTTTTGTTCTTATTTAATTTTAGGCGCTCTACATGATAATTATTGCTTTCTGAATATTCTGTATAAATTAATCTATTAAAACTGTTGTCATCATATTCATATACCACAATGTATGCTGGTGCTAACCATGATGATAACACAAAATATCCGTCCTCAATACTAGAGGCATTGTTCATTACTTTAGCCGGTTTTCCAATGAGACCTGTCAGGGCCAGTGTCTTGTTATTTTTATGATCGAGCCCTACTAATGAAATAGATTTAGGATCCTCATTGCCTGTGCCTGTGCGATCTCCAATAAAACCTTTCAGCATATGTTGGTTATTCTCATTATCAGTATAAGTGGCTTGTACCACATTGTCTTCACTGATCGCAACAATGTTTACGTTTGTTGTAGTACCTCCAGAAGTATCAACATGCCAAACGCCTGTATAGTCTGTCTCTACAATTTTAGAGGGCAACCAAGGAGTGTTGATTAGTTTATCCACATGGTCAAATTCAAACGTTAAGGTTTGACCATAATTTCCGGCATAATTAAAATCTGAAGATGTCGTCACGTTAGGTAAAGGATCTTGTAAGTTGTGATACACTTCCATGATGGTCCTACCACTTTCATCTTCATAAATTTGTCCTGTCATGGTTGAGGTCATTTTTTCTTCTTTTCCTCCTGAAGGTGCAGGAAAATTTTTCCAATGGATAGAAAATGAAATAGGAACACTCTTTTTGTCTTCCGCTAGCTTACCTACAAACCCAATAACTCTGCATGTTTGTGTGGCTCCTGTGGTAGAGGTATAAGTTCCTGTAAAATATCCTGATGCTTCGTTAATGTTGTTAATTTTTAAATATGAGTCATAACTGTTTTTCCAAGCGGCTAGTCCTATATCTGATATCTGTCCGGATGATAGGAGTTTTAAATCTGAGATGACTTGTCCAAATGATACTGCACAAGTACATACAGCGAGAACCATAGTGATGATATGTCTTTTCATAATGTTGTGTATTAATTGTGATTAAATTAGTTCGAGGTGGTTCGTTTATACATACTAGCTCTCATGCGATTTGCCATGTATTCAGATTTTTCAATTCCTTGCGTATGCACTTCCGCTATTTCTAAAGTTTCGTTGTTCTTATCTAAGACTCCAGACAAGCCAATCGTAGTGCTGTTAGGCCCTTTAAAGGTAATGGACAATGTTGCCTTTCCTTTGGGTGTAAAGTAAGACGCTTCTCCAATAAACGAATACTCTTCAATGCCATTTGCTCCGTTTAATGTTGCCTTTCCTGTGATTTTGGCAAACTCTTTTAGTGCTTTTTGTTTCGGAATAGGGTCAAATTTTAATGAAACGACCGCACCCGGTAAAATACTGGGACTGGTCTTCCAAATAGCATTGTTATCGCTCAATGTATGCATCAAGGGTTCATAAGTTGAATTCGCTGCACCACCATTATAGTAATGACTATCGGGTTGAATCTTTGCGCAGTCTGAAGCATCTTTTTTTATAAATTCAAGAGATTCTGGATAGTTCCCCGATTCTGTAATGGCTACCTCCTTAAATTCTATTGCAGAACTAATGACATTCATCAATTTTAATGAGTTATTTCCGGAGCTATACGTTCCTGTCATAATGGAAGTCCAGTATTGTGAATTGTCTAATGTTGGGTTTTTTACAATCGTTCGCCATGAGATGGTCATGGTGACTGGAAAATTTTCACCATTGTAAGAAGAGTTTGTATATCCGTGTACAAAGTATACCCCTGAAGAACCTGTTGTAGATGAATACTTTCCCTTGAATTCGCCGGTAGTCAAATCGTGACTTTCAATTTTTACAATGGATTTAAAAGAATTTTCCCAACACCCTGTCAAGGACCATTGTTGGAGCGCTATGCTTCGTTTTTCTGACAGGTTTTGCTCTTTCTTTACGGTATTTTTCTCTGCTGTATTGTCATCGTTTCTTTTGTTGTTGTTTACCGTCATTTTCGCATTTTCTTGCAAGCCCATAGGACGCTCTTGCGAGCACAGGGGGCTTACTACAAAGAGGGTAATGAACGATAGAAACGAAATTTGTTTTCTAATTTTCATAATTGTTGAGAGTGTTATTTGGTTACTAATTAGTTTTTACAACCTAATTCGCAATACTTGTGAAAGGTTGTTTTTTGTCCTGCAATTTTTGAATCTAATAAAACGTTTTCTCTCTCTTTTCTAGTGGATCTATATCTCTTCCACCAATAGCAATTACATAGCGCACCTCATGTTTTTATATTTTTAAATTCATGAGGTATCAACACTATGATTTTTAGTTGGTTTCATGTTGTTTCTTTTTCATAGCAATTTTATCCTTTGAGATAGCAAAGGTGTTTTTTCATATGCGTCGGTTTTTAAAAGATTAATACTTCACTTGATGCTACTCGAGGCTTAGTTTTCGTGACCGTTGATATGATTGATAAGTTTTTTTCATACAACAGCGCATGGGAGTACCTTTGAAAGGCTTTTTCCCTTGTTACAATGGAATGTAGATAGGTCAAATACATTGTCTTATCTCTCTTCTACTTGTTGCGTTGTATGTTTCTCTTTCGTCGCTTTTTTTGATCATATTGTATTATTTATCATTGTGCAAAAACCGGTTCATTGGAAAGATTGAAATGCTCTAGTGCTTGTTCTTGGGTGATGTATCTATTTTTAAGGTCTAACAAGACATTTTCTTTAGCTCTCTTTAAAGGGTCTCCATAACCACCTCCTGTTGCAGTTACACAGCGAACGATGTCTCCTTTTTCAAGATAGATGTTGGTTCCTAAACTGTACTTTTCTTTAGAACCATCTTTTCTGAGAATCATAAAGTAATTGTACGAGCCGTCATGCCCGCCATTCATGCCCCATGTTTTTGTTTTGGCTCCTAAAAAAGCCGCAGTGACATGGGCTCCATCAGAGGTGATTTTGTAATCAATATACTGGCCATTTCCACCTTGAAATTCACCAAATCCACCCCCTTCATTATGAAAAGCATATTGTTCTACTTGAATGCCATAGCGCATTTCCCGAATTTCAATAGGAATGTTATACGATTCGCCACTTCCGCACGATAATTGACCTCTATTACCGTCATGATTTATAGATGCTCCCCAACCTCCCGCTAAGGGTTCTGCCTGTATGTAAAATTCTTTGGTTTCTGGATGTATGCCCGAAATGAAGGTCGCACAAACAGATCGCATATGACCTGCAGGTAATTTATCTGGTATCAAAGGCGCTAGAATTTTCCAAATTAAATCAATGGAGGTAATCAATACCTCATAATACACAGATACAGCTGTGGGATTTTCTGCGCTTACAATACTTCCTGGTTCGCAAAGTACTTTCATAGGTCGAAAGGCACCACCATTAGCGGCCATTTGTGGTGTTGTTATTGCTTTAAATAGACTCCGGCATCCTGTAACAAGACCACTAAAAGCGAGGTTGGTGGCTCCTTTTACTTGTGGGTGAGAGCCATTAAAATCTGCGATAAATTCATGGTCGGTAATTGTTATTGTTGCTTTGATTGGAAAAGGACCTTCTCCAAACCCATTATCTTCAACATGGGATGTTCCCTTATAAACTCCGTTTGGAATTGTTTTTAAGGCTTCAATACACATCCGCTCTCCATAGTCTAAAAAGTTGTCTTTTGCTTTTTTGTAGGTTTCCAATCCGTATTTTTCAATGATGGAGACAATCCGTTTGGCGCCAACTTTGGCCGCTGCAATACCTGCAAATAAATCTCCCAACGTGCTGTCTGGCAAACGAACATTTACTTGAATCATATCGATAATCGCATCATTGAGAACACCTTCCGAGCTTATTTTGATGAATGGGAAATGCATACCTTCCTGGTATATCTCTGTTGCAATTGTTGAAACTGAACCAGGGAATGTTCCACCTAATTCGGTCCAATGCGCCTTATTTGCAGTAAAAGCAACCAATTCCTCTTTATAGAATACAGGATAAATGATGGAGACATCTGATAAATGTGTTCCTCCTCCAGCATAAGGCGTGTTTGCAATCACAATATCTCCCTCTTTTAGCGGGTTGCTGGCATCAAACTTTTCTAGAGTCGCTCTTACAACGGAATCCAATGCCGCTAAAAAAGCAGTTACTCCGTTTCCCTGTGCTAATAATTCCCCTTTTACATCTGTAATCCCTACTGCATAGTCTAATGATTCATATATAATGGGGCTCATACTTGTGCGCTCCAGTGTTTTAAACATTTCATCTCCTGCCGCAATCAATGCGTCTTGTATAATTTCTAATTTGAACTTTTCCATTACGATACGTTTTGTAAGGTTAAAATTAAATTTCCATAGCTGTCAATAGTTAAGGTATGCATAGGGCTAACAACAGTTGTTGTTCCTTTTTCTGCAATGATTGCCGGACCCACAATGTGCATTGCCGGTTCTAATAGATCTCGATGATAAAATGGCGTATGATGCACACCTAAGTCATCAAAATCAACGGCTCTTCGATCAAAGACAGCATCGGATACTTTTTTACCAGTCAACGCCATTTTTGGGAAATCTGGTTTCTCAACTTCAACTTCTGCAACCAAATGGAAATTCACCAATTCAACAGTTGCATTGAGCTCAAAAGAATACTGTTTTTTATGTTCTTTATGAAAGAAGTCAATAATGGTTTGTA
>OLII01000543.1_pt1 | contig 14295 bp, 10 predicted proteins | sample 1609481 | NCBI WGS metagenome assembly OLII01 (sample SAMN05416859, study PRJEB24817) | seawater metagenome | isolation source: Sea water | place: Canada:Atlantic | collected 2013-11
GGTTCAGTTGTTGTTCAAATGGGAAAAGCAATGTTGTTATGTACAGTAGTATCTAGCTACAAAGCAGGTACAGTAGACTTTTTACCATTAACAGTAGATTATAGAGAAAAATTTGCAGCTGCAGGACGTTATCCTGGAGGATTCTTTAAAAGAGAAGCAAGACCAAGTGATGGAGAAGTATTAACAATGCGTTTAGTAGACCGTGTTTTACGTCCATTATTTCCAAAAGATTATCATTCTGAAGTACAAGTAATGATTCAATTAATGTCTCACGATGAAGACGTTATGCCAGATGCTTTAGCAGGTTTAGCTGCATCAGCCGCTATTCAATTAAGTGACTTTCCTTTTGAATGTCCTATTTCTGAAGCACGTGTTGCAAGAGTAAATGGAGAATTTGTAATCAACCCAAGTAGAGCACAATTAGCAGATGCTGACATCGATATGATGATTGGTGCTTCTGCAGATTCAGTAATGATGGTTGAAGGAGAGATGGATGAATGTAGTGAAGAAGAAATGGCAGATGCTATTAAATTCGCACATGAATCTATTAAAATTCAGATTGAAGCTCAAGTTCGTTTAGCAGAAGCTTTCGGTAAGAAAGAAGTTCGTGAATATGAAAGAGCTGAAGAAAACAAAGAATTAGAAAAAAGAATACATGATTTAGCGTACGATAAATGTTATGCAATTGCAAAACAAGGAACATCTAAAGCTGAACGTAGTGCTGCATTTGCAGAAGTAAAAGAAGAAGTAAAAGCGTCTTTTACAGAAGAAGAAAACGAAGAATTTGGTCACCTTGTTGGTGGTTATTATAGAAAAGCTGAAAAAGAAGCTGTTAGAGAACTAACCTTAGCAGAAGGGATTCGTTTAGACGGACGTAAAACTGATGAGATTAGACCAATTTGGTCAGAAGTAGATTACTTACCATCTGTACATGGTTCTTCAATCTTTACTCGTGGAGAAACTCAAGCTTTAGCGACAGTTACTTTAGGAACTTCTAGAGATTCAAATAAAATAGATATGCCATCTTACGAAGGTGAAGAAAAATTCTATTTACATTATAACTTCCCTCCTTTTTGTACTGGTGAAGCTAGACCATTAAGAGGAACGTCTCGTAGAGAAGTTGGTCATGGTAATTTAGCTCAACGTGGTTTAAAAGGAATGATTCCAGATGATTGTCCTTATACAGTAAGAGTTGTATCTGAAGTATTAGAATCTAACGGTTCTTCTTCTATGGCAACAGTTTGTGCTGGTACAATGGCATTAATGGATGCGGGTGTTAAGCTTACAAGACCAGTTTCTGGTATTGCTATGGGGTTAATTTCTGATGGAGATCGTTACGCAGTTTTATCTGATATTTTAGGTGATGAAGATCACTTAGGAGATATGGACTTTAAAGTGACAGGAACTTCAGAAGGGATTACTGCTTGTCAAATGGATATTAAAATTAAGGGATTACCTTACGAAATTTTAGTGAATGCTCTAAAACAAGCTCGTGATGGTCGTTTACACATTTTAGATAAAATAACTGAAACGATTGCTTCTGCAAACGAAGAAGTGAAGGCTCATGCTCCTAAAATGATTAACAGAAGAATTCCGAATGAACTAATTGGTGCATTTATTGGACCAGGTGGTAAACATATTCAAGAATTACAGAAAGAAACAGAAACTACGATTGTAATTACTGAAGACGCTGTAACTGAAGAAGGAATTATTGAGATCTTAGGAACAAACCCTGAAGGAATAGAAGCAGTGATAGCTCGAATCGAGTCTATGATGTTCAAACCAGAAAAAGGTTCTGTATATGAAGTGAAAGTTATCAAGATGTTAGATTTTGGTGCAGTAGTTGAATATACTGAAGCTCCTGGAAACGAAGTTTTATTACACGTAAGTGAATTAGCTTGGGAACGAACAGACAACGTTTCTGATGTGGTTAAAATGGGAGATATTTTAGATGTAAAATACTTTGGTTTAGACCCAAGAACTAGAAAAGAAAAAGTTTCTAGAAAAGCTATTTTACCAAAACCAGAAGGTTTTGTTGAAAGACCTCCAAGAGAAAGTAGCGGACGTGATAACCGTAATGGTGGCCGTGATAACAGAGGAAGTAGAGATAATCGTGGACGCGACAATCGAAGAGATGACCGCAGAGACGATCGCAAGCCTAGAGAAGAAAAGAAAGAAGATTAATTTTTCTTACCTTATAAATAGAAAAAGCTGGAAACATATGTTTCCAGCTTTTTTTTTACAACCATCATTTTTAAAATATTCTTTGATAACTTTTAAAGTGATCAATTCATTTTGATGCTTTTTTTGTTTTCTTTGTATTTCTTAATGAAAATTCAACGTATTACATATCTATCCCTTGGATCTAACCAAGGAGAAAAGTTAAAGAACTTACAAAACGCAATCTATGAGATAGCCGATTCTGTTGGTGCTATTAGAAAAATTTCTTCAGTATATAAGACAAGTTCATGGGGATATCAAGGAGAAGACTTCTATAATATATGTATTGAGGTTTCTACTTATCTTCAACCTGAGAACTTGCTTAAAAAAACTCTTACAATAGAAAATAAATTAGGAAGAGAAAGAACAAATTCTAAAGAATATTCTGATAGAATTATTGATATTGATATTCTTTTGTTTGATGATGAAATTATATTTTCTAAGAGAGTAACCATTCCACATTCAAGAATGTTAGAAAGAAATTTTGTGCTGATTCCATTAGTTGAAATTGCAAAAAACACCATTCACCCTATTCAAAAAAAACAATTATATCATTGTTTAGAGAATTGTATCGACAACTCAGAAATAGAAAAAATTTCAGCAGAATTAAAAAGGCCTATTCCATTAACAGAGAAATATAATTATATCGCTATTGAAGGAAATATTGGCGCTGGAAAAACATCATTAGCAAATATAATGAGTGATGAATTTAATGCTAGAGTAGTCCTTGAAAGATTTGCTGACAATCCATTCTTACCCAAGTTTTACGAAGATCAAGAACGATTTGCTTTTCCTTTAGAAATGAGTTTTTTAGCTGACAGATACAAACAATTGAGCGATGATCTAGCTCAGTTTGACTTATTTAAAAATCTTATTGTTTCCGATTATTATATATTTAAATCGTTAATTTTTGCGCAAGTAACATTGCAAAAAGAAGAGTACGCTTTGTATAGAAAGATGTTTGATATCATGTATAAAGAAATCACAAAACCAGACTTATATATTTACCTATATCAAAATACGGATAGACTTCTAGAAAATATAAAAAAAAGAGGAAGAGATTACGAACAAAATATAGAAGCTAGTTATTTACAAAAAATACATGACGGATATATTAACTTTATTAAAACAGAGAAAAATTTAAATACACTAATTATTGATGTGTCTGAATTAGATTTTGTGAAAAATGAAGAAGACTACAAACAGATCTTAAATAAAATTAACATATGTTAAAGTATTTTTTATACATTTGATAACAACATAAATTCCCCCAAAAGACTAGATCAGAGCAAGCACTTACTATGAGGAGGATTATACTCACTTTATTTTTTATTCTTACGCAAATAACTTTATTTGCTCAATTCACTTCAGAAGATTATACATACAGAAGACTTACAAACCTAAAGAATAGTAACTTATGGGCTATTGGAGGTGGATTCAGTAATTTTATAATGCATGGAGATTTACGCTCTATTGGTACTGGTAATCAAGGTAATTTTTGGAATTTCGGAGGATACCTTTACGTAGATAAAATGTTTAATCCATTATTAGGGTTAGAATTTAAAGTAAACTACAATAAGATTTCTGGAGGTGCTCAGTACTTTTCTGATGTTTATGATGTCTTATATGTTGACAATACCCAAATAACAAACAATTTATTCTTTGATGGAAGAGCTTATGGAGCCGAATTAAATTTAATCTTTAGCTTTTCTAATTTATACCTACATAATTCAACCAAATGGCATGCTGCCGGATATTTTGGTATTGGTTATCATCAATATGATTCTGAACTTTTTGAAAGAAATCCAGATGGAAGCGCTACTTCTTTAGTTGATTTTGGTTTAAACCCCGCAAGAAACAGTGTTAACCAAGCAAGTTCTGTTTATATCTCGGCTCAACTAGGAATAAAGTATCGTCTAAGCAAAAGAGTTGATCTTGAATTTAGACCATCTTGGTATTTTAACTATGAAGATCATTTAGATGCAGCTATTTCTAACAAACAAGATTGGGAAACTTTCTTTGTTACACATGTAGGTGTAGCTATTAAACTTGGGAAAAGAAAAGTGTTTACAATATGGGGAGATGAAGAAGCCAAAGATTCAATTATAGACACACCAAAGCTTTTACTTGACGATGAGGATGGTGATGGAGTTATAGACCAACTAGATAAAGAACCTCGCACTCCAATAGGCGTATTAGTTTATGGAAATGGTGTTTCTATTGATAGTGATGGAGATAAAATTCCGGATTATAGAGATAGGTGTCGATTTGAGAAAGGACCAAAAAGCAATAATGGGTGTCCTATTTTAGGTGATCAGGACAAAGATGGAGTTCCAGATAGAGAAGATAAATGTTTAGATGTAAGAGGATTAGAGTTGTTTGTAGGTTGCCCTGATGAAGAATCACTGAGAATTAAACAAATGGTTGAAGTTTTGAGTTATTCTAAAAACATCTATTTTGATACCGATAGCAACAAAATTCGAAGCGCCTATTATTATACTATGCTAGATGAGGTAGCTGGAATTATGCTTAAAAATAAAAACGTTTCTTTTAGCGTTTCTGGATATACAGACGATAGAGGACCTGAACAATATAACCAAGCACTGTCTGAAAGAAGAGCTAAAGCAGCACGACTTTATTTAATTGCTAGAGGTGTTGAACCAGATCGAGTTTCTGCTAAAGGGTATGGTAAATTAAATCCTAAGTTTGACAACAAAACTGAAGAAGGAAGACAACTCAACAGACGCGTAGAAATCAACTCTGTAGGGCCTTATGAAAAGAAAACTAGAGTGGTCATCGACAAAGATTAATCCATAAGAAAAAATATAAAGACGTCTGTAAATTTTACAGGCGTTTTTTAATGAACAAATGTTCCTAACATTTCAATATCAATATCAATTTTTAGCGAATGTTGTGAATTAGACTCTCCAACAAAAGAAAAATCTAAGGATGTTTTTTCTAAAAATCTTTCTGAAATTATTGATAATATCTCAGGGTCTTCAATAATTATGTTTTCCATATTGTTTTGAAAACCTCCTAATAATATACCGTCCAAAAAAAGTTGACCTTCAGTAATAACACCTTCATAATTACTAAAAGAGCAGTTTACTTTTGTAATATCTAAATCAACGAGTCTCTTGATGTATTTATCGTAAGAAGCTATAGATGTTAAATCTAATTCTGTAATTTTTAATATAGATGTGCTTTGGTCTTCATCAATAATTCTTTCAATAAGTAAATCCTTTGAAAGGTCATTTTCAATAAAAAAGGCAACAGTATCTTCTTGATAGGCACAGGAGAAAAAAGAGGCTATAATTGCTATAGCACAAAGTACTTTAAGTGATTTCATTTGGGGGATTTTAGGGGTAAAATCCTTTAAATGTATGAAAAAAAACTTAATTTAAAATTTAACCAGCTAGATTAAAAAAATTATCCCTTTTTTAATTCTAATTTTTCAGCAAAATATTCGCAAAAATCACGCATTGTTGCACTCATCTTCTGATCATCAGTAGCACGTTCAAAACTACCTGCCATAGAAACTAAGGTTTGATGAAAAAATTGTTTCATCTCGTCAACAGGCATATCTTTTGTCCAAAGATCCATACGTAAAGTATCTTTTTGTTTATGGTCCCAAACAGACAACATAATTGCTTTGGAAGCTTCATTGTTAATTCCGCCATCTTCAGCTGTCCAGTTTATATTTTCAGGAATTTTATTCTCATCTAATTCCACTGTAAATTCAATCTTAGAAGTATGTGCTATTGCCATTATTTCCTTGGTTTGTATTTTGATTTTTTAAAGATTTCTTCTTCATCCATAGATAAAAGAGTTTGCAAAGATACATCATTCTTCTCCATAAAAGAACGAACTATTTGCCATCCTATTCGTTGTCCCATCCTTCCCGGAGACTTACTATCTTCTTTCAAATAGAATTTTGAAAAAGGGGCGTTACTGATAAATCTTTTATTCAATTTAGTATCGGTACTATAGAGTAAATTGTTTTCAATAAAGTATTTCCAAACTTGCTCTTCATTAGCTAAAGCCCAATCAAATTTTTCTTTTGAATATCCTATTTTTATTGCGTCAGATTTTAAAGGAAGATAACGATCTAAAAGATATAATTTTTTACCCTCAAAAATCATTTTGGCTAAAAAAGTTCTATTATTTGAAGGTTTCATTTTTGTTTGAATGATTTTATTGGCAACATCAACTACGATTCTTTCTTGGGTGTTGTTTTCTCTAACATATCCTGGAAAATCATTGTAAAAAGGGTGTGTCTGACCTAAATAAGCATCTAAAGAAATAAAGAGAATTTGATCAGTATAGATTATTCTGTATTCATAATCGATATTACTTAAAACTGTTATCACTTGGGGTGATTTAAAACTCTTGTGATAATATGAAATGTGTTCAAACAAGTTGGTGAGTTCTTCTTCTGTTTTAGAAAAATCTTTATAGATTTTCTGACTTTCTATATATAGTTCTTGTTCATCCTTATCATTCATCTTAGCAAACCAAATGCTATCTGCTGTTTCTGTAGGAAAAAGTGATGGATATTTCTGTTTTAACCCCTCTAATGTACTTCCATTAGCATCATAAAAATCTACCTCAAATCTACTTATCTTAAAATCTACCTCAATATTTGAAGTATCAATAATATTTTTAGATTCTTTTTGACAAGAAATCAAAAATATCAACAAGAAAAAAAATAAGAAATAATTTCGCATTTGCTTTGTATCTTAGCTATATACTATGAACGTCAAAAATACTAAAATAGTTTTCTATGCAAGTTGAAAATGTTACAGATTATATTGTAAAATGGTTAAAAGATTATGCTACAAATGCTGGTGTTAAAGGTTTTGTTGTAGGTGTTTCTGGCGGAATTGATTCTGCAGTAACTTCTACTTTATGTGCAAAAACTGGATTTCCAACTTTATGTTTAGAAATGCCTATTCATCAAGCTGAAAGTCAAGTAAACAGAGCTTTAAATCATATTTCTTGGCTGCAAAAAAGTTTTAAAAACGTATCGATGACTCAGGTGAATTTAACACCTGTTTTTGACAATTTAATTGATGTATTACCAGATATTGAAAATGAAGATGATCGTTTTATGGCATTGGCTAACACAAGAGCTAGATTACGCATGACTAGCTTGTATTATTTTGCAGGTTTAGACGGATTATTAGTAGCAGGAACTGGAAATAAAGTAGAAGATTTTGGTGTTGGTTTTTACACTAAATATGGTGATGGTGGGGTAGATTTAAGTCCAATTGCTGATTTAATGAAATCTGAAGTATATGCTATTGCACGTTTTTTAGGCGTCAATCAAGACATTCAAAAAGCAGCACCAACCGATGGTTTATGGGGAGATGATAGAACTGACGAAGATCAACTTGGAGCTAGTTATGACGAATTAGAATGGGCAATGAAAGCCCAAGAAGCTGGTAAAGAAATCGCTGATTTTACTGGAAGACAACAAGAAGTTTATAAAATATATCTTCGTTTAAATAAGGCAAATCTTCACAAAATGAATCCGATACCGGTTTGTGAGATTCCCGAAAATTTAAAATAAGAGAAGCTTACACAACTCTCATTAGCTTACTATATAGACGTTTTTTTAATTCTGTGTAGTTTTGAATCATTTCTAGATCGGTATTCTCTGGAGTTAAGCCTTCTTCCGGATTGATTAGTTGTTGAATTTTTTTATCAATTAAAATTCTTCTCAAATTTAAAATTGCATCTGTAACTAATTTTGGTAAAATCTCTTCTGATTCTGTGACAAAAATATTTTTACGCTCCCAGTTACTTAAAGAATATTTTTCATCATCCATTAAAATTGACGTCACAATAGACGATATAGCCGTATTTGGATGATTGATAAAAGCCTCCATTTCAATTTTATCTTCTTGATTTAATTGATGAATCATCTCATAGTAGATACTTTGAAAAATCTCATTCGAAAACTCAACTTCATCATCTTGAAGATTTAAATACAATTCTTTCGAAACCTGATTGGTGTATTTTTCTTTTTCAATATGAATATTACCTTCCTCATCTTCAACCTCAACAAAATCTATAAAATCGGTTTCTTGATTACCAAAGAGTAATAAAATTCTAATAATTTCTCTTTCAAGAATAAACAAAGAATCAATCTCCTTTACTTGTGCTGTCTGCTTTTTTACAACTTCAAAAGATTGCTTTTCTTTCTGTTGGTTTTTTGCAAAATCGTTAGTATTCTTAGAAATTAATTGTGCTAATTCGCTAAACAATACGCGTTCAGAAATGTCCATAATACGAGAACATTCTTGAACGTACACTTCTCTTTGAATACTATCTGGAATCTTGGATATACTGGTAACAATATCGCGAATTAAACCTGCTTTTTTTACAGGATCATTACTCGCCTCTTTCATTAAAAGCGATACTTTAAAATTGATGAAATCTTGGGCAGAAGTTTCTAAATATTCTTTTAACTCTGCATCGGAATGTTTTTTAGCAAAACTATCTGGGTCTTCTCCGTCTGGAAACGCAACCACTTTTACATTCATTCCTTGTTCAAGAATCAAATCAATTCCTCTAATAGATGCTCTAATTCCTGCTGCATCCCCATCAAAAAGTACGGTAATATTCTTGGTAAGTCTATTAACTAACCTTATTTGATCTGAAGTTAAAGCAGTTCCTGAAGATGCAACAACATTTTCTACACCAGATTGATAAAAAGAAATAACATCTGTATATCCTTCAACTAAAAAGCAATTGTCTTGTTTTGCAATTTCTTTTTTTGCGTGATAAATTCCATATAAAATTTTACTTTTATGATAGATGTCACTCTCGGGTGAATTAACGTATTTAGCGGTCTTTTTATCACTAGACAATGTTCTTCCTCCAAAACCTAGAATGCGTCCAGACATACTGTGTATAGGGAACATTACACGTCCTTTAAAACGATCAAACTGTTTGTTTTCTCTAACTATGGTGACTCCTGTACTTGCTAAGTATTTGATATCATAGCCCTTTTTTAAGGCTTCATTAGTAAAAGAATCCCAGGTATCTAAACAATATCCTAAATCAAATTTTTTAATGATATCTTCTCTGAAGCCTCTTTCTTTAAAATAAGAAAGTCCGATGGCTTTTCCTTGAGTCGAATTCATTAAAACATCATGAAAGTAATCTTTGGCAAAATTTGATACCAAGAACATACTTTCTCGTTCATTCATTTGCTCTTTTTGTTCGTCAGATTGAACGGTTTCTTCAATTTCAATATTGTATTTCTTAGCTAAAAACTTAATGGCTTCTGGATACGAATAATGTTCGTGTTCCATCAAGAATGAAACTGCATTTCCTCCTTTACCAGTACTAAAATCCTTCCAAATTTGTTTTACTGGCGACACCATAAAAGATGGAGATTTTTCGTCTGTAAATGGACTTAATCCTTTAAAGTTACTTCCCGCTTTTTTTAGTTGAACGAACTCACCAATCACCTCCTCTACTCGAGCAGTTTCAAAAACACGATCTATAGTACTTCTAGATATCATTTAGATGGGTAATGTAAAGTGAAAAACAAATATAGTAATTAGATGTTTTGAATGATTTGATATTGTCTTTAAATTAAAAAACCTCACTAATATTTACTAGTGAGGTTTCTCTTATTTTGATTAAAAATTAAGAAGCTGCTCTTAATTTTTTTAGAGTAGTTTTTGTTAATTTACTTTCGGCATAGTCTTTTGTAACTGCTAAAGTCTTTTCCTCAGAACTTGGTAATTCGAACATCGCATCAGTAAGAATAGCTTCACAAAGTGAACGCAATCCTCTTGCTCCTAATTTGTATTCAACCGCTTTACCTACAATATAATTTAAGGCTTCTTCTTCTATGGTAAATGTTACATCATCCATTGAGAAAAGCTTCTCATATTGCTTAATAATTGAGTTTTTAGGTTCGGTTAAAATAGATCTTAAAGTTTCTGAATCTAAAGGATTCATATAGCTTAAGACAGGCAAACGACCTATAATTTCAGGAATTAAACCAAATGACTTTAAATCTGAAGGAATGATATATTGCAATAAATTTTCTTCATCAATCTTATCTTCCTCTAAAGAAGCTCCAAAACCAACTGCTTGCATATTTAAACGCTTACTGATCATTTTATCGATTCCTGAAAAAGCACCACCTGCTATAAATAAAATATCTTTGGTATTGACTTCAATAAATTTCTGCTCTGGATGTTTTCTTCCTCCTTTAGGAGCAACATTAACAACCGATCCTTCTAAAAGTTTTAATAATGCTTGCTGAACTCCTTCACCAGAAACGTCTCTTGTAATTGATGGATTATCGCCCTTACGAGCAATTTTATCTATCTCATCAATGAAAACAATTCCTCTTTGTGCTTTTACAAGATCATAATCTGCGGCTTGTAATAACCTACTTAAGATACTTTCTACATCTTCACCAACGTAACCTGCTTGTGTTAAAACCGTTGCATCTACGATAGAAAAAGGCACGTTCAACATTTTTGCAATACTGCGTGCAATTAAAGTTTTTCCGGTTCCGGTTTCACCAACTAAAACAATATTGCTTTTCTCTATTTCTACCTCGTTCTCGTCGCTTACTTGCATCAATCGTTTGTAGTGATTATACACTGCAACAGACATCGCTTTTTTGGTTTCATCTTGACCAATAACATATTGATCTAAAAACGTTTTGATCTCTAGAGGCTTCTTAAGAATAAGCTCTTTAGATAGATTTCCTGTTTTAGATTCGGCAATTTCTTCTTCAACAATTCCGTGCGCTTGCTCAATACATTTATCGCAAATATGCGCATCCATTCCGGCGATTAATAAATCTGTTTCAGATTTTTTACGCCCGCAAAATGAACATTCTAAATTTTCTTCTTTTGCCATTATTTCTCTTTTTATAAAATTATAATCGTGCGATTATTTTCTTATTAAAACTTCATCAATCATACCATAAGCTTTCGCTTCATCTGCTTTCATCCAATAATCTCTATCAGAATCATCGTGTACTTTCTCTACTGTTTGTCCAGAATGTTTTGCGATAATTTCATAAAGCTCTCCTTTCAATTTCATGATTTCGCGAGCTGTAATTTCAATATCTGAAGCTTGTCCTTGAGCGCCACCTAAAGGTTGGTGAATCATCACTCTAGAATGAGGCAATGCAGAACGTTTTCCTTTTTCTCCAGCACACATTAATACCGCTCCCATAGAAGCTGCCATACCTGTGCAAATTGTTGCTACATCTGGTTTAATGAATTGCATGGTATCATAAATACCTAATCCCGCATACACTCCACCACCTGGTGAATTGATATAAATTGAAATATCTTTTGATGAATCTACACTTTCTAAGAATAATAATTGAGCTTGAATAATATTTGCTACTTGATCATTTATTCCTGTTCCAAGAAAGATAATTCTATCCATCATTAATCTTGAAAAAACGTCCATTGCTACTGCATTTAATTGACGTTCTTCAATAATATTTGGAGTCATATTAGTAATTAGCTGATTGTAATATGTACTGCTAATACCTTGATGTTTGGTTGCGTATTTTTCAAATTCTCTTCCGTAATCCATTGATCTGTTTTTAAAAAATTATAATGGTAAAGATACTAACTATTGATGAATAATTTTGGTTCCATTTAAAGCTAAAAAAACTCCTATTTTTCAAGAGGAGTTTTTTTTTAATAGTAATGTAATCTATTTGTAAACCTCTTTAATAAAATCTTCGTAGTTCACTTTTTTGGTTTTAAAAGTCATGTTTTCTTTATAAAAAGTCATTAACTTTTGGCTAACCAATTGATCTTGTAATCTTTTTGCTTCTTCTTGATTTCCTAAGATTCTATTAGCGATATCCTCTAATTCAGTATCTTCTGGATTCATATTTCCAAACTGTGCCATTTGACTTCTAATAAATCCTTTTGCATACTCTTTTAGCTCTTCATAATCCAATTTAATATCGTTTTCTTTCACGATTTTTTCTTGGATTAATTGATAACGTAAACCTTTTTCAGATTTGTTATATTCTTCAGCAGCTTCTTCGGCAGTTAATTCTTTTTCACCTGCAGTTGCTAACCATTTTTGCAAGAATTCTGCTGGTAAATCAAATTTTGTATTGTCTATTAAATTCTCTGTAACGGCGTTTAATAATTGTTGATCTGCTTGTTGTTGAAATTGTTTTTCAGCATCTTCTTTAATCTTGTCTCTTAATTCAGTAACCGTTTTTACGCTACCATCTGTAAACAATTTGTCGAACAATTCTTGATCTAATTCTGCTAATTCGATTTCTGTCGTTTCTTCTATTGTGAAAGAAACATTAATATCTAATCCGTGAATATCATCATGTGAAAGGCCTAAGGCTCCCATTAATTTATGATCATCAGAGAATAAACCTTTTGTTTTTAATTCTACAATATCTCCAATTTTATTTCCTACAAACTTTTTTAAGTTTGATTTCCCTTTTAAATCTGAAAGATTGATGGTTGTTTTATTTTCAATCTCTTTTTCTTCACTAGTAAAAGTACCTGTTACATTGGTGTTTTCAGAAATGACATCTACTGCTGAAATTTTTCCGTAACGAGATTGTAAATTTTCTACTTCTTTATCAATTAAAGCAGCATCAGCTGTGATATTATATTGAGTAACTTTCTTTTTAGGTGATAAGTTAACTTCAAATTGAGGAGCTAATCCTAATTCAAACTCAAAAGAAAAAGTTTCAGCATCCCAAGAAAAATCTTCTTGAACTCTAGGCAAAGGATTTCCTAAGATGTCTAATTTTTCTTCTGTTAAAAATTTATTTAACGATTCTTGTAAAAGCTTATTTACTTCATCAATCATGATAGATTTACCATATTGCTTTTTTACCATTCCCATTGGCACATGACCTTTTCTAAATCCTGGAATGTCTGCTTTTTTACGATAATCTACTAAAATCTGGTCTACTTTAGCTTGATAATCATCAGCAACGATATCTACTTTTACAACTGCATTTAATGCGTCTACATTTTCTTTTATAATATTCATTGTAGTCTCTTTATTCTTAAAAAATTGAGTGCAAAATTACGCCTTTTTCTTAATTCTAACAAAGTTTAAATGGTTCAATTTCAGTTAACTTGAAGTAGATGTAAACTGATTATTTTATTTCTGAGAAGCTTCGGTGGCTTTTCTCTCTAGTTCTGCTTGAAACTCTTCCATTACTGGTTTTACGGTACTGTCTGGAATGTCTGAAACTTTAATATACATCAATCCATCAATCGCATTGTTAAACTTTGGATCTACATTAAAAGCAACTAATCTAGCATTTTGTTTTACGTATTTCTTAATTAAAACAGGAATTCTAAGTGCTCCAGGCTCTATTTCATCAATGATTTTATCAAACTTCTGCATGTCTGCTTTGGTAGCATCAAATACAAAGTCTTTATCGGCATCTTTTAGTTTTACTTTGAATTCTTTTTTAGGCTGAATGTATTGTGCGATATACGGGTCATAGTAATGAGATTTCATAAACTCAATCATCAATGATTTAGAAAAATCAGAAAACTGATTACTAATACTTACACCTCCCATTAAATACTTATGTTCTGGATAACGAAGAGTAACATGCACAATTCCTTTCCAAAGCAAGAAAAGTGGCATTGGTTTTTGTTGATATTCTTTAATGATAAAAGCTCTACCCATTTCTATGGTTTGCTCCATCATTCCATATAATTCAGGTTCTACTCTAAATAATGAATGTATGTAGAAACCTTCTATCCCATATTTTTTATAAATATCTTTTCCTAAGCCCATTCTATAAGCACCTGCTAAAACATTAGCATCTTGATCCCATAAAAACATATGGTGATAATACTTATCAAACTTATCGATATCAATTTCTTTGTTAGTTCCTTCACCAACATCTCTAAAAGTAATTTCTCGTAATCTTCCTATTTCATGTAAAAGGTTTGGGATTTCTTTTGAAGAGGCGAAAAAAACTTCATAATTTTTACTTTCTAACAATCTATTTCCGTTTTTTCTTAAAGAATCAACTTCTTTAATAAAACTTTGTACATTCTTTTGAGA
>OLII01000545.1_pt1 | contig 14284 bp, 14 predicted proteins | sample 1609481 | NCBI WGS metagenome assembly OLII01 (sample SAMN05416859, study PRJEB24817) | seawater metagenome | isolation source: Sea water | place: Canada:Atlantic | collected 2013-11
CGAGATCTAGTACGGTCTCGTGGGCTCGGAGATGTGTATAAGAGACAGCTTGTTGACCTGGCTCTCGATACGCTCAGCCGGCACGGTGACGCTCATGCGGCGCTCGAGAGCGGAAGTATTTTCAACAGAAACTTGCATGGATATTCCTCGTTGCACAGACGTTAGCCGGCGATACCGACTCCAGAATCAAGGGCAAGCATTCTAGTGACTCAAACACCAGAAGTCACCCCGTTCAAATCAAGGAGAACAGGCCGCGGCACATTTGAATTTCGCACAACTGCCCCGAAGCCTCTTGCCCGGGCGCCGGAACCCGCCGTTGAAGGCGTTGCGGCCTGACCGGCGGGCATCCCGATGCCCAGTGGAGGCTATGGAACAGAAACTTTTCAACACACTACCGCGCCTCAGGGCGCAGCATCTTCAATTTCGTTGAACTCGCAGTATTCCTGCCAGCTCAGGCCCAATGCCTCGGCCACTTCGCGGTGCACTTCAAGACGCATCTCGCGCAGTTGTTCGGGCGACTCGGCAATCAACTCCAGGGTCAACTCCCAGGATTGAAGGCCACGCTCCTGCGCCTGGTCATCGAACGCCCACTGGATCTGCTGCTGTTGCTCGTGGGCATTGAGCCCGGCTATCTCTTCGAGCAACTGCGGGTTTGCCTGGGCAAACCGCTCTAGCGCGACCGCCTGGCGTGATTCTTTTGCAATCATGGTGCATTCCTTCCTGCGGCCGATAACCCGGCCACTGCTTCAACCGCCTGAAATCTATCAGCTTTGGCTTATTTGTCACTAGCCAGGGTGACATCGGCGACAGGTGAACAGCAGAATGCCGCGCACCTTAACATCTGGCCCTGTGCCACCCAAGCGCTGCAGCAAATCAACAAACGGCCGCCCGGTTTCTGCCAGACTCACCGGCGTCTTCTTTTCGGATACCTGCATGAATCACGAATTGTTCTGGGTCCTTGGCCTGCTGTTCAGCGCCGTCGCGCTGTTTGTCATCAATCGCCCGCGCATGGACGTGGTGGCGCTGCTGGTGATCGTCGCCCTGCCCCTGCTCGGCATCCTGAGCGTGCAGGAAGCCCTGGCCGGCTTCAGCGACCCCAACGTGGTGCTGATTGCCGCGCTGTTCGTGATCGGCGAAGGGCTGGTGCGCACCGGCATCGCCTACCGCATCGGCGAGTGGATGGCCGAGCGCGCCGGCAACAGCGAAACTCGCCTGATCGTGCTGCTGATGGTGTCGGTGGCAGGCCTGGGCTCGGTGATGAGTTCGACCGGCGTGGTGGCGATCTTCATCCCGGTAGTACTGAGCATCGCCGCACGCATGAAGGTGTCGCCCAGCCGCCTGATGATGCCACTGGCCTTCGCCGGGCTGATCAGCGGTATGCTCAGCCTGGTGGCCACGCCTCCCAACGTGGTGGTGCACAGCGAGCTGGTACGCCACGGTGAAACCGGTTTCAGCTTTTTCAGCTTCACCCCTTTCGGCCTGGTGATCCTGGTGCTGGGGGTGGGCTACATGCTGCTGACGCGCAACTGGCTGGGCAGCGCGACGCGCAAGGACGGCAGCACCGAAACCCGCCGCACCCTGCTCGACCTGATCATCGACTACAAGCTGGCCGGGCGTGAACGACGCCTGCGGGTCAGGCCTCATTCGCCGCTGATCGGCCACAGCCTGAGCGAGCTGAAGCTGCGCACCGAGCACGGTGCCAACGTGGTCGGCATCGAGCGCCAGCACAAGTTCAGCACCCGCGTGATCAGCCCCGACTCCAGTACCCTGTCGCACGAGGGCGACGTGCTGCTGCTTGACCTGTTCTCGCCCAAGGACGACCTGCGCAACCTGTGCCAGACCATGCGCCTGGAGCCTCTGCACTTCAAGGCCGCCTACTTCATCGACCAGTCGCGCGAAGTGGGCATGGCCGAAGTGGCGCTGCCACCGGGCTCGCAGTTGATCGGCAAGAACCTGCTGGAGCTGACGTTCCGCAGCCGCTGGGGGCTGAACGTGGTGGGCCTGCGTCGCGACCAGGCGGCCATCGACGAGCAACTGGTGGAAGAAAAGCTCAAGCTGGGCGACACCCTGCTGGTGATCGGCACCTGGAAGGCGATTCGCCAGCTGCAGACGCAACCGCGGGACTTTCTGGTGCTGAGCCTGCCGGCGGAAGTGGACAACGTGGCCCCGGCCCTGAATCAGGCGCCTTATGCGCTGATCAGCCTGGCGGTGATGGTGGGCCTGATGATCAGCGGCCTGGTACCCAACGTGATCGCCGCGCTGATCGGCTGCCTGCTGATGGGCGCCAGCCGCTGCATCGACATGGAGAGCGCCTACCGGGCGATCCACTGGCAGAGCCTGATACTGATCGTGGGCATGCTGCCCTTTGCCCTGGCGTTGCAGAAAACCGGAGGCATCGCCCTGGCGGTGGACGGCCTGGTGGGCGTGCTGGGCGGTGCCGGGCCCTACGTGATCCTCGCCACGCTGTTTGCGATCACGGCGCTGATCGGGCTGTTCATTTCCAACACCGCAACAGCGGTACTGATGGCGCCGGTTGCGATCACCACCGCACAGCAACTGGGCGCATCGCCCTACCCGTTCGCCATGATCGTGGCGCTGGCCGCATCCGCCGCGTTCATGACGCCGGTGTCGTCGCCGGTGAACACCCTGGTGCTGGGGCCGGGGCAGTATCGCTTCGCCGACTTTGTGAAGGTGGGGGTACCGTTCACGATCCTGGTGATGATTGTGAGCGTGCTGATGGTGCCGTGGATTTTTGCTCTGTAGACGGCGGTGCTGCCTTCGCCGGCCATGCCGGCTCCTGCAGGAGCCGGTTTGGCGGCCACAACCCACTAACAATAACAATTATCATTTGAGAAATAATCTCGTTATACTCCGCAGCCTCATCAGCCCTGCACCGATCGCACTCGATGGAATCCAGCCCACACGCCCCTGCCAGCGCCCATGCGTACCTGCAGACGCTGTACACCGATCACCATCGCTGGCTACGCCAATGGCTGCGCAACCGTATGGGTTGCCCGGAGTCGGCGGCTGACCTGGCCCAGGACACGTTCCTGAGCATCCTGGCCTCCAAGGACCTGTTCAGCATCCGCGAGCCGCGCTCGTTCCTGTCCACCGTGGCGCGGCGCCTGATGGCGAACGTACACCGGCGCCGACTGGTGGAGCAGGCCTATCTCGAAGCCCTGGCCAACCTGCCCGAAGCCGTGGAGCCCTCGCCCGAGGTGCGCACCCTGGCCCTTGAAGCCCTGACCCTGCTGGACAGGCTGCTCGACGAACTGCCGGCCAAGGTCCGCGAAGCGTTTCTGCTGTCGCACCTGCAGGGTCTGAAAATCGCCGAGATCGCCGAGCGCCTGCAAGTCAGCACACGCTCGGTGAAGCTGTACCTGGTGCGCGCCAACCAGCACTGTTTTTTTGCGCAGTTGCCATGAGCACACCGCAACCGGCCTTCAAGCCCCGCACCACCCGTGAGGCTGCCCACTGGCTGACCCTGTGGATGGACGGCGACCTGCCGCCCGAGCAGGCCCAGGCCTTTGCACGCTGGCGCGCCGCCGACCCGGACAACGAACGCGCCTGGCTGCATATAGAAAGCCTGCGCGGTCGCCTGGCCGGGCTGGAGCCCACCGCCGGCTACCGCAGCCTCAGCCACGGCGGCGGCAGTCGTCGGCGGGTGGTCAAGGCATTGCTGCTGCTTGCCCTGGCCGGCGGCACCGGCGGCCTGGCCTACCGCGAGCCCTGGCGCAGCGGTGCGGGCCTGGCCTACCACAATGGCGCCAGCGCCCCTCGACACATCACCCTGGCCGATGGCAGCCAACTGACCCTGGATGCCGACAGCACGGTGGAGGTGGGCTTCACCCCCACCCAGCGCACCGTGCACCTGCGCAGTGGGCGGCTGCTGATCAATACCGGGCATGATGACGCGCAGCGCCCCTTCAGCGTGAAGACCGCCCAGGGCAGCGTCCTCGCGCTGGGCACCCGGTTCGTGGTGCAGGTGCAGCCCGAGCGCACCGATGTGCAACTGTTCGAAGGCGCGCTGAAACTCAGCCCGCTGCACACCACGCCGCAGCGGCTCAGTGCAGGTGAGCGCACACGCTTTACTGCCATGCGCATCGACGACAGCACCCGGGTGGGCCGCGAGCCTTCATGGGGCGTAGGTGCACTGGAGGCCGACGACATGCGCCTGGGGCACTTCATTGCCGAACTGTCGCGCTATCGCCCCGGCCTGTTGCGCTGCACCAGTGAAGTGGCCGACCTGCGCATCTCGGGGGTCTACCCGCTGGCCGACAGCGATGCGGTACTCGACGCGCTGACCCAGTCGCTGCCGGTCAGCATCAACCGGCGCTCACGCTACTGGGTCACGGTCAGCGCCCGCTGAGGGAACTGGCCACTCAGCACGCCAGCTCGATGCCCACCGCGTGGCCGGGCCCCGCCGTTACACTGACCTGAGCCCCGAACACCGTCTCGATGGTATGTGCATTCAGTACCTGCGCGGGGGTCCCGCTGGCGCACAACCGGCCCTTTTCCATCAGCCACAGCCGGTCGCAGTAGCGCGCCGCCAGGTTGAGGTCATGCAGCACGCACACCACCGCGATATGTGGCAGGCGGGCCAGCCGGCGCAACAGGCGCATCAGATTCTGCTGCTGGCCGATATCCAGCGCGCTGGTGGGCTCGTCGAGCAGCAGCAGGCGCGGCGCCTGGCCCTCGGTGGGGCCCGCAGGGCTGATGGCCAACTGGTTCAGCGCGCGGGCGATGGTCACCCGCTGCAACTCGCCGCCCGACAGCGACAGCACGCCGCGGTCGAGCAGATGAGTGATGTCCATGGCCTCGACGATGCCGGCGCACGGCAACCCGGCATGCCCCTGGCCCAGCTGGATGAATTCGCCGACCTGCCAGTCGAACGCACTGTCCATGTGCTGGGTGACCAGGGCGCGGTTGCGCGCCAGCTGGCGCGGCGAATAGGCGCTCAACGGCTGATCGAGCAGCCGCACTTCGCCGCAGTCGGGCGTGATATAGCCGGAGATCAGCGACAACAATGTGCTTTTGCCTGCGCCGTTGGGGCCGATCAGCCCCAGTAGCTGGCCGCCCTGTATGGCCTCGGTGACCGGGCTGAGGGCAAATGGCCGATGCAGGCCGACAGCGAGAAGATCGAGCATTCAGAACTCCCGGACCTTGCGGCCCAGCAACAACCAGAGAAAGTACGGCCCGCCGATCACGCTGGTGACCAGGCCGACCGGAATCTCGGCAGGGCTGACCAGGCTGCGCGCCAGGGTGTCGGCAAGTAGCAGCAGAATCGCCCCGCACAGCATCGAGGCCGGAATCAGCAGACGGTGGCCCGGCCCGAAGTACAGGCGCAGGCAGTGCGGCACCAGCAGGCCGATGAAGCCGATGATGCCAGTGAGTGCGACGCACAGGCCCACGCCCAGCGAGGAGGCCAGCACAATGCGATTTTTCAGGCGCTCGGCATTGAGCCCCGCCGCATGGGCAGACACCTCACCCAACTGGAACAGGTCCAGGTCGGCGGCGCTGCGCACCAGCACCAGCAAGGTCAACGGCAACACCACCAGCGCTACGCTCAGGGTCGACCACTCGGCACTGCCCAGGCTGCCCATGCCCCACAGGCTCAATTGGCGCAACTGTTCTTCGCTGGCCATGAAGGTCAGCATGCCGCCCACCGCGCCGGTCAGGGTATTGATCACCAGGCCGGCCAACAGCAGGGTGATGGTCGATTCACGACCTTTGTAGCCGCGCCCGATGCGGAAGATCACCAGCGTTACCAGCAACGCCCCGACAAACCCGGCCAGAAACTGCCCATACAGCTCCAGGCCGGCAAAACGCCCATTGAACAGCACGATCCAGATCGACACCGCCAACCCCGCACCGCTGGCCTGGCCCAGCAGCGTGGGGTCGGCCAGCGGGTTGCGAAACAGCCCCTGCATGGCGGTGCCGCCTGCTGCCAGGGTCGAGCCCACCAGCACCGCCAGCAGCAGCCGCGGCAGGCGTACCTCGCTCCACACTTGCCATTCCAGCGGCGCGGGCAGATGGCCCAGCAGGATGCGCGGCGACAGGCCGATGCTGCCCACCAGCGAACACAGCGCCAGCAAGGCGCACAGGCCGGCCAGCATCAGCAACAGCGTGGGCAATGAGCGGGTGTGCGAGCGCGTCATGGGAACAGCGCCCCGGCATCACGGCGCAGTTGCAGCATGGCCGCCACGGTGCGTGGGCCCAGGTTGAGCAGCGCCTGATCGTCCACCTGCACCAGGCGCCGGTGCTGACCGGCCGGGGTCAGCGCCAGGCCGCCGAGCTTCCACAGGTTGTCCTCGCCGCCCAGGGCCTGCAACCCGGCGCGGCTGATGATCACGAAATCCGGTGCAAGCGACACCATCGCTTCGGCCGCCACCTGCTTGTAGGCACTGAACGGCGCGCAGTTCTCGATGCCCGCCTGCTCCAGTGCGGCATGGGCTTCGGTGCCGCGCCCCATGATCAGCGGGATCATGCCCGCTCGATTGAAGATGAATAGCGCCCTGGGGCCCTTGAGCGGCGCCAGTGCAGCCAGCTCGGCGGCCAGACGTTGCTGCTCTGCAACCAGCGGCGGGCTCAGGGTTTCACGGTCGAAGGCCTTGGCCACCTGTTCTATCTTGCGTGGGATATCGGCGATGCGCTTGCCCCTGGGCACTTCGATGACCTCGACGCCCACGGTATCCAGCTGGCGCAGCACCACGGCCGGACGCGCCGCATCGCTGAGCACCACCCGCCGCGGATGCAGGCTCAGGATGCCTTCGGACGACAACTGGCGCAGATAGCCCACCGACGGCAGGCGAGCCACTTCGGGTGGGTAGTGACTGGAATCGTCACGCCCCACCAACCGCGAAGTGGCCTGCAACTGCGCGGCAATCTCGGCCAGGTCGTTGCCGATGACCAATGTGTCGGCCTGATCGGCATGCACGGGCGCTGTACCTATTAAAAGAAGCAGGCACACACTCAGCAGCCGAGCGCTCATTGCCCCGCCTCCAACCGATCGAGCAACTCGCGCCAGGCTGGCTGCTCGGGCTGCCCGGCAGGGCGACGTCCGAACAGTTGCACGATCAGGCGCTGCTCGGCATCGAAGATCTCCAGGCTGTTGACCCCGCCTACGGCATTGGGTTTGTACACGCGCCAGGCTTCGGCTTCGACGGTGTCACGTATGCCGAAACGGGTTGGTGCGGCGTCACCGTCACCCGGCATGTCGAACACCAGGCTGTCGCCCTGCCGCGTGGCGCTGTCGAGCTTGCCGGTGTAGATCTGCGTGGAGCCGGGGCTATAGATGAAGACCATCAGTTCCAGCCCGCTGTCGGCCAGTTGCCCGAGCAGCGCCGCAGTGCCCGCGCTGCCGATACGCCGGGCAAACTGCGGGGCCACGCCCTGGTTGCCCTGATAGCGGGTCAGGCCATGACGCTTGAGCAGCGCGAAGTGGTCATGCACATCCCCCATCGCCGCCCAGTCGTCGACCAGCCCGGCGACCTGTACATCTTGTTTGACCAGCGCCTCGCGCGGTGTGAAGTGCGGCTGCTCCAGGCTGCCCTGGGCATACAGCTCGGCCCACGCCTGCAGGTTCGAGCCGGGTAGCGACGCCAGGCGCAACAGCGGCGCGGCATGCCGGTCGAACACCCGCAGCTCGAAATCACCAGCGGCCTGGCCACGGGTGAGGCACAGCCAGTGCCAGGCGCGCAGGTTCAGGCGCAGGTCCAGGCCATCTTCGCCAAGCACCAGACCGACCTGGGCAACATCGTCCGACCGTGGGAAGCGCCCCACCTGGTCGAGGAATGCATGACTGGCCTGGGTCATGACCCTCAGCGGGCCAAGGTGATACAGCCGGGCCGCCACTTCGGCGGCAGGCAGGGCGAGGCTGAGGCAGTCTTGCCCAAGGCGTTGGCGGAGATCGCTGGCAGTAATAGCAGGCATGTGGGGATTCCTTGTGAGCAGAAAAGGTTCAGTGAAGGGCTGGCTGCAAGGGTGCGTCGCAGCTGGCAGCCGCCGGGGCAAGCGCAACGCCGTCGCCGTCCTGGCTGGGCAACAGCCACACGAAGTCGGCATCCTGCACGGCTGGGGCCTGGCCCTCCTCCCCCAGCACCAGCACCTTCAAACCGGGATCGCGCGCGCCATGCCTGAGGTACTGGGGCGCGCCCTGGGACTTGAGGGTGTGCAGCACACCGGCGAACAACAGGCGCGGGGCCGGCGCGGCGTCGAGCACCTGGGCCATGCGCCGGTCGCGACCGTGCTGAATGGCGAGCATGGCGTTCAGTCGCGGCAGGTCGATCTCGCCACAGTGCATCTGCACGATGCGCTGACGTTGCACCTCGGCGATTGCCGCTTGCGAAAACAGGCTGGCCGCATCCGCAGGCGCGTCGGCTGCCACCTGCTTGCGTTCGCGGGGAGACAGGTTGCCGGCCAGCACCGGGGCCGGGGCCTGCATCAGTGCCTGCATCAACGGGCCGTATTGCTCCCAGCTCCAGCGCTCATCCCACTGCATGATCTTGCGCAGACGCGCCAGCCGCACGCGGTTGCCTGCGCCCAGCCACGCCTGCACATCGCCAACCGGGCGCTGCTGATCGCTATCGAGCATCTCGAGCACCACGGCGCCTTGCTGGCGCCGCTCGGCCAGGCCGGTGGCCAGCCACTGCTCGATCAGGTGATGAGCCACGTTGTCGTGGGTCTCCCCCACCATCACCGTGGGGGCTTGCGCCAGTACGTCGAGCAATTGCCCGGCATCGATCTGCTGGCCGCTGCGCACATCCACGATCGCGCCCCAGCCGGGGATGTTGGCTTCGACACGGGCATAGGCGGTCTGGGCCGGCGGCGTATTGACCGTGGCGCAGCCGACGAGCAGGGCAAGGCATGCCCCAAGCAGGCAGTTCGTGTACATGAGAGGGTCCTGTGGGGTCAGTATTCGAACGTGACGCCGAACGAGGTGGTACGCCCACGCCCGGTACCGCGGTCCAGTGAGGCGGACATGATCGAGTCCACCGAGGCGTTGTAGCTGTAGGTCTTGTTCTCCACGTTCTCGACGTTGAAGAACAGGCTGACGTTCTGCTGCACCTGCCAGCTGCCGTAAAGGTCCCAGATCACGCCGGTGGACTGTGTCTTCCTGGTTTCGTACCAGTCCCAGCTTTCTTCGGCAGGGCCGGAGTACTCGCCGCGGGCGCCGAGCACCACGCGCTCGTCGAACCAGCGCGTGCCCAGGTCGAGGGTCCAGTAGCGGTCGGGCTGGCTGTTGATGTCTTCGAGTTCGATGCCCGAGGTGGTCGGCGCCTTGGTGGTGGCGCGGGTCCAGGAGAGGTTGGCGTAGACGAAGCCTGCGTCGTAGCGGCCCTCGATCTCGTAGCCGCTCATGCGCACCTGCTCGGGCCAGTTGACCCAGTTGGCCTTGGCCGAGTATTCGCCGTCGTCATCGACGATGTCGAACGACTGCGGGGTGATATAGCCGTCGATCTTGCTGATGAAGCGGTTGACCTTGAGCTGGGCGTAGTCGTTGCTGCTGAACAGCCCGGCGCGACTGAGATTGAAGCCGAACTCGTAGTTGGTGGAGCGCTCCTGGCGCAGGTAGGGGTTGGCCCCCACGCCGTCGGCATCGCTGGCGTCGGCGGTCATCGGTACCTTCTCGAAGAACATCTCCTGCACCCGCGGTGCACGCGAGGTGCGCGACCAGCTGGTATAGAGCTGCATCCAGTCATAGGGCTTTACGGCAAAGCCGATACGCGGGTTGAAGCTGTGCTCGCGGCGGGTGATGTCCACATCGCCCCCGCCGATACCCGTGCACTCGCGCAAAATCGAGCACTTGGGCACGTGGCCGCTGACCTTGTAGCCGTCGTAGTGCATGCCCAGGGTCATGGCATAGATGTCGTAGTCCAGCTCCAGGGTACTGAACAGGCTTTCGGTCTGCTGCTTGCCTTCGGGGTTGGCCCCGCGTTTTTCCGGCGTGTCGGCAACGAAGTCGTCGGTGTAGTAGCGCATGCCGTTGCTCCAGCTCGCTTCCACCGGGCCGAGGTTGAAACGGCTGAGGTTGGTGAAGTCGAAACCGTGGGCATCGTCGTGGGTCTTGCGGCCGATGAAGGTGGATTCCTCCACCGGCGGGTAATCGAGCTGGGTCTTGTTCTGGTAGGCGTTGACCGTCAGGTTCACCCATTCGTTGTAGGGCGTGTAGGCGTACTTGGCGCGGTAGGTTTCGTTGCGCAGTTCCCATGGGTAGTTGTGGTAGAACTCGTTGCGATACTGCACGCCGCTGAGGTCCAGGCGGTGCAGGTCGTTGGGCTGCAGGCGCACCTTGAGCAGGCCCGAGCGCGGGCTCTGCTTGGTGGTGTCGTAGTGGTTTTCCTGGCCGGAGCTGGTCTTGTATTCGCCGGTTTTCGAACTGCTGGCGGCGGCGACGATGCCGTACACGCCCTCGCTATCCTCGGGACGGGTTCGTGCGCCAGCGGCGAGCATGCGCGTGTTGCCGTAACCGTTGTTGCCGGTGCGGTAGGTGCTGCGCACACCCACGCGGTGGTCGGGCTTGACGATGTCGTCGATATCGAAGGTGCGGAAGTTGGCGGTGCCCCCCAGGGTATTGGCCCCTTCGGCGCCGTCCACCGCGCCGCGCTGCACATCGACACCGGCCAGCAGGTTGGGGTCGACGAAGGCCATCGGCCCGCCCGAACCGTGACCGGCGTTGTTGCGGAAGGTCTGGGTCACGCCGTCGATCATGGTGTTGACCCGCCCCAGGCCCGACAGCCCGCGGATGTTCACCGAAACCCCGGGCTGGCTGCGTGAATGCAGGGTGTAGGTACCGGGCATGGAACGCACCAGGCTGTTGAGGTCCTGGCGTTCGGCGTGCACTTCGCGGCTGCTGCGGATCACGCCCGGGCGCTCGCCCAGTGCATTGACCAGCGTGGGGCCCACCTCCAGTGCGCTGCGGCTCTGTTCATTGGCGCGCAGCACGAAGCTCTTGTCCTTGAGCTGCACGATGCGCAGCCCGGTACCCATCAGCAGCAGGTCGAAGGCTTCCTTGCGGTTGTACTCGCCATCCAGGCCCTGGGTCTGGCGCTTGTCGGTCAGCTCCGGGGCAAAGGTCAGCATCACGCCGGTGGCGCCCGCCAACTGGTTGAGTGCGGGCGCCAGCGGGCCTGCCGCAATCTGGTAATGCTTGCGTACAGCTGCGTGCTGAGCGGTGGGCGCCTCCATGGGCGCCGCCATTGCAACGCTGGCACCACTGACGGCAAGCGCCAGCACAGTAAGCGCGCCCTGCGCCGCCTTGAAAACACGGTGCCTGTCGGGCTGCTGGCCTGGATTTACGGTCGGCGCGATGCGTTTCACGTGAAGCTCCCTGGAACGTTGCAATGGTCTTGCAATAGAGGTCACGTGAGGCAGTCAAAAAGGGAAATGAAAATCAGTATTATTTTTAAAATCATTCATCAGCATGCGCGCGGATAAATGTTGGAACAGTTCTGCCCGTGATGTTCACGCGCCTACGGCGCAAAGGACGCTATGCTTGCAGGGCCTTCCGTTGACGAACGGTGCCACAGCACCCGCACACGGAACGGCCGACTCGAGTGGCAGGGAGGCCGTGATAAAGGAACCGCACATGGAAAAATACCGATTGGCCGCTGCGCAGCTCGACGAGAGCCTCAGCAGAATTCGCGAACAACGCGATCACCTCCTCGCCCTGGGGGAGGCGGAGCAAGCCGCTCCACTCACCAGAATCCTCAACATCGTTCGACTGGAGCTTGAGCTGTCACCGGTAGGTGGGCCCAAGGCGACCAGGCACTGACGCGAGGGCACTGAAACGCGAAAGCCACCTTGATAGGTGGCTTTTCTGTTCTATAGAGTGGCGCGTCGCTTGATAGCCCTACTCTCCTGGACCCTGCCCCATGACTGATCGCCAGATTATCGTCCCCGACGAGATGAAATTGCTTTGCGAGCGTGCTGGTTATGCCCCCGCGGTAAAGGTGGGCAGAACCCTGTACTGCGCCGGGCAGGTGGGTCGAACGCCGGAGCTGGAGGTGATTGAAGACCCGGAGCAGCAGTTTCTGGCGGCCTGGGAAAACCTTCGCCTCGTGCTCGCGGCGGGCGGTTGCGGGTTTGACGACGTGGTCGAAATGACGACCTATCACATCGACATGCAACGCCATATGCCGCTGTTCAGGAGCGTGAAGGACAAGGTCTTTCCAAGGAGCACCTGTGCATGGACCTGCATAGGCGTCAGCGAACTCGCCCGACCAGGGTTGCTGGTGGAGATCAAGTGCATTGCGGTGCAGCGGTAGGTGCGGGTAAGGAGTAGAAGCCCAGAAACGAAAAAAGCCGCTCAAGGCGGCTTGTTCCGGGCTTCAACGCACTTCAGCGAAGGGCGGTGAAAGCATCTATGGTGCGGACGAAGAGACTCGAACTCTTACAGCTTGCGCCGCTGGAACCTAAATCCAGTGTGTCTACCAATTTCACCACGTCCGCGTGAAGCTTTTAAAGCAAAGGCGCCGGATTTTCATCGGGCGCCTTTTAGAATATGGGGTGGACGATGGGGATCGAACCCACGACAACAGGAGTCACAATCCTGTGCTCTACCAACTGAGCTACGCCCACCATATTGCTTTACTGCTTTTACTTGTGCCAGCTGCCTGTATTGGCGCACCCGGCAGGACTCGAACCTGCGACCATCCGCTTAGAAGGCGGATGCTCTATCCAGCTGAGCTACGGGCGCATATTTAATCTGCTTTCTGTTAGGATTACAAATTAACTTTTAGTCATACCGAACAAGCTATCAAAACCACTTATTCTGCCTGACCTTGCTAACCAGTGCTAGGCTCTGCCCGACAAGTGCGATGAATGTTATAGACGAGCGGCAAAGTCGTCAACACCTTTTTGAAAAAAATTCATTTTATTTAAGGGGTTAGGGGAATTGCCAGACCAAGCGCCTTTGCCCTGCGCCCCGGTCATGCGAGAATGCGCGCTCTTTTTATTCCCTCTCGATGGTTAATCACGCGTCATGACTGCACAACTTATCGACGGCAAGGCGATCGCCGCCAGCCTGCGCCAGCAGATCGCCCAACGTGTCGCGCAACGTCGCGAGCAAGGCCTGCGCACCCCCGGCCTGGCAGTGATCCTGGTAGGCAGCGACCCCGCCTCCCAAGTCTATGTTTCGCACAAGCGTAAAGACTGTGAAGAGGTCGGCTTCAACTCCCAGGCCTATGACCTGCCCAGCGACACCACCCAGCAGGCGCTGACCGACCTGATCGACCGCCTAAATGAAGACGCCGACATCGACGGCATCCTGCTGCAGCTGCCACTGCCGGCGCACCTGGATGCCTCGCTGCTGCTCGAGCGCATTCGCCCCGACAAGGACGTGGACGGTTTCCACCCTTATAACGTAGGTCGTCTGGCCCAGCGCATCCCGCTGCTGCGCCCGTGCACCCCCAAAGGCATCATGACCCTGCTGCACAGCACCGGTCAGGACCTGTACGGCATGAATGCGGTGGTAGTGGGCGCCTCGAACATCGTAGGCCGCCCCATGGCCATGGAGCTGCTGCTGGCCGGCTGCACCGTGACCGTGACCCACCGCTTCACCAAGGACCTGGCCGGCCACGTCGGCCGCGCCGACCTGGTGGTGGTGGCTGCCGGCAAGCCGGGGCTGGTCAAGGGTGAATGGATCAAGGAAGGCGCCATCGTCATCGACGTGGGCATCAACCGCCAGGAAGACGGCAAGCTGGTGGGCGACGTGGTCTACGAGACCGCCCTGCCCCGCGCCGGCTGGATCACTCCGGTGCCAGGCGGCGTCGGGCCGATGACCCGGGCGTGCCTGCTGGAGAACACCTTGTATGCGGCCGAAGAGCTGCACGGTTGACCCCGCTGGATTTAAGTTCCAGCGGCGCTAGCCACTAAAGGAACGGCACCTGAGAAGGTGCCGTTTTTTTTGGCCTGAAACAAACGCACGCTCGTCAGCAAAGGCCGTCAGGTTGACGAACGGTCATGACAATGGTCAGATGCGGCCCAGTTTCAGGTGCCTGCTGCCGCCGTGCAGCAGGTGAAACGGGAAGCCGGTGCGTCTTGCATGACTAGTCCGGCGCTGCCCCCGCAACGGTAAGCGAGTGAAGCATCCAACAGGCCACTGTGCGCAACGCATGGGAAGGCGGATGACTTCGAGCCTCGCAAGCCCGGAGACCGGCCTGCAAACCCACGACTGTTGAAAGGATGCGTTCAGTCATTTTGGCAAACCTGCGGTGGGCGGGCACGAGCCGGTATCTGTCTCTTATACACATCTGACGCTGCCGACGATCTACTCTGTGTAGAT
>OLII01000546.1_pt1 | contig 14267 bp, 12 predicted proteins | sample 1609481 | NCBI WGS metagenome assembly OLII01 (sample SAMN05416859, study PRJEB24817) | seawater metagenome | isolation source: Sea water | place: Canada:Atlantic | collected 2013-11
ATCGTCGGCAGCGTCAGATGTGTATAAGAGACAGACCCGCAGCGCTTCGCCGAACAGGCCCGCGACCCGCAGGTGAAGATGATCGAGATCAAGCTCAGCCAGGGCGCCAAGCCCGGCCACGGTGGCATCCTGCCGGGGCACAAGGTGAGCGCCGAGATCGCCGCCACGCGCGGTGTGGCGCCCGGCGAAGACTGCATCTCGCCCGCCGCCCACAGCGCCTTCAGCACGCCGGTGGGGTTGCTCGAGTTCGTGGCGCAGTTGCGCGAGCTGTCCGGCGGCAAACCGGTGGGCTTCAAGTTCTGCCTGGGCCACCCCTGGGAGTTCATGGGCATCGCCAAGGCCATGCTGGCCACTCAGATCGTGCCCGACTTCATCGTGGTCGACGGCAAGGAAGGGGGCACCGGCGCTGCGCCACGCGAATTCAGCGACAACATCGGCGTGCCCATGCGCGAGGGGTTGATGTTCGTGCACAACACCCTGGTGGGCCTGAACCTGCGCCACAAGGTGCGCATCGGCGCCGCCGGCAAGATCGTCAGCGCGTTCGACATCGCCGGCGTGCTGGCCCTGGGCGCCGACTGGGTGAACTCGGCGCGCGGCTTCATGTTCGCCATCGGCTGCATCCAGTCGCAAAGCTGCCACACCAACCAGTGCCCCACCGGCGTGGCCACCCAGGACCCGTTGCGCCAGCGTGCACTGGTGGTGCCCGACAAGGCCGAACGGGTGTTCAGCTTTCATCGCAATACCCTGCATGCGCTGGCCGAGATGCTCGCGGCCGCCGGCCTCGAGCACCCCAGCGAACTCAAGCCCAAGCACCTGGTGCGCCGCGTCAGCGCCAGCGAGATCCGGCTGTTTTCGCAGTTGCACGTGTTCCTCAAGCCCGGCGAATTGCTCAGCGGCTCGATCGACAGCGAATTCTATGCACGGATGTGGCGGATGGCCCGCAGCGACAGCTTCGCGCCGCAATTGCAGGATGCGCCCGTGGCGCCGGCGAATGCGGTACGCCGAAAACAAACAACCCCGGCCTAGGCCGGGGTTGTTTGAAGGTCGAATCGATCAGAGGATGCTGATCGGGTACTCGACGAATACGCGGACTTCGTTGCCGTCTGCGGTGTAGTCGATAGCGTTGAGGTTGTTGGTGCCACGCAGGAACGAGCTACGCAGTTTGACGGACAGGTCCTTGGCCGGACCTTCCTGAACCACGTACTTGAACTGGTTGAAGATTTCGCGCTCTTTGCCTTCGCCGAAGCCGTGGGTGTTGATGTTGTCACCCGCTACGTATGCAAAGTTGTAGGTCAGACCCGGTACGCCGAAGGCGCTGAAGTCCAGGCCGTAGCCGATCTGCCACGAACGCTCGTCTTCGGCGTTGAAGTCGGACCAGTAGGAGTTGGCCAGGAAGATGGTCGAACCACCGTCACCCACGCCGCGGCGGTTCTGGTACCAGCCGTACTGGTAGCCGGTGTCGCCGGTGTTGCGCTGGTGCGCCAGGGTGATCGAGTGCGGGCCGAAGGCGTAGGTGGCCGCCAGGCTCCAGATGGTGTTGCGGTCACCGGTCAGGCCTGCACGGTTGACGTACTTCTTGTCGATGTCCGACTTGTAGCCGTTGAAATCCAGGGTCAGCGACTGGTCGTCGGAGATGGCGTGGACGTAGTTCAGGCCCAGGTAGTGCTTCTTCAGTACGTCTTCGACGTCGGAGGTGTACAGCGCACCGGTGAAATTCTCGGTGAACTGGTACTTGCCGCCGAACACGTTGATCGACTTCAGACCACCGCTATCGCGACCTTCGGCGCTCTTGCGCGCTTCCTGGGTGTAGCGACCGGCGTTCAGTTCCAGGCCCTTGATCTCCTTGGAGGTGATCGATGTGCCAGTGAAGCTCTCTGGCAGCAGGCGGCCGTCGTCATAGTTCAGCACTGGCAGGGTCGGCATCTGGTCGCCGTATGCCAGTACGGTATTGGAGACGCGGAACTTGATCGCAGCACCGGCACGCGCCAGGTTGTGCGGGGAGTTGCTCGGTTCGGTATCGCTTGGCTTGAAGAAGTCGATACCGGCGCCGCCGTTACGACCCTTGCCGCCGTCCAGGCGGATGGCATACAGGCCGAAGGCGTCTACGCCCACGCCCACGGTGCCCTGGGTGAAGCCCGACGAGAACTTGCCGATGAAGGCCTGGCCCCACTCGGACTGGTCACTGCTGCCATGCTTCTTGTCACGATTGATGAACGCGTTGCGCAGCAGAACGCTGGCCTTGCTGTCTTCCTGGAAACCGTTCGACGCGGCCTGGTCGTTGGCCATTGCCTGAGTCGCCGCCATAAGCCCCAGCGCGATCAGACTGATCCGTGTTTTCAACATGTTATTTTCCTTATTTCGGAGTGTTTTACGCTCTGCGACCAACGCCAGGAACCACGCCCCCTGCGTGGGTTGACGCTCACGGGTCTGCAAACAAAAAGCCCGCCTGCAACAAGGGTGCAGCGGGCCTTTTCTTGGGACTCTTGGCCGATGGGCCTACAGGCGTTGGGTCCGATCCTAGCCGTGCGTACAAGGCCATGTCAAAAATTCGTGAAAACGACAAGTCATATGGCCATTACGCCGTCTTCAGCGGCGCAGATAAGGCAACCCGCAATCGGTTGCGCCCCGGTGGAAATACCTGGATACGACCGCACCACAAAGGTGCGTAAATAGCGCTAACATTTGGGAATGCAAAGCATTACCATTCGCACCCTTTTCATCACCAAGTAACTTTGCCGATGCGTGCCACGCCCGTCCCTTGCCGTCTTTCCCCTGTGTCTCTGGGGCTTTGCGCCCTGTTCAGCTCCAGCCTGGCGTGTGCTGCCAGCACCACGTTGCCCGAGCTGTCGGTAACCGCCGACAGCGACCGGGATGACCCCCGGGTCAAGGAAGTGACCACCGCCACCCGCACCTCCACCCCGGCGCGCTACGTGCCCCAGGCCATCGATTCGATCAAGACCGCCAGCGTGCACGACTACGGCACCCATGACCTGGGCAAGGCCCTGAGCGGCATCCCCAACGTCAGCAACAGCGCCGACACCCGCTTCGACAGCCTGCGCATCCGAGGCTTCGACGCCAGCAACGACTTCTACCTGGACGGCATCCGCGACGACAGCCAGTACGTGCGCGACCTGTACAACATCGAACGGATCGAGGTGCTCAAGGGGCCGGCGGCGGTGCTGTACGGCCGCGGCAGCCAGGGCGGTATCATCAACCGCGTGAGCAAGGCGCCCGAAGCCGGCCGACGCTCCAGCATCGAGGCCCAGGGCGGCAGCGACGACCTGCGCAGCCTGTATGCCGACCTCAGTGCCGACCCCAGCGACACCCTCAGCCTGCGCCTGAACATGGGCAACCGCGACAACAACAGCTTCCGCCACGGCATCGACGGCAGCCGCCAGCTGTTCGCGCCTTCGATGAGCTGGCAGCTCAGCCCGGACCTGAACTGGCTGGTGCAGTACGAATACAGCCGCTACAACCGCACGCCCGACCGCGGTATCCCAGGCGATCCGCGCACCGGTCGCCCGGTGGATGTCAGCCGCAGCACCACCTATGGCGACCCGCAGCGCGACTACATCGACGACACCGCGCAGTCGCTGCGCTCGCGCCTGAACTACCAGCTCAACGATGCCTGGCAACTGCGCCATACCCTGGGCCTGTTCCAGCTCGACAGCGACTTCGACAACACCTACCTCACCGGCTACAACGCCAGCACCGGCCTGGTCGGGCGCCAGCGCTGGCAGCAGGACCTGAACACGCGCAACCTGTTCAACACCGTGGAAATCGAAGGCAACGTGTCGACCTTCGGCCTGGAGCACACCCTGCTCACGGGGCTCGAACTGGGCGAGCAGCGCCGTCACTCGCTGCTGCGCAGCGGCAAGGGCGTGCCGGGCGTCGACCTGTTCAACCCGGACCGCGGCCAGCAACACAATGGCGTGCTGGCGGTGTCCAGCAACAACCATACAGACGTGCACAGCCGTGGCCTGTATGTGCAGGACCAGGTCCGCCTGAACGATCAGTGGCAACTGCTCGTGGGCCTGCGCCATGACCGGTTCGAGGTGGACACCACCAGCAAGGTCAGCGGCCTGAGCGAAAAGCAGCAGAGCAACAGCACCAGCCCGCGCCTGGGCGTGGTGTGGACGCCGCTCAGGGACCACGCTTTCTATGCCTCGTGGAGCAAGACCTTTTCGCCGGTGGGCGGCGGCCTGATCGGCATCACCCCGGGGGCGGCGGGCAACGCCAACGAAACCGGGCCTGAACATACACGGCAGAAGGAGATCGGGGTCAAGAGCGAGTGGCTGGACGAGCGCCTGAGCACCACCCTGGCGGTGTACGAGCTGGAGCTGTACGACCGCCGCAGCCGCGACCCGGACAACGCCGACCGCTACATCCTCACCGGCCTGCAGCGCTCGCGCGGGGTCGAACTGACCGCCACCGGCAAGCTGGGAGGCAACTGGTATGTGCGCGGGGGCATCGGCCTGCAGGACGCCACCATCGTCGAGGACACCGAAGGCAATGCCGGCAACCGCATCAACGACGTGGCGCGGCGCAACGCCAGCCTGTTCGTCACCTGGAAACCGGAAATGGGCTGGTACGCCGAAACGGGTGTGACACTGGTGGGGCAGCGTTATGCCGATACCAGGAACACCATCGTGCTGCCGGGGTATGGCAGTTGGGACGCGCTGGTCGGCTGGCGCACGCAGGATTGGGATGTGCGCGCGGCGCTGAGCAACATTGCCGACAAGACCTACTACAGTTCGGCGACCAGTGCCGGGCAGATCCAGTTCGGTGATCCGCGCAGCCTGGTGGTGACGGGTACCTACAACTTCTAGAACTGCGGTGCTGCCATCGCGGGTCAAGCCCGCTCCCACAAAGACCGCGCCACCCCCTGTGGGAGCGGGCTTGACCCGCGATGAGGCCAGTACAGCCTCCACAAAAAAGGGCACCACCGCAATCGGTGGCGCCCTTTCCAGTTCAGCGGTAGCACACCCCCAGCAGCGCATCGAGCTCTGCCTCGGTGATCAACCCCTGTGGATAACGTTCCACCAGTGCACGTCGTGGATCGGTCTTCCTGACCCGGAGGGTTCCATGGTGTTTCAACCACTGCGCCACTGCCTCAAGCGCCTCGAGGTTCAGCACCGACGGGTGCGAAACCGGTTCACTTGTCGCATTCATTTCCACACGTACTCCCCAGAAGTGTGAGCGGCTACCTTAATCAAACTTTGTGACAGAACTGCGCCGTCGTACTTGCTTGAAATACAAGGCAAAACGAATACAAGAGGTGTGCCAGTTGCGTCGCCGGCCATCGCGCAGGCAAAAAAAAGCCCGTCAATGACGGGCTTGATTTGCCAGGCCGCTCTCAGCGCTTGGCAGGGGCGGGTTGCTGCTGGGTCAGGCAATGGATGTTGCCACCGCCAAGCAACAGCTCGCGGCCCGGCACCATGACCACTTCGTGATCGGGGAACAGACGTGCCAGGACCGCTCTGGCCTCGGCATCGGCGGGGTCGTCGAAGCTCGGCGCGATGATCCCGCCGTTGACGATCAGGAAGTTCACGTAGGAACCGGCCAGGCGTACCGACGGGTTGCGCTCCTGGCTGCCGGCCACCAGATCGACCCCGGCGCACTCCTCTTCGGTAGCGTACAACGGGCCCGGGATCGGCATCTTGTGCACCACGAATTCACGGCCCTTGGCATCGCGCTGGCTTTGCAGCACCGCCAGGGCGGCGCGGCAGCGTGCGTAGTTGGGGTCTTGCGAATCATCGGTCCAGGCCAGTAACACTTCGCCCGGGCGAACGTAACAACAGAAGTTGTCCACATGCCCGTCGGTTTCGTCGTTGTACAGGCCCTCGGGCAGCCACACGATGGTGTCCACCGCCAGTTGATCGCGCAGGATCGCCTCGATCTGCTCGCGATTCAGGTGCGGGTTGCGGTTGTGGTTGAGCAGGCACTCCTCGGTGGTGATCAGGGTGCCTTCCCCATCCACGTGAATCGAGCCGCCTTCGAGCACGAAGCCCTCGGTGCGGTAACGCTGGCAGCGCTCCATTTCCAGCACCTTGGCCGCCACCTGTTCGTCGCGGTTCCACGGTGCGTACAGGCCGCCCTCGAAGCCGCCCCAGCTGTTGAAGCCCCAGTGCACGCCGCGCACTTCGCCGCTGTCGTTGATCACGAAGGTCGGGCCGGTGTCACGCACCCAGGCGTCGTCGTTGCTGATTTCCACCACACGGATGTTGGGCATGTCCAGTTGCGCACTGGCGTTTTCGTACTGGCCGGCCGACACACCCACGGTGACCGGCTCGAAACGCGCGATGGCCTTGGCCACCGCCACGTGGGCGGCCTGGGCCGGCTTGCCGCCCAGGCGCCAGTTGTCCGGGCGCTCGGGCCACAGCATCCATACCTGGGTTTGCGGTGCCCACTCGGCAGGCATGTGGAAGCCGTCGGCGCGCGGGGTAGTGTTCAGGGTCTTCATGGTCAGGATTCCAGTGAACCGTCGAGGGTTTTGATCGCACCATACAGGTTCGGACGGCGGTCACGGAAGGTGCCCCAGGCGCTGCGCACGTGTTCCAGTTTGTCCAGGTCGAAGCTGTGCACCAGCACGCCCTCTTCGGTCTGGTCCAGTTCCTCGACCTTTTCGCCGAACTGGTTGGCGATGAACGACGAGCCGTAGAAGGTGATGGCGTAGCCGTCCTGTTCTTCGCGGCCGATGCGGTTGCTGGCCACCAGCGGCATCAGGTTGGCGCCGGCGTGCCCCTGCTGCACACGCTGCCAGTGCTCGCGGGAGAGGATATTGGCATCGTGCGGTTCGCTGCCGATGGCGGTGGGGTAGAACAAAATCTCCGCGCCCAGCAGCGCCATGCTGCGGGCGCACTCGGGGAACCACTGGTCCCAGCAGATGCCCACGCCGATCTTGGCGTAGCGGGTCTGCCACACCTTGAAGCCGGTGTCGCCGGGGTTGAAGTAGTACTTCTCGTGGTAGCCGGGGCCGTCGGGGATGTGGCTCTTGCGGTACACGCCCAGGTTGCTGCCGTCGGCGTCGATGATCGCGATGCTGTTGAAGCGGGCGCGGCCGGCCAGCTCGTAGTAGCTGATGGGCAGCACCACCTGCAGCTCCCTGGCGAGCGTCTGGAAGTGCGCGATGGCGGCGTTGGTTTCGGTGGGCGTAGCCAGTTGCAGGTAGTCGGCGTTGGGCTTCTGGCAGAAGTACGGGGTTTCGAACAGTTCCTGGATCAGGATGATCTGCGCGCCCTTGGCGGCGGCTTCGCGCACCAGCTTTTCGGCGGTGGCGAGATTTGCCTGGCGGTCCCAGGAACAAGCCATCTGGGTGGCGGCGACGGTGACGGTACGGCTCATGGGAACCTCCTTGGGAAGGTACAAGGGAAGACAATGAGCACTTTATAGCCGATAAATATCGTCTTTAAAAGCCAAAAATAATTAAACCTCTCAGGTTCGCCCGATTATTAATCGATATTAATCGACGCAAGGGAGGGTTCGTTGACTGCTTCGCTGGCAAGCCAGCGAATGCAGGACAGCGCCCTCCCGACTCCGCCGCTACACCCCCTGCATCAACACCCGCTCCACACTGTCCACAAAGAAATCCACGCTCGCCCGCGTAGTGCACATGGGCGGCTTGATCTTGAGGATGTTCAGGTAGTCACCGGTCGGCTGCATGAAGATGCCCAGCTCGCGCAGACGCTCGCACAGCGCCGCCGTCTCTTCGGTGGCCGGTTCCAGGCTGACGGCATCACGCACCAGCTCCAGGCCCAGGTAGAACCCCGACCCATGCACCGCACCCGCCAGCGGATACTTATCGACAAGCGCCTGCAGACGCGCCTTGAAGTACCCACCCACCTCGCGCGCGTTGTCCCACAGGCCCTCCTCTTCCATCACGTCCAGCACTGCCATGCCGATACGGCAGCTCACCGGGCTGCCACCGGCCGACGAGAAGAAGTAACCCTCGGCCTCCAGCGCCTCGGCGATCTCGCGCCGGGTGATCACCGCGCCCAGCGGCTGGCCGTTGCCCATGCCCTTGGCCATGGTGATGATGTCCGGCACCACACCCTGCTGCTCGAAGCCCCAGAAGTACTCGCCCAGCCGCCCATAGCCCACCTGCACCTCGTCGGCGATGCATACCCCGCCCCGCGCGCGCACCCTGGCATACACCTGCTGCAGATACCCCGCCGGCAACGGGATGCCACCGGCATTGCCGTACACCGGCTCGCAGATGAACCCCGCCAACTGACGCTCGCCGATCTCGGCCAGGCGTTCGTCGACATCGCGCACATAGTCTGCGGTGGTGTCCTGCCCACGGTATTTGCCACGGTAGGTGTTCGGTGCGGTCACCGGGTGCACCCAGTCGGGCCGGGTGCTCAATGCCTGCGGGTTGTCGGCGATGGAGGTCGAGATGGCATCGGTGGCCACCGACCAGCCGTGGTACGCCTCCAGCACGCTGAGCATGTCGCGCCCGCCGCTGGCCGCCCACGCCAGGCGGATCGCCAGGTCGTTGGCCTCGGTGCCGCTGTTGACCAGGAAAACCCGGTCCATCCCCGGCGGCGCCAGCGCCAGCAGGCGCTCGGAAAACTCGGCGATGGCCGCATAGTGAAAGCGCGAGTTGGTGTTGAGCAGCGACCACTGGCGCGCCGACTCGCTCACCATGCGCGGGTGCCCATGGCCCAGCACCGCGACGTTGTTGAGCATGTCCAGGTACGAGCGCCCCTGCATGTCGATCAGGTAGTTGCGCCAGCCGCGCTCGATATGTGGCGGCTGCTGGTAGTAGTGCTTCTGCGAGCGCGCGAAGCTGGCGTCGCGACGCGCCAGCAGGGCATGCGGATCGGGCAGTGGCGCGGCGTCGCAGTCAAAGCCCATCAGCGCAGCCGGCGAAGGGCACAGCGCCTGCCACGCCACCGCGCGCGAAGGCGCGACGAAGTTCGGCGGTTGCAGGCCGGCCACGCGGCACAACTGCACCTCGAGCTCGGTGGCGTGCCCCAGCGGCTCGCCCTGGGCGATGACCGCGCCCGATGCGGGGCTTTGCACCACCCCGCGCAGCCACAGGCTGGAGGCGTCACCTTCAAGGCACGCCCAGCCCTGCTCGCCGTGGCGCCAGGTGCCGGCAAACGGCGCCACCAGCGCACTGTCCGCGGGCAGGTGCAGCTCCACGTGCAGCGCACAGGTGTGCGGTTCCAGCGGGTTGTCGATATGGGTCTGCGACAGGCGGTACTGGGCATACAACGTGCTGGCCGGCGCCGCATGGGTACGCAGCAGGTGCTGGTCGATGCCGGGCTGCTCCCAGTTGCCGGCGCTGAAGTGCTCGCTCAGCACGCCAAGATCGACCCGCGCCACAGCCTGGTCGCGCAACCCCGGCAGCAGCATGCCCGTGGCCGGCAGCGGCGCGGGCGCAAGGCCGGCCAGTTGCATGATCGCCGCCTCCATCAATGCAAACGGCACACCGGCTGCCACCTCGAAGATCTGCCACTCATGGGCCAGGTTGTCGCGGCTGTAGGTGTTGCCGGGGTCGACGCCCACCTGCTGCTCGCCACTGAGCACCAGCACCGCCGCGCGCGCCACGATCATCGGCCATAGCGCTCGCAGCTCGGCCTCGTGCAGCGGGTTGAGCGCATGGTAGGCAGCGATGGCCGGCAGGATGCGCAGCGGGTCACCGTCGACATGATGCAGCAGCGCCGCGCAGGTCACCGACAGGTCGGCGATGCGCCAGGTGTGCAGCAGGTCGCCGAAATCGATCACCCCCTGCAACTGCCACTCGCGTGCGCCATCGCGCTGCCACACGGCGTTGTCATCGGTAATGTCCAGGTGCACCGCCTGCATCGGCAGCTGCGCCAGCAACGGCTCTAGCGCCACGCGGGCCTGCTCGGCAATGGCCTGCACCCGCACCTTGCGCGGCCCGTCGGCCAGCACCGGGAGCAGGTGGGCGATCACCGCCTGGGCATGGCGCGGGTCCCATTGCAGGGTGCGCTCCAGCCCGGGGTGGGTGAAGTCCGCCAGCGCCAGGTCGACCCGTGCACACAGCGCCCCCAGCGCGTGCATCAGGCGCGGCGCCATGTACGGCAGGCGGGTCAGGGTCTGGCCCTCGATGTAGGTGAGCACCCGTGCGCGCACCGGCTGGCCGTCGATCGTCAGTGCCAGCAGCGGCTCGCCACCGTTGGCACGACGAACGGCCGGTACCGGCACACCCTGACGGTGCAGGTGCTCCAGCGCCGCATGCTGGGCTTCAAGCTCCTGCTGCGCATAGTCGCCATGACAGACCTTGAGCACGAAGCGCCCGTGGGGCGTATCGACGCGAAAGTTCAGGTCCTGCTGGCTGCCCAGCGGCTGCAGCGTGCCTTGCAGCCCGTAATGCGCCTGCAGCAGCTGCGCCGCCTGGGCCGGGTCGAGATCGGGGCATGGCAGGCTGGCGCGGTGAATGAGGGTGTTCAGCGACATGGAGAAGGCCTCGATTTTTTTTGTCGCTTATATCGCCACCGCTGCTGCCGATAAGCAAGGGGAGTGACGAAGGGAAAGAATTGAACGTATTCTGACCCGCCGTCGATTTCGCCCTCCAACCCCGGGACAGACGCTTGAAGCAGGTTGCCATCCTCCAATCCTGCTCCCGCGCATGCAGCAGGCGATGAGCGACGCCGGGTTCACCGCGTACTTTTCCGACAACCTGCCCCTCGGCGCGCAGATCGGCGGCAGGATCAGCCACTATTAACTACGCGGGCATCCGGCCGATAGCCTGACGTCGGCCAGCGCTGCGTTGCCCTTGCACCGGCCGGCGCGTGGCGACAAGCTACGAGCCACCTGAACACCACCCGCTGCACCAAAGGCCATTCGACATGCGCATACTCATCACCGGCGGTGCCGGCTTCATCGGTTCGGCGCTGGTCCGCCACCTGATCGAGCACACCGACCACCACGTGCTCAACCTGGACAAGCTGACCTACGCCGGCAACCTGGAGTCGCTGCACAGCATCGCCAGCAACACCCGCTACGAGTTCGTGCAGGCCGATATCGTCGACCAGGCCACGGTGAGCGCGGTGCTGGAGCGCTTCCGGCCCCAGGCGATCATGCACCTGGCAGCCGAGTCGCATGTCGACCGCTCCATCGACGGGCCAGCGGCGTTCATCCAGACCAACATCGTCGGCACCTACAGCCTGCTCGAAGCCACTCGCGCCTACTGGGGCACGCTGCCGGCCGCCGAGCGCGAGGCGTTTCGCTTCCATCACGTGTCCACCGACGAGGTGTATGGCGACCTGCATGGGGTCGACGACCTGTTCACCGAAACCACTCCCTACGCACCCAGTTCGCCCTACTCGGCGAGCAAGGCCGCGTCCGACCACCTGGTGCGCGCCTGGCAGCGCACCTACGGGCTGCCGGTGCTGCTGACCAACTGCTCGAACAACTACGGGCCGTACCACTTCCCGGAAAAACTCATCCCGCTGGTGATCCTCAACGCCCTGGCGGGCAAGCCGCTGCCGGTGTACGGCAACGGCCAGCAGGTGCGCGACTGGCTGTTCGTCGAGGACCATGCCCGCGCCCTGCTCAAGGTGGTCACCGCAGGTGAGGTGGGCCAGACCTACAACATCGGCGGGCACAACGAGCAGACCAACCTCGAAGTGGTGCACGCCATCTGCGCACTGCTCGAAGAGCTGGCCCCCGCACACCCGGCGGGCGTGGCGCGCTATGCCGACCTGATCACCTTCGTGCAGGACCGCCCCGGCCACGACCTGCGCTACGCCATCGACGCCGGCAAGATCGAGCGCGAGCTGGGCTGGCGCCCTGAAGAAACCTTCGCCACCGGCCTGCGCAAGACCGTGCAGTGGTACCTGGATAACCTGGAATGGTGCCGCCATGTGCAGGACGGCAGCTACCAGGGCCAGCGCCTGGGCAACAGCGATTTCAAGGACCTGATTGCATGACCAAAGGCATCGTACTGGCAGGCGGCTCCGGCACGCGCCTGCACCCCATCACCCTGGGCATTTCCAAACAGCTGCTGCCGGTTTACGACAAGCCGATGATCTACTACCCGATCTCGGTGCTGATGCTGGCCGGCATCCGCGAGATCCTGATCATCTCCACCCCTCACGACCTGCCACACTTTCGCCAGCTGCTGGGCGACGGCAGCCAGTTCGGGGTGCACTTCGAGTATGCAGAGCAGCCCTCGCCCGACGGCCTGGCCCAGGCGTTCCTGATCGGCGAATCGTTCATCGGTGACGACTCGGTGTGCCTGATCCTGGGCGACAACGTGTTCCACGGCCAGCGTTTCACCGAGCAACTGCTGCGCGCCGCCGCCCACTCCAGCGGCGCAACGGTGTTCGGCTACTGGGTCAAGGACCCGGAGCGTTTCGGCGTGATCGAGTTCGACGCGGCAGGCAACGCCCTGTCGATCGAAGAAAAGCCCGCGCAGCCCAGGTCCAGCTACGCGGTCACCGGCCTGTACTTCTACGACAACGACGTGGTGCGCATCGCCCGCGACATCAAGCCTTCGCCGCGTGGGGAGCTTGAGATCACCGATGTCAACAATGCCTACCTGCGCCGTGGCGACCTGCGCGTGGAGCGCTTCGGGCGTGGCTTCGCCTGGCTCGACACCGGCACCCACGACAGCCTGCTGGAGGCCTCGCAGTACGTGCAGACCATCGAGCATCGCCAGGGCCTGAAGGTCGCCTGCCTTGAAGAGATCGCCTTCCAGCAGGGCTGGATCTGCCAGGAGCGTCTGCTGGAGCGGGCCAAGGCCTTCGGCAAGACCGGCTACGGCCAGTACCTGTACGGCCTGACCGGAGACCAGCAATGGAAGTGATCGCCACCGCGCTACCGGACGTGCTGATCCTCGAACCCAGGGTGTTCGGCGATGACCGCGGGTTCTTCTACGAGAGCTTCAACGCCCAGGCCTTCAGGGCCGCAACCGGCATCGATGCACAGTTCGTGCAGGACAATCATTCGCGCTCGCTTCGCGGCGTGCTGCGCGGCCTGCACTATCAGGTGCACAACCCCCAGGGCAAGCTGGTGCGCGTGACCCAGGGCGAAGTGCTGGACGTGGCGGTGGATATCCGCCGCAGCTCGCCGACCTTCGGGCAATGGGTGGCGGTACACCTGTCGGCCGCCAACCACCGGCAGGTGTGGATCCCCCAGGGGTTTGCCCACGGTTTCCGGGTGCTCAGCGACAGCGCCGAGTTCCTGTACAAGACCACCGACTACTACAACCCGAGCGCCGAGCGCTGCATTCGCTGGGACGACCCGCAGCTGGCCATCGACTGGCAACTGGACGCACCGCCGCAGCTGTCGGCCAAGGATCAGGTCGGCCAGTTGCTCAAGGACGCCGACCTGTTCCCATGAAAATCCTCATCACCGGGCGCAATGGCCAGCTCGCCCAGGCCCTGCTGCAGCGCCTGGCCGGGTTGGGCCAGGTGCATGTACTGGGCCGCGAACAGCTCGACCTGGCCGAACCCGAACGCATCCGCCAGGTAGTACGCGAGCTGAGCCCCGACCTGCTGGTGAACGCCGCCGCCTATACCGCAGTCGACCAGGCCGAAAACGAACCTGCGCTGGCCTTCGCCATCAACGCCACTGCACCCGGTGTACTTGCCGAGGAGGCCGCACGGCTGGGCGTACCGCTGCTGCACTACTCCACCGACTACGTGTTCGACGGCAGCAAGGCCACGCCCTACACCGAAGACGACGCGCCCAACCCCCTGAGCGTGTACGGACGCAGCAAGCTGGCTGGCGAGCAGGCCATCCATGCCGTGGGCGGCGCGCACCTGACACTGCGCACCAGCTGGGTGTACTCGTTGCACGGGCGCAATTTTCTGCTGACCATGCAGCGTCTGCTGCAGGAAAAACCGCAGCTGCGCGTGGTCGCCGACCAGATCGGTGCACCGACCTGGGCCGGTAGCCTGGCCGCCAGCACCCTGGCGTTGATCCAGCGCTGGCAGGCCGGGCAGGCGGGTGCGTGGGGCACCTACCACATGACCGCGCAGGGCCAGACCTCCTGGTTCGGTTTCGCCCAGGCCATCGGCGAGCATCTGAAGGCTCAGGGCAGGCCCTGCGCGCAGCTGCTGCCGATCCCGTCCAGCGAATACCCGACCCCGGCGCAGCGCCCACTGAACTCGCGCCTGGACTGCAGCCGCCTGCGCCAGCAGTGGCAGGTGGAGCAGCCAGACTGGCGTCAAGCGCTGATCGAGTGCCTGAAGTAGCGCATAATGCGGCCAACGTTTCTGCGCCCTTTGCGACGCCATCGCGGGTCAAGCCCTGTCTCTTATACACATCTGACGCTGCCGACGATCTAC
>OLII01000547.1_pt1 | contig 14260 bp, 11 predicted proteins | sample 1609481 | NCBI WGS metagenome assembly OLII01 (sample SAMN05416859, study PRJEB24817) | seawater metagenome | isolation source: Sea water | place: Canada:Atlantic | collected 2013-11
GACGACTCTGCTGTTCGGCGGCGTCAGAACGCCTGGGCTCGGCGGCGGGGATGTGGGCGGCGTGGGGCATGGGTTGCTCTCTCGCATGGCTCACCGTCATAAAACGGTATGTTGCCAGCGGTATAGCAATAGACGTGCCGGATACTTTGACGGGGGGTTGCCAGCAGCAGCGGCGCGCCGCCCAAAGCCAGCAAGGGCAGGCTTTACAGCCCTGTGGAAAATAGGGGTATTGCGTTCGGCAGGCCCCGGTCGGGGCCTGCCGGCAGGAAGCAGGCGTCAATCCTCCGCCTGTTCGTCTCCATCGCGACGGCTCATGCCGTACTTGCGCATTTTTTCCACCAGCGTGGTGCGGCGGATGCGCAGGCGCTCTGCGGCACGCGCCACGATACCGTTGGCATCGTCCAGCGCCTGCTGGATCAGGCCCTGCTCGAGGCTGCCCAGGTAGTCCTTGAGGTCAAGACCTTCGGGCGGCAACATCGCATGGTTGCTGAAATTGGGCGTATGGCCGTTGATTGCCACGCGCTCTTCCAGGTCCGAGCGCAGGCTGTCGACCAGTTGCTCGTCCTCATCATCGACGTAGCGGAACTTCTTCGGCAGCTCGGACACGCCGATCACGCCATACGGGTGCATGATCGCCATGCGCTCCACCAGGTTCGCCAGCTCGCGCACGTTGCCCGGCCAGCCATGGCGGCACAGCGACATGATCGCGGCGGAATTGAAGCGGATCGACCCCCGCTTCTCGTGCTCCATGCGCGAGATCAACTCGTTCATCAGCAGCGGAATGTCTTCGACCCGCTCACGCAGCGGGGCCATCTCGATCGGGAACACATTGAGGCGGTAGTACAGGTCTTCGCGAAAGCTGCCCACCTCGATCATGCTCTCGAGGTTCTTGTGAGTGGCGGCGATGATGCGCACATCGATGCTCTGGGTCTTGTTGCTGCCCACACGCTCGAAGGTGCGCTCCTGCAGCACGCGCAGCAGCTTGACCTGCATCGGCAGCGGCATGTCGCCGATTTCGTCGAGGAACAGGGTGCCGCCATTGGCCAGCTCGAAACGCCCGGCACGGCTGGTGATGGCGCCGGTGAACGCCCCCTTCTCGTGACCGAACAGTTCGCTTTCGAGCAGCTCGGCCGGGATCGCGCCGCAGTTGACCGGCACAAACGGCGCTTCACGGCGCTTGGAATGGTAGTGCAGGTTACGCGCGACCACTTCCTTGCCGGTACCCGACTCGCCGAGGATCAGCACGCTGGCGTCGGTGTCGGCCACCTGCTGCATCATCTGGCGCACATGCTGGATGGCGCGGCTGGTACCGACCAGGCTACGGAACAGGTTGGGCTCGCGCTGACGACCGCGCTCGCGGGCCTGGTCGTACATCTCGCGATAGACCTGGGCACGGTGCAGCGAATCGAGCAGCTTGCTGTAGCTGGGCGGCATCTCCAGGTTGGAAAGCACCCGGCGGCGCAGGTCCTCGGGCAACTCGGCAGAAGATATTTCACCCAACAGCAATACCGGAAGGAACTCATCCCAGGCAGCCACGGTCTTAAGCAAGCCCAAAAGGCTTGCCGGAGCGTTCACGGTGCCGACCAGGACACAGAGTACTTCACGGCTGGATGACAACGACTGAACGACCTGCTGCCAATCGTGGCTGGAGCAGGAAAGATTTTCTTCGCCAAGAAAATTCAGCACCACCGCCAGGTCGCGGCGGCGAGCGTCATCGTCATCGATCAGGAGAATTTTGGTTTCACGCCACATGCAATCGAAACTTCCCTAGTCAACTCGACACCCAATGTGGGCATGCTCGACATCCATTCCGACTGGAGCGGTCAGTGATCGGACGTCTGAAATTAGAAAACAGCCACTAGTTAAGTCAAAAAATCGTACACAGTCAAATTTATGGCGCACTGCATTTTCGAACCGTCCAGCGTCAGCTGAACAGATGGTATACCTTTGCGGCGTTTTTCGCTTGGCGGATCTGCGTCATCTCGTCGACTATTGTTTGACGTTCACCACTTGCAACATCAATTAGTTGGCGGTAGACGTCGAGCAATTCCTCAAGACTGGTGCGCAGAACCTGTTCGTTGGTCGATGCCTCGGCCAGTACGTCCTCGACGCAAACACGGCAGCTCAGGTCCAGTTCGGTGATCGTTTCCCAGTCGCGGCTGGCCAATGCCCCGAGCAGGGCTTCGCGGGTTTGTTCGATACGTTCGAGCACGGCACTCATGGCGTTCTCCTAGACGTCGGCGACCTGATCGCCGATCGCGTCCCAACCTTCCTTGACGGTAATCAGCAGGCGTGCGACTTCATTGAGGATCTCCGGGTCGTTCTGCACGTTGGCCTCGACCAGGCGCCTGCTCATGTAGGCGTACAGCCCATCGATGTCGGCCAGCGCCTCGGCCTGGTTTTCGAGGTCGAGCCCTTCGCGCAGACCGCCGATGATCCCGATGGCCTTGCCGATCAGGATGCCCTTCTGGGCCAGGTCATTGCGCGCGATTGCACCTTTGGCCTGCGCGATGCGATCCAGCCCGCCCTGCATGAGCATCTGCACGAGACGGTGCGGGCTGGCCTCGGAGGTCTGCGCCACGCCGTTGACTTTCTGGTACTGCCGAAGGGCCAACATAGGGTTCATGTTCTACCTCGTAACAAACGAAAAGGTTCATATACCGCCTGTATCGCCTGCGGGTCAAAAAACTTTAACCCCGAAAACGAAAAGCCCGGAGCACCCGAAGGGGTGCTGCCGGGCTTTTTTGCGGCCCCTGCTATCAGGAGTTCTTCTGCTGCGCTTCGATCGAGGCGAACATCGAGGCAATGTTCTTGCGCTGCGCCTCGAGCTTGCCGACCAGGGTATCCATGGCCACGTAGCGTTTGGTCAGCGACTCGGTCAGCGACGCAATGCGCCGATCCAGGGCCTCCTGCTGGTTCTCGAGGTCTTTCTGCAGCCTGTCCAGGCCGTTCTTGCGCGAGTCGAGAATGCCACCGGTCTGCAGGTACGGTTCGATCGCCTTGTTCATGTGCGCGAACACGCCATTTTTACCGGTGAAGAGCTCCTGCACGTCGGCACCGAGCTTCTTGTCCTTCATCGCTGCGTCGTACTTGACGGAGTTGAACTCGAGGGTACCGTCCTTCTGGGTGTTGATGCCCAGCTGGCTGAGGGTGGTCAGGCGGGTACCGTCCGACTCGGTCGCCAATTGGCTGCGCAGGTCGCTCAGCAGCGAACGGGTGGTCGGGTCGTTGGTCAACGGGCCCAGCACGGTGTTGCCATCGGCATCCTTGCTCACGGAGGTCAGGTTGGTGACCGCCTTGATCAGGGTGTTATAGGCATCGACATAGGCCTGCACCGATTTTTTCAGGCCATCGGTGTTCTCGCCCACCGTAACCTGTACAGCCTTGCTGTCGTCGGGGCCGGTTGCCTGAAGCAGGTCCAGGCTGATGCCACTGATGGCACCGGTGACGGTATTGCTCTTGCTCGTGACCGGCAGGCCGTCGACGTACAGTTTTGCGTCCTTGGCCGGCTCACCGATGTAGCCGGCACCGTCACCATCCATCTTCTCGCCCGGCGCGATCTTGAGCGCGTCGATGGTGCCGTCGACGGAAATGTCCGTACCCTCACCGGTCTTGGTCGAACTGAACACCAGGCGCGAACCGTCTGCACCATTGACCAGGTTGGCAGTGATACCTTTCTCGGACAGCGACGAGTTGATGGTGTCGCGCACGGACTGCAAGGTTGCACCAGGGCCGACCTTGACGGTGTGGGTGACACCGTCCTGGGTAATCAGCAGGTCACCTTCGGGAATCGGCGTGGTGGCACCGGTGTCGAAGTTCTGGCTGGCCACCTTGGACGAGGTGGCCAGGTTGTCGACACGGATCGTGTAGGTACCGGGCACCGCGGTATTGTTGGAGGTTGCCTTGATCGCGGCGTCGTTGCTGGACGTTGCCGCATAGGCATTGAACGACGGCGCGAGGGGATCATTGAGCTTCTTCATCGCCGCCTGATAGACAGACAGCGCGCTCTTGAGCGATGCGACACCAGAAAGCATGGCCGAGTTGTTGGCAGTCTGGCGTTTGATCTGGTTGGCTTTCGGATCGGTTTCAGACGCCACCAGCGTGCTGACGATCTTGTTGATATCGACCCCAGAACCCAGACCGGTGCCCGGTAAAATTGAACTCGCCATTGCTATTCCCTCTTGGTTGCGCGCCGCGCCTAGCCGATCAAGGCTAGCGAACGTGCTGCTCGGACGCCAGCATCAGACCTTGGCGTTGAACAGCAGGCTGTTAACATCGCTCAGACTGTGGGCAATTCTCAACGCCTCTTCCGAAGGAAGTTGGCGGATCAGCTCACCGGTTTCACTGGCGATGACTTTAACTACAATTCGGCCGGATTCTTCATCCGTGGAAAATTCGAGATTGCGACGCGACGAGGCGAGAAACTTCTCGATGTCCTTGAGCGCGTTCTTGACCTTCTCAGCTTCGGTCAGGCCGCTGTCGGCGCTTTCCTTCGCTGGCTTGATGGATTCGACAGCCTCCACGGGCTTGACCGCAGGGCGCTCGGTGGGCTGCTCCACAGGCTTCGCAGCCTGGTAGGACAGGTTCAGCTTGACGCTCATATCCATGCCAACCACCTCTCAATGCAAAAGGCGGGGGAGCGCCACAGGTGCACTCCCCCGCCGATAACCATCAGGCGATTACTGAAGCAGTTTCAGTACGGCGGATGGCAGTTGGTTGGCCTGGGCCAGAACCGAAGTCGAAGCTTGTTGCAGAGTCTGCTGCTTGGTCAGCTGAGCGGTCTCGGCAGCGAAGTCGGTATCTTGTACACGACCACGGGCAGCGTCGGCGTTTTCGTTGATGTTCTGCAGGTTGTTGATGGTGCTGGTCAGACGGTTCTGAACGGCACCCAGTGCAGCACGGCCTTCACCGATGGTCTTGACCGCGGCATCGATCGCGTCCATTGCAGCCGAGAAGTTGGTCTCGGCAGTGGCGCTGTCGCTACCGGCGATGGTGATGGCGTTGGTGATACCCAGGTCGCTGGCCAGGTACTTGCCGGTCAGGTCGATGCTGATCTGGTTGATGCCACCGGTTTCCGAACCGACCTGGAAGGTCATGGTGCTGGCGGAACCGTCCAGCAGGTTCTTGCCGTTCAGCTGGGTGGACTGAGCGATACGAGTCAGCTCGTCACGCATCTGAGCGAACTCGGAGTTCAGCGAGTCACGGTTGTCCGAATCGTTCGAGTCGTTTCGCGATTGCAGAGCCAGTTCACGCATACGCTGCAGGATGTTGACCTGCTCTTGCATCGCGCCTTCAGCGGTCTGGGCGATCGAGATACCGTCGTTGGCGTTTTTGATTGCCATGGTCTGACCGCGGATCTGCGAGGTCATACGGGTAGCGATCTGCAGGCCAGCTGCGTCGTCTTTGGCGCTGTTGATTTTCAGGCCGGAAGACAGGCGAGTCATCGAGGTGCTCAGGGCGTCGGAAGCGCGGTTCAGGTTTTTCTGAACGTTCAGCGACGTGACGTTGGTGTTTACGGTTAATGCCATGACGAATTCCTCGTTTGTGGGTATTGCGGCTTCCGGCCCTGGCAAGCGCCGGGTGTGGCCTAGAGAACCTTCGTAATAGTTATCGTCGTCTGTGCAGGTTGCTTTAGGGGTTTTTTGAAAATTTTTACTGGCACCCTGCCACTCCAATGAAATCAAGGGTTTGACGCCGGGTTTCTGGCCACTGTGCCAGGGCCCAAACAGTGGCCACCGGTCAAGACAAAAAAAACGCCACCCTTAAGGCAGCGCTTCTGCGTACAGCAAGCCAGCTCAGTCTCGACGCTCGATGATTGCCGAGCCCCACGACAGACCCACGCCAAAGCCGCTCAGTGCGACCCGCTTGTGCTGCGAACCCAGCACATGCTTTTCAAGCAGTAGCGGAATGCTCGATGAAACGGTATTGCCCGTCTCAGCCATGTCCTTGACGAAGCGCTCAGGCTCCCCGCCCTCGAACCGCTGGGAAACGGCATCCACAATGGCGGCACTGCCCTGGTGCAGGCAGTACAGGTCGATATCGTCGGCCTGCAGATGGCTGACGTCCAGCAACTGCTGCAAGTGAGCAGGCACCTTGATCAGAGCGAAGTTGTAGACCTGACGACCGTTCATGAAGAACTTGCCATCTGTGGTACGCAGAAACTCGGCGCCTGCGCCATCCGTGCCGAAAAGAGACTTGCCCAACTGCCAGTCTGCCTCCTCCCCCATCCATGTCACCGTTGCAGCATCACCAAACAGCATGGTGGTATTGCGATCCTCGGGGTCGACAATCTTCGAATACGGGTCGGCAGTGATCAACAGCCCATTCTTCAAGCCGGCAGCCTCCATGAAGCCTTTCATGGCATACAAGCCGTAGACATAACCGGAACATCCCAGAGAGATGTCGAAAGCGGCGATATTTGTCGGCAGACCCAGCTTGTGCTGGACGATGGCAGCTGTGTGCGGCAGGCCCTCAGCATCGCCATTCTGGGTGACAACGATCACCGCGTCGACAGAGGCCGGGGTCAGTGCGGGGTTGTTGGCGAACAGGGCCTTGACGGCCTCGACACACAAGTCGGAAGTTTCCTGGCCAGCACCCTTGCGCGGCAGGAAAGTCGAGCCGATCTTGCCAAAGATGAAATCCTGATCCTTGCCGAATTTCGCGCCTTGAGCGTAATTGTCCAGCCCTTCAGCCGGCACGTAACTGGCGATACTTTTAATGCCAATCATATGGCTTCCCAATTCAGAAAAAGCAAATTTCCACTGTGTTCCACGAAGACCAGCCAGCTATTCCAAGCTTCTGGCAGTGCCACCCGCAGGCTCAGTTGCTCCCGGTTACGGGAATGATAACAGTGAAGATGCCCGTCGTGACTCACAAGTCACGCGCTTTTATCGAATCGGTTGCCGATACGATCAGATACCGCACGCGGCTCATCCGAAGCCGGGTATGTGCAGGCGCCGGGTACGCCGGGAGAAACAGTGCTGTTGAAGCCAGCCTGATCTCCCAGCGGGAAGGGTGCCCATCTATGACAAATACACGACTCGGGCGCATAGGAGCGCCCTTGGCACCCGCAATCGATCGATTCGTTGCGGCCATTACAGATTGCCCGGCCTCAACGAAGTGACGGCACTCGACCGCGCACCTGTGGTGCAGCGGGTAACGTGAAGCATCGGCTACTAGCTCGCCTGCCCCTTGGTGAAGGTCAACAACTTCTCCAGCACATCATTCACCACAGCTTCACGCCCTTCCATAGCTGCCAACCGCTGCACGGCATCATTCAATCGCCGGATGTCCTCCGGAAACTGGGTGAAGCTGTAAATCTGATCACTGCCTGACACCTTGCCGTTCTCGAACTTTTCGACAGCCTTGATCATTCTGTTGGGGTACTGATGCAGGAAACGTTCATCTTTCACGAAAACCGCCAGGAAGTCGTTCCATACATCTTGGTGTTGAGGGGTAATGAACGACTCCAGCAAAACGGGGTTCATGCCCTGACGCTTGGCCCAGGTGACCAGCGCACTCCCCGCATCAGGGTAGAAGCGCCAGCAGTCAACCGGGTAACGGTGGAATGCGCCGTTGGAAGGCACGTTGATGAACAACAGACCATCCGGCTTAAGGATCCTCAAGCACTCGGTAAACGACAGCCAGAACATCTCCGAATGCTCCAGGCACGAGGAACTGACAACGACGTCGACAGACTCGCTTTCAAACGGAAGGCAATACGGGTCGGTCAGTACAACATCGACACCTTTGCCGACGACAAAGTCCACGCCAATGTAGCGTGCGCCCGGTGGCGCGACCTCTCGAAGAGACCCATTGACGTTTTGCGCGCCGATTTCCACAACCACACAGTTCGAGTTTTTACCCAGGTAAGTATCGAAAAACAGTTGTCCATTTTGCATGGCGGTAGGGTGCATTTATTTCAAGCTTCCAATCCGAGTTAGATGATTTAGTTAGCCGACTTCAACCGACCACAGCCCTGAACACGTACTGCAATGGCAGCGCATCCTGAACAGCCATCTCAGGATCCCTTCCCGCCGCGCTCGCCATGGCATGAATTATCGGGAGAAATTTTTCACGCTGGGGCTCGTCAAAAACACGCGGCACCCCCGCGTCGACGGTCAAACCTGCCTGAGCGAACATTTCAAGCATGGTGACCAGTGTGAACCAGCGAATATGCGTCCTGTCAAACAGCCCGGAATCCTCGTAGCGGAAGTCACCGACACTGAGTCGAGCCTGCACGCTCCAGTGTTGCGCATTCGGAATACATGCCACCACACAGCTACCCGGCGCACTGGCTTCACGAATTTTCTGCAGCAGGTGCCATGGGTCGTACAGATGTTCAAGCACATCCCCAAAAACCCAGCAGTCAGCCGCCAGATCGCCGGCGAGCAATTCGGTACAGGCGTTTTCGATATTCATGTCGAGAACACGATCACAGTGTTCACGGGCTAACTCGGCGTAACTCGGATCGATCTCGATTCCCGTGTAATGTACGTGCGGGTTGAGTTTTTTATATTCGCGTGCGAGCGCACCCGAACTGCATCCGATCTCCACAACTCGCTTGGCATTGACAGGCATCAGCTTGAGCAGGTCCGGGTTATGAAACTGATGAACCGGGGTTTGTTTTTGCACAGTGGCCTCCTGGGGCTTGCGAGTGCCTGCTACGGCATACTTATCTTGGTAGCGCCGAAAGCTCTCGCGCCACGCGGGGGAGCCAAACGCCCCTCCGCTTTCATGAACGACGCTCAACGGCCACGTGCCCATGCTCAACCCGCTCAGCTCCGCCGAGCGACAGAAATCCATGTCGTAGAAGTGAAATTCAAATTGCTCGTCAAAGCGTACATTGCGCTGCTGAAGACGCTCGCTGTCCACGGCAAGCAACAGCCCATCGAGCAATTTGCAGGGCTGTGGCACGGGCCCGAAATTGGAGACCGCACAAGGGAAACCCTTGCCGTGCCCGACGATCCCGCTCAGGAAACACTTCTGATCCCAGGTAAACTGGTCATCAATGAAAGCCCACGCGGGCTGCCCCTCGACACGCCGGGTATTACCAGCCAGCCCGATAATATCGAAGGCTGCAACCGCTTCGCGGATTCGCTCGCTCCACAGAAAGTCGCACAGGTGCACGTCGTCATGAACGAATACCAAAATGGCGGGATCGCCCCTGGCCTCATCAATGACGCGGTTGTAAATCGTCGAAAGCCCCTGGGTATTCTCTGCAAACAGCCGGATATCCACAGGATTGGCCGCCTGGTGGATCTGCAAGGATCGGCCAAGAGCGGTCTTTGTGGAGAACTCCTGCTCGGAAACGCGCGTTCCACATACAACTCGAATAGGTTTCATGCAGGCACTTAGTTATTTAATTATGACAAGGCTGCCCGGTAAGCGACGCACCAGCATCCGCAGAACCGGGTACCGAGTGAAGCACGATCCGAGCCCCTCCAAGCACAGAGGGACCCAGGGCAAATCACACCAACACGCTTACAGCTTCGCCACCCAGGCCAACTCTCCCCCAGGGCTCAACTCTTCGTCGAATGCACGACCGGTGAAAGCCTGCGGCCACCGCTCAGCCAACCCCAGGGCAACGCTGGTATCCGGTACCGACTGCTCTACGACGCGCACCTGGGCCTGTGGTGTCCACACCACCGCCAATCCTGCGCTCTGCACTTGCAGGCACAACTCGATATCCGCCCCCGGCATTGCCTGCAATCCACCACACTGTTCCAGCAGAACCTTGCTCACCATCAGGCAGGCACCGGAAACAGCCGCGCAACCACGCACGGCCGATTGCCACTGATCCGCGGTGCCCAGCCAAGGCGCGCCAACCCGCGGGCCGCTCAGTAGACCATAACCGGCATGGACCAGGATCGAATCGTCACTGTACAGCGCGCCGCCCACAACGCCGACTTCCGGGCGCTGGGCTTCGTTGAGCAACCCTTCTAGCCAGGCTGGGCTGATGACATCTGCACCCGCCGACAACAGCACCAGATATTCGCCCTTGGCCTGGCTCGCTGCCAGGTTGAGCAAGTCGCTGCGCGAGGCGCCGGGGGATGCGTTCACCACCCGTACCCGGTTGCCCAACCCGGGGAACTCGGCCGCTTCTTGAGCAATCTGATCGCCAGAGCACGCTACGATCACTTCGTAGCGCGGGTAGCGCGTACGTTGCAGCACACTGGCCACACTTGCCTGCAAGGACGCACTGCCCTCCTCGCCCGCCACCAGGATGCTGACCAATGGCGTGCCGGCATGACGAAAATCGACCTGCAGGCCGGATACGCTGCCTTCACTAACGTGCCCACGATAGCCCAACTGCCCCAGATGCCGTTCGAGCACCACCTTGGCCTGGGCAGTCAATGCCGGCGAAGATTGTTCGCCAAGCACCAGATAATCATCCAGATGAGCCAGGCAAGCCAGACCATGGGTCTCGACCAGACGCAATAGCAGGTCAAGCTCGACGGCATCACGCTGGGCGTCGCTGTAGCCTCCCAGCTCGAGCACCGCCTGGCGTCGCATCAGCCAGTGGCGCGACATCAGTGCAGGTTGCCCACGTAGCAGGTCCAGGTCGGCACCTGGACGTACCACACTGTTCAGGCGTCCTTGCTCATCGCGCTGAACCTCGTTGGCACAAATAGCCTGACAAGCCGAAGCGCCGGCCAACTCCAGTGACAGATGCAGCAAGCCCCCAGCGAGCAGTTGCTCGCCAGCCTGCAGCAGCAACAGCCACTCACTCGGCAACTGGCGCACCGCATGATTGAGGTGGGCGACCCAGTTGTCCTGCGTAACCTGAATGAAATGCAAAGTGTCACGCGCGGTAGTGATAACCGGCGGCTTGCCAGCCTTGAGGACCAGCAGTTTGAAATGGCGCAGGCCGCTGGCAAGCAGGCTGTCGAAGGTAGCTTGCAGAGCGGCATCATTATCAGCCAGGTCCAACACCACAAAGGCAATCTGCGTAGCCGGCGAAGGCTTCAGACGCGCCATGATACGCGCACGCGCGGCATCATCCGGCGTTGCGGCAGCCAGCTTCGCAAGCACCTTGCCGGAGGACGTGGCGGCCAACCCCTTCTGCGGATCAAGCGCAGGGATTAGGGCCAGACGCTCCAGCCAATCGCTCATTTCGGCAGCATTGGCCTGATCGTCCTCACTGGTCAGAGAAGCGGCCAAGCGCTGACAGACCTCACGATTGAACAGGCCCAGTTCCAGCGCCTCCCAATAGCGATGCTGAAGGGTTTCGAGCGTATCGTTGGGGTGAGTGAGCAGCAATTCACGCTGGCGCACCCAACTGCCTTCCAGCGCGTGGTGCTGGCGCTCACCGGCAGGCCAGGCATGGCAGAGAAACTCCAGCGTGGTCAGGAACGCGAACAATGCACCGTTGTAATACGGCAGTTCGACATACTGACGCGGCTCAAACAGACGCTCAGGCGCCTCTGTCACACGCGTCCAGGATGAGGTGAAGAGCAGCGGTTGCTCCAGCGAAGCGTACGTGTTGCGGACAAAACGATCGAGCAGCGCAAAGCCTGGCTCATCGACGCACAGCCCGAAGGTGGCGATATCCCACTGCCGCAATGCGCGAGCAGTTTGAGTGAAGCGCTCTTCCAAAGCAGCAGGCGGCAGTGCGCTAGGCGCGTATTCCGAGACCACATCGGTCTGGTCAAGGGATTGGATCGCCCCTTGCGCCAGCAATGCGTAGGATAACGCCACCCTCCAGCCGGAAAAGTCCAGGTGCTCGGGTAACTGCGCCAGTGCCACCTGCAAGGCGCTGACCTGTAGTACCGCTCGCCAGGCAGACTGTGCGGCTTGAGCGTACTGGCCCAGGCGCGCGGTGGCACTCTCGGCAGACACGGGTTCCAAAGCAGCACCCAGCTTGTGATAGGCCACTTGCCCATTAGCTACCGCATACGCCAGTGCGTAACCCTGAGCACCAATTGAATGCGATGTAGCGCTCAAACACACTGCAGCGTTATCCAGGGCTGCGGGCAAAATGAAATCGGAATCCAGCGACAGCACCACCCATGGGGTAGTCACCTGCTGCAGTGCCTGAGCCAACCTCTGGCTGCAGGTCTGACTGCTGCTGACCAGCAATGACTCCAATGGCAAGCAAGGCACACCGGCCTGCTGGTAGAAGTGCTGTGCCCGTGCACGGTGATCGACCTGCTCATGTCCAAGCAGAACGACCGTTACATCACTGCGCGACCCGGTTCCAATTGTGTTCATAACGTACCTGTTTCAAATGATGGAGTCGGCGCCCGGCGTGACCGAGTGCCAGGATTCAGTCCGCCAGCCAGGCATTTGCCCAATGCTGGAGGTGCCGCTGTGTAAGCAGATAGTCTCGCAGTACCGCTTCACGCAGGGCATCACCCTGCTGGTAGCTGGCTTGTGGGTCAGACAGATGCATGCGAATTGCCTCCAGCCACTGTTCGGTCGAATTCTCGCGTACCCGCGTACAGGGCAGGTAACCACCGTAGGCCTTGGTCTCGGTGCAGATCACCGGGAAACCGCAAGCACCGTATTCCAGCAGGCGCAGGTTGCTCTTGCAGTCGTTGAACAGATTCTGCTCGAGCGGCGCCAGCGCCAGATCGAGGTTCAGGCCCGCCAGCTTCTGTGGGTACAGGTGCAGCGGCACGCCGGCATGAAACTCCTTGATGTAGGGACGCAGCAGCTGCGGGCACATGCCGAAGAACACCCAGTCGACCTCATTGGCCAAGGTCTTGACCACCTCGGCCAGCAGTTCGAGGTCGCCGCGGTGACTGGTGCCGCCCGCCCAGCCGACACGCGGACGCGCCGACGTCTGGCGGCGCCCCTTCAGGCCGCCCCACAACGAGCGCGAGAGCATGTTGGGGACCACTCGAATATCCCGGTGCATGCTCGACAGCGCGTCGGCCAGTGGCTCGGTGGAGACCACCACCCGATCACACAGGGCGATACCGCGGCTGACCATTTCGCGCATGTTGCCGGGCATGTTGCGCCGGTGTTCATTCTTCTCGGGCACATCGATGATGTAGTCATCGATCTCGTAGATGCGCCGAGCCGAAGAAAGTCGCTGGATGCGCGCCATCTCCTCAAGCGAGCCGGTGGTATAGCGGCACTGCAGGATGATCACATCCGGCTTGCAACGCTCAAGCTCCACCATGCTCGGCAGCACATAGTTCAACTGTCCCTGTATCCAGCCGGCCCGTTCCAGCTCCTTGAACGGCTGGCTGACGCGATAGTGTCCGACCGCAGTGGTGTTGATTGGCAAGGCCATGACAAAAGGCAGCACCGGCTGGATGAACGGCACCCATCCCTCGCGCAGGCCCGGCTCCAGGTTGAAACTGGCCATGCGCAAGCTGAGGTTGTGGTTGTACGCCGGGTCATTGGCCACGCGCGGCAGCCAGCGCTCGTAGAAGCTGTCCTTGTGCTGCTCGTCCAGGGCCACCGTCTGCGAGGTGGCCTTGGCAACCACCGCAAAGGGAGTCCAGACGATCAGATAGCCATGGTCGCGCACACGCAGACAAAGGTCGGCATCACTCAAGCCGGTCGAGAAGGTTTCGCCGTCCAGACCGCCAAGCTGGTCGAACAGCTCGCGACGTACCATCAGGCAGACGCCACTCACGGCGCTGTAGTTCTGCACGCAGGCCAACCGATTCATGTAGCCATTGGCGTCTGCGGGCTGGCCGAAAAACGGACTGCTGGCAACGCCGTGCAGCCCCAGCACCAGGCCTGCTCCGGTCACGTTGCCAGTCTGGTTGCACAATTTTGGCCCGACGATGCCGACCTCTGGACGCTGGGCCTGACCTACCAGTTCAACAAGCCATTGCGCGTCGAAAAACACGCAGTCCGAATCGAGCAACAGCAGGTAGCTGCCACGTGCCTGCAGGCTGGCCTGGTTGTAAAGCGCCGGGCCATTCGCCGAGGCTACCGGCACAATGCGCAACTGCTCGCTGCCAAGCCCCTGCATTGCAGCCAGCCAGCCTTGTACCGGCATCGACTCACGACCACTGACAGCAATCAGGATCTCGTAGTTGCGGTAGGCGGTGTGCTCGAAAATCGATTCGACGCAGCGCGTCAGTGCCTTTACGTCATCGCCTGCGGCAACGATGATCGACACCGCCGGCGTATCGGCATGTCGATACTGCACGTGGGCAAACATCGAGCCTTCGGCGCTGACCACCTCGGCCTCGACGCCCAGGCGTGCCAGATGCGCACGCAGCACCCTGGGTGCCTGTACGGCACCTGTCTCTTATACACATCTCCGAGCCCACGAGACCGTACTAGATCTCGT
>OLII01000548.1_pt1 | contig 14255 bp, 10 predicted proteins | sample 1609481 | NCBI WGS metagenome assembly OLII01 (sample SAMN05416859, study PRJEB24817) | seawater metagenome | isolation source: Sea water | place: Canada:Atlantic | collected 2013-11
AAACTGCCGCCTCCTAAGCGGCTGCTCCAGGTTCGAGTCCTGGTGGGGAGACCATTTCTTTGTTTTTAGTCGTTCATGTTCCTGCTAGCAATGTATGGCCACATTATAGTAGCACTGCTAGTTATTGTGACCACCTTCCTATCCACTAATTTAAAGCCTCTATACAATTTATGTTACGCCATTTAGCAATGCTGTTCGTGCACTATAAAGCGTTCGCTTTTCGATACCACAAAAGCTCCTACAGCTCATTTATACGCACAACAACACCCAATTTTTTCCTCATCTCAAAGCCTCACCTTTACTACGAACTCCATACCTAAAACCATTAACCCACCACCAAATATCCATTGGTAAATTTCGCTCCATTACTGTAATACTAACCCTTATCCTAATACTGAATTTTCACTGTTTCATAGCAATTAAGAATAATAATATATGCTAGACCAATGGCTTTTTCCCGCTGGGTTTGCTTGTTTTACACTGGCGGCTCTTGTGACATGGGCAACCCCTAAACACCTAATGCCTTGGAGTTTGCGCTTATTCGTATTTATTATGGGTTGCGCTGCCCTGCAGATGTCTTTGGTGCAAGCAGGCTTTAGCCAACCGTTTCCCTTCTTGGCATTTCTTCTGGATTCTTTCGATCTTGCCATTGCCCCTCTTGCCTATATTTACTTGCGCCAACTCAATGGCCTTAAGATATTGCCTTGGCAATATGCTTTACATTCATTGCCGGCACTTATGTCAGTGGTGGCGATGGTGCCTTTTTGGTTAATGAGTGCCGCAGCTAAACTTGAGTATTACCAAACAGGCCAATACTCAACTAACTGGAACTGGCCATCCGACAATGCCACGGTAGTGGTGATGCTAATTCAGTTTCTTTTGTATTCCCCTTTAATATTAATTGAGTACCAGCGGCGTATTCGCCTGTACGACAACCAAATACCTTCCCACCGATTATGGCTGCACTGGTTAATGGGCACTTACTATGGCCAGTGGCTCATACTAGGGGCATTGGCCGTATTACAGTTTGAGGTAGAAGTTTTACGCCTTATCTTATTAGGATTATTCGCATTTGTGCTGAGCATCACTTGCGTTTTACTAAGGCAACCTTTAGCCATATTAGGCAATAAACCACGGGCAATCATTGAGGAAAGCTGGCGCGCACAAGCCTCTCACAATGGTTTAGCCCACTTAACCGACAGGCTCCACCAATACATGCACGTTAGCCGCTGTTATTTAGATGCAGGCTTAACTCTAAAAGCCTTGTCTGAACAAATGAAAACTCAGCCCAGTAAATTAACTAAGGTATTCAGTCAGCATCTAAATGTTAGTTTTTATGATTATGTGAATAAACATCGGGTAGAAGCGGCCAAGAATATGTTAATAGACCACAACCGAAAACACCTTTCAGTCACCGACATCATGGCCTTGTCGGGCTTTAACAGTAATTCGGTTTTTTACGAAAGCTTTAAACGCCTAGCGGGGCAAACTCCTGCCCAATTTCGCAAAGCAAAAATGCCGAAAAAGGCCACTGAGAAAGTGGTTTCCCTTACATAAGAAATTCTTTGTACTGGGTAACCCACTGATATTAATAGAGAATTAATTTTTTATAGAAAATATTTTTCACTAGGAGGCATAACCGCTACTTTTTTCGTAAGTTTCACCTGAATCCTTAGTCAGGCAATAATAATGAAAAAAATACTCTGCGGTGCCGCCCTTCTGGGCGCCATGGTTTCAACCCAAACTCAGGCTTATAGTTGTGGCGATACCAGCGTCATTTATAACCTTTACGATATGTTATCTGAAATTAGTTCAAGTAATGGTCCTGGCACAATCGGGCCAAGGCGCTTGGTTACCAATCAAACCACCAATATCATTGCCTTTACAGACAAACGCTTTATTCAACCCTATCCCCTAGATGTTGATTCCATGACCGTTAAATTTAAAAAAGAAAAAGGCTCTTGGTTAGGCGGCGGTGTGGTCAGTGTGGTGTGCACCACAGACGCCAATGGCAATGTGGCCAAACTGCAAGAAGTGAAATTTAAAGGAGGCACAAAAAATGTGGGTGACAGCACCACTCGCACTTATACCGGCCTAAAGGGCAAGCGCTTGTCAATTCATGCGGTGGGCATTGGCGCCGTGGGCAGTGCCACCATTCGTTATGACCTTATTCGTAACGATAATCTTGGGCAACCGTGGACACCAGAAAAAACCGCCCCCTCTGAGCCCCTATCCGGCTTTGCCGACATACACGTTCACCAAGCAGCCGATCTTGCCTACAGTGAAGGCTGGTATTGGGGCAGCCACCAGCCAGGTGAGCTAGCCGATCGTTTACCGCAATGCACGGGGGACAATCACGCCACACTCACGCCTTTAGGCATTGAACTTCACGAACTAGCCAACCCTCACCATGGCAAAACCTTGGGCTTTCCCGACTATAACGATTGGCCAAAGTGGAACGACATAAAACACCAACAAGTGAGTGCCCAATGGCTAAAAGACGCTCACCAGCGTGGTCTTAATGTGATATTTGCATCGGTTGTGAATAACCAAACTCTAGCCGCCGCGGCCATCGCATCTGGTTTACACAATAACAAAGCCGCTCCGTTTGATATGGAATCGGTGCGTAACCAAATAACCCATATTAAAAAGATGGACGAAAGCGAGGATTGGTTTGAAGTGGCGTTAGACCCTTGGCATGCACGACGCATTGTAAGCGAAGGCAAACTGGCAGTGGTGTTGGCCATTGAAGCCAGCCACTTATTTCCAGATGACGATGGCCCATGGAAAGAACAACTGTACGACGTGTACGACATGGGAGTACGTTCTTTACAAATTGCCCACGAAACCAACAATGACTTTTCAGGTGCTGCTTACCATGCCGACATTTTTGAAATCATCACTCAGTTAAAAGCCTGGTTCACCGGTAACGTCGATTACGCTGAAGCGTCTGATGGTGTTCACAATGATGTGGGCATGTCGGCACAGGGTTATGAGCTATTAGAAGAAATGATTCGCTTAAACATGATCGTAGATGTTTCTCACCTGCCTCTTAAATCCATTCGTGAGATATATACAAAAGTCGCGCAAGACCATAACTACTACCCGCTATTAAATTCTCACACTCGCATTGATGAACTATTACTGCAAAGCGACCGTGATCGTTTAAATGAACACGTCACCACAGATGAAACCCTTGAATATTATCGCGCAACCGGCGGCGTCATTGGCTTACGTACCGGCATTGAAGGCATGAATGATTATGCCGCTTCAGGTGTGGATAATAATTGTGATGGCTCGGCTCGCTCGTTAGCGCAATTTTATCGTTACGCTGTCGATAAAGGCGTGAACACCGCTTTTGGTTCTGACTTCAATGGTTTCATTGAAATGTCACCACCACGATTTGGAAGCGATGCCTGTGCCAGCGCAGCAAGCGCCGAGCGCGCAGCGCAAACTGCCGCACAAGGTTCACCCGCAGTAGATTTGCCAGACTACATTCAGGAATACAATGAAAAAGGCTTGGCACACATTGGGTTGTTACCCGCTTATTTATGGGACTTAAACCAAGTGGGGGCAGACACCACCAATTTAGAAGCCTCAGCGGAATCGGTGATCGCCATGTGGGATAGAATTTATAATAGTAATCGCCAAAAGATAAACCCCTAGTTAGTTTTTAAAATAATCCAGTTTAGGCTGGATTATTTTAAATTAAAAATTAGTCCCCATTAGACACTATTAATATAAACGCAACCATACAGTGCAAAACCTTCATCGCAACACCCTAACCTATGGCAAGTTGAATTATTTTAATAACGTACACCACAAGCTTTGTATATCAAATACCTCACTTACAATTAATCCCAATGCTATCAACTATTAAACTTTATGTTTTAAAAACACTAATGAATAACCCCCCACAATAGCCCCTAGATAAACTCAAGCTTACGACTAAACTAAACACTAGTATTACTAAAACTGGCCTCCCAACAATGATCTAGGCAGTCAAAGCACCTTACAATAGCGAGCGTTGAAGCAATGGATTTAGATTTTAATGAATTATTTAACGACAGTTACGAATACGTACTAGCCAATAGCGATGAATTTTTTAATTTATTCTACGGCAACTTTATCAATAGCTCACCGCTCATTAAGACAGCATTTCGTCATACCAATATGGACAATCAAAAAAGCATGCTTAAAAAGGCCATTACTCACATGGTGATGTTTTTTACCCATAAAAACGCCAGCCAGTATCTTATTTCCACCGCCGCCGCCCATAAAAAGAATAATGACATCGCCACTAGCCTGTATGAAAATTTCATAGATACATTAATTATCACCCTAGAAGGGTTCGACCCTAATTTTAATAACCAAACCGCCGTGGCTTGGCGAATAACATTGGCACCGGGTATCGAGTTTATGAAGCACATCGATTTGAAATCTCCATAACTTTTCACTTTTACAAGCCCTATTCCCTTGATTTTTCGTTTAAAAGCAAGGCGCTGCCGAGTAAAATCCGTTAACATATTTTCTGTAAAGAAAGGTAAAACCCCACACACAGGGGCCCTAATTTTTATACAATCTGTCCTCATAAGCCAAAGGCTATGACAACTGAATACCGTTTCTAACTCAGAGCGTTTAATGAAGAATTCTTGGATATCTAAATTACTGATCATACTGGTTGCCTTGCAATCGGTGGTGGCAGTGGCGGATATTCATTTAGATCACCCTGATCTTAACCCCCTATGGCAACACGAAAAATCACCTTACAGCCAGTCAGAGCACGAAAACCTCAGTGACCTCTCCATTGATAATTTAGCCCCTAGTGACGTTCAATCAGTATCAGATACTTCCAGTGCCATTGACTGCCAGCATTGCTGTCATTGTCATAGCCCACAATTTAATTTCTTAGGCAGTTTATTCACCGACCCAGTCATAACCGGTCGTGAAAAACATCTGTTAGACCTAAGAAGCAGCGCCCCTTCTTCACTAGCTTCCCAGCTATTTAAGCCCCCTAGGGCATAACTAAACCTTCACTTTTTAGCGGTCTTTAAGCCGTTTAAGCACTTTTAGCCTGAGCTTTTCTTCACCTGAAAAGCCCATTTGTTATGCTATAAACCTAGGATTTATCCATGTTTACCACCTGTGATGCCCCCATAAAATGGGCTCATACACGCACCTGTGCACCTAAGCTTTTGGGCGCTTGTCTAGCTGGGCTATTGTTTGTGCTGCCAATAAGCGCAAGCCAAGCCAGTGAAGACTTAAACTTACAACAAGCCATACAAAACACGCTGACCAACAACCCAGATTTAAAAGTATTTAAGTTTCGCAAAGCAGCCCTTAACGGTGATTTGCAAAGCGCCACATTGAGCCCGGGCTTTGAGGTAAATGTCAGCGCCGACAATATTCTAGGCAGCAATGAATACTCAGGCACCGACCAAGCCGAGTGGACCGTATCGTTATCTTCTACACTGGAATTAGGTGGCCAGAAAAAAGCCCGTGTGGCCTTGGCCAACAGTGGTTTGGGGCGCTTGGAAGCACAGCAACAAGTTCAAGCATTGGCCACATTAGGGGATGTAACCCGCAGCTATATTCAGGTGTTGGCTGCCCAAGAACGCTTGGCATTGGCCCAGTCCTCCTATGCCCTAAGGCAGGTAAAAAGCCGCGCTAAAGCCGGTGCCGCCCCTAAAGCCGAAGTATTGCGCGCCCAAGCAGCTACTGGCCATGCTCAACTGAAACAAGCCAGACAGCAACAAATGCTAGACGCCCTAAAAGTAGCGCTGGCCGCCCAATGGGGAGACACTCAGGTGAACTTTAATCAGGTTAATGGCAGCTTGTACGAATTTGGGCAAGATGCCTCGTTTGCCACATTGCTACACCAGCTTAAACAAAACCCAGCGCTAGAAGTATTTGCCAGCCAATCACGAATGCAGGCCGCGCAACTGCGCCTTACACAAGCCCAATCCCGTGGTGATATAGGTTGGTCATTAGGGGTTAAACAATTCCAGCAAGATAACAGCAGTGCTTTAGTGGCGGGCATCAGCATGCCTTTGTTTAGTGGCTCAAGAAATTCAGGGGCCCTGCAAAGTGCCCATGCCCAATTAAACGAAGCCGACGCCCGTGAAGATGCGGCCCTATTGCGTTTACGCACCCAGCTCTACCTTGCCTACAGCAACCGCCAGCAAGCCATATACACAGCCAATACCTTGGCCAAAGAAGTGGTCCCCACGTTAACTCAAGCCTTGGCCGAAACCCGTAAGGCCTATGAAAGCGGCCGTTACCGTTACCTAGATTACGTAAGCGCTCAGCAACACTTGCTTAGTGCCCAAGGGGCCTTAATTGATGCGGCTGCCTCGGCCCTTACATTTGCTGCCGAAATCGAACAACTCAGTGCCCAGCCTTTGTCTCTTAAGGCTTCACACTTTTCAGAATTAAAAGGATAAACACCATGAAATCATTGTTTACATTTAAGCCATGGGCCAACTCACAATTACTAACTCCCCTAGCACTGAGCATTGCCTTATTAGGTGGCGCTCAGTTTACCTATGCGCAAGAGCATGACGATCATGGCCATGGTGGCGAACACGGCGGCGAAGAACACGGTGAACATGAGGAAGCCCAACAAGGCCCTAACGGCGGCAAGCTGTTTCATGAAGGACACTTAACCGTCGAGCTGGCCATTATTGAAGACAGCCAAGCACCTCAATACCGCGCCTGGGTCACCGACGAAGGCCAGCCTGTCATGAACGCCAATCTCACGGTGCAGTTGGCCCGCTTAGGCGGCGAGAGTAACACCTTTAAATTTGCCCCAGCTAACAACAATGGCAACTACCTTCAGGGCAACGGCATCGTTGAAGAACCCCATTCTTTTGATGTAAGCGTATCGTTAAACCATGAAGGGCAAACCCATTCGTGGGAATTCGAAAGCCATGAAGGGCGCGTAGAAATTAAAGCCGCCATTGCCCAGAAAGCTGGCATTACCACTCAAGCAATAGGCCCAGGCGAAATAAACAAAACCCTTACGGTTTATGGCAAGGCCGTGGCCGACACTAGTAAAATTAGTCACATTGAGGCGCGTTTTCCGGGCATCATCAAACGAGTGAATGTGGCCATTGGCGACAAAGTAAAGAAAGGCCAGGTTCTAGCGGTCATTGAATCGAACGAAAGCCTTAACCGTTACAACGTTACAGCGCCGTTTAGTGGCACCATCACCGCACGCCATGCTGCACAAGGTGAGCAAAGCGAAGACCAAGCCCTGTTTACCCTTGCTAACTTCGACCGGGTTTGGGCCGAGTTTCAAATTTTCCCCACTCAGTCACAGAGCATTACCGCCGGCCAAGACGTAGTGGTGTCCCTAGGGGATAGACAAACCAGCACCACCCTTAAGCACTTAATTCCCAGCAGCAGCGGCCAGCCCTTTATGATCGCCCGTGCTTTATTGGATAACTCCAATGGCCAATGGACACCAGGCCTACTGGTTGAAGGCAAGGTCACTGTGCAAAAAACTAGCACCCCGTTAATGGTCAGCAACAAAGCCATTCAAACCTTCCGTGACTGGCAAGTGGCTTTCATTAAAGTAGGTGATGAATACGAATTTCGCCCGCTGACGCTTGGCCTTAGTGACGACAACAACACACAAGTGTTAAGCGGCCTAAAAGCCGGTGATGAATACGTGGTAGAAAATAGTTATTTAATAAAAGCCGACCTAGAAAAGAGTGGCGCGTCTCATGATCATTAATCTAAGTAAGGAGAAACAAGTGAATACATTTAAATCACGTCTCTTTACGAAAGAGATGCACGCCACAAAAAAATTAAAAGTAAGGGCTAACAAAAATGATTGAGTCCATATTAAGGCTTTCCATAGAAAGACGCTGGTTAATGCTGTCGTTTATTTTGGTGATATTTGGCGCGGGCATTTATAGCTTTCAAAAATTACCCATCGACGCCGTGCCCGACATTACCAATGTACAGGTACAAATAAATACCGAAGCCCCAGGCTATTCGCCGTTGGAAAGTGAACAGCGCATTACCTACCCAGTGGAAACCGCCTTGGCGGGTATTCCAAAACTGTCGTACACCCGAAGCTTGTCTCGTTATGGTTTGTCACAAGTGACCGTGGTATTTGAAGAAGGCACCGATTTATATTTTGCCCGTAACCTAATTAACGAGCGTTTGGGTGCCATTAAAAATTCATTGCCCCCAGGATTAGAGCCAGAAATGGGCCCTATCTCTACCGGCTTGGGCGAGATATTTATGTACACAGTTGAAGCGCAAGAAGGGGCGGTACAAGAAAATGGCCAACCCTATGACGCCACTGCCCTGCGTGAGATTCAAGACTGGATTATTAAACCTCAATTGGCATTAGTAAAAGGCGTTACCGAGATCAATACCATTGGTGGCTTTGATAAGCAGTACCACGTTCAACCCAACCCACAAAGCATGCTGGCTTACGATATTAGTCTTGAAGACATTGGCCAAGCCCTGCGCACCAATAACTCAAACCGGGGTGCCGGTTTTATTGAGCGTTACGGCCAACAGCTTTTAGTGCGCTCACCCGGGCAATTGCAAACCATTGCCGACATTGAGCAAGTGATTGTTAAAAACCTAAACGGCACACCGGTAAAGATTAGTGACGTGGCAATGGTTGCCATAGGCAAAGAACTGCGCACCGGCGCCGCCACCCGTGACGGCAAAGAAACCGTACTGGGTACCGCCATGATGCTGGTGGGAGAAAATTCTCGTACCGTTTCACTCGCAGTGGCGCAACGTCTTAAGGAAGTTCAAACCACCCTACCAAAAGGCATTAAGTTAGATTCGGTTTACGACCGCACCACGTTAGTAGACAAAGCCATTGCTACAGTTGAAAAAAACCTAGTGGAAGGCGCTTTATTAGTGATAGCCGTTTTATTTTTATTGCTGGGTAACTTTCGCGCAGCGTTAATTACTGCGGCGGTGATTCCCTTGGCCATGCTAGTGACCATTACCGGTATGGTAAAAACCGGTGTCTCGGCCAACCTCATGAGCCTAGGTGCATTAGACTTTGGTTTAATTGTAGATGGCGCGGTGATCATAGTGGAAAACGCCATTCGCCGTTTGGCACAGGCACAACACAATAACCAAAATGAAAAGCTGCCCTTAAAAGAGCGTTTAGAACTGGTATATCAGGCCACCAACGAAGTGATTCGCCCTAGCCTATTTGGCGTAATGATTATTACCGTGGTGTACATTCCGCTGTTCAGCCTAACCGGTGTAGAAGGCAAGATGTTTCACCCTATGGCGGCTACTGTCGTGATGGCGTTACTGGCAGCACTGGTATTGTCATTAACCATAGTGCCTGCCATGGTGGCGATTTTTATGTCGGGTAAAATCAGCGAAAAAGAAAGCCCTCTTATTGTTGCGGCTAAGCGTGCTTACGAGCCAGCGCTTAAGGCAGCCATGAAAGCCAAAACAGTGGTACTGGGCACGGCATTAGGTTTAGTGTTTATTAGCGGTTGGTTGGCTACCACATTAGGGTCGGAATTTATTCCGCAACTAAACGAAGGTGACATTGCCCTGCACGCCATGCGTATTCCCGGTACCGGCTTAGAGCAAGCGGTGAAAATGCAATCTATGTTGGAAGAGCGCATTAAAGAATTTCCACAAGTCGATAAAGTCTTTGCCAAAATTGGCACACCCGAGGTAGCCACCGACCCTATGCCACCCAATGTGGCCGACAACTTTGTGATGTTAAAACCACGCAGTGAATGGCCCAACCCAGACATGACACAAGACGAACTGGTAAAAGAAATTGAAACGGCGGTAAAAGAATTACCCGGTAACAATTACGAATTTACCCAACCTATTCAAATGCGCTTTAACGAATTAATTTCCGGTGTGCGCTCTGACTTGGGCATAAAAGTATTTGGAGATGATTTAGACCAGCTACTGGCATCCGCCAATGAAATTTTAGAAGTACTGGAAGGAGTAGAGGGCGCCGCGGATGCCAAGGTAGAACAGGTAACGGGTTTGCCCATGTTATCGGTGATTCCAAAACGTACCGCCGTGGCCCGTTACGGTTTAAACATTGAAGATCTGCAAGACTTAGTGGCCACCGCCATTGGCGGTGAAGAGTCGGGGTTAATTTTTGAAGGAGACCGCCGCTTTAAAATTGTGGTGCGCCTGCCAGAGAAAACCCGCCTCGACATTAACGGTTTAAGCTCTTTACCTGTTTCATTACCTAACGGCGGTTATGTGCCGTTATCAGAAGTGGCCACGCTACAAACGGCCCCTGCCCCCAACCAAATTAGCCGCGAAAATGGTAAGCGCCGCGTGGTGGTCACTGCCAACGTGCGTGGCCGTGATTTAGGTTCGTTTGTGACTGACGTTAAACAACAGATAGCCAGCGATGTGGATTTACCCGCAGGCTACTGGCTGGATTACGGCGGCACCTTTGAGCAATTGGAATCCGCCAGTGAGCGTTTGTCTATTGTGGTGCCCATTACCTTGGCGATTATTTTAGGCTTATTGGTCATGGCGTTTAATTCCTTTAAAGATGCCGCGATTATTTTCACCGGCGTGCCGTTAGCCTTAACCGGTGGCATCATCGCGTTATGGATGCGTGACATGCCGTTGTCGATCTCGGCGGGTGTGGGCTTTATTGCCCTGTCGGGTGTGGCGGTGTTAAACGGCTTAGTGATGTTGGCGTTTATTCGTGACCTGTGGCACGAGAAAGGCGACTTGGCTGTGGCTGTGGTGGAAGGTGCGCTGATTCGTTTACGCCCTGTTCTTATGACTGCGTTAGTGGCAAGTTTAGGTTTTGTGCCCATGGCGCTGAATACCGGCACTGGGGCTGAAGTGCAACGGCCGTTGGCCACTGTGGTAATTGGCGGGATTATTTCTTCTACTCTTTTGACTTTGTTTGTATTGCCGATTCTTTATGGCTTGGCGCATAAGAAGGATAGTTTAAAAGTTGAGGGGGGGTAGTTTTACACACAGCTAAATCATTATTTAAAATGCACACAGAAATAAAACTTGTGTGCATTTTATTTACGTAAATATATAACCAATTCTACACGGCGATTTTGAGGGACGCTGAGTGAGCTTGATTCAATTAAGGGTATAGTGTCTGCATAACCAATGGCTTTAAGCCGACCTTTATCAATCCCGCCGTTAATTAAATATCTAACCACCTCTATCGCTCTAGACGATGATAGCTCCCAGTTTGATGGGAAATGAGAGTTTGATATGGGCAAACTATCGGTATGTCCCTCAACTGCAATAATATAATCTTCTACAAAAAATATATCGGTTAACTTATCGAGTAAATGATTCCCCTCACCACTCAATAACGCGTTGCCATTTTCAAATAAAATACCATCCTTAATTCTAATATTAATGCTGTCACTCTTTTTAATCACCTCTAAGCTTTCACCAAATTCACCACCAACAATGGATTGCATAATTCTAGCGTATTCGGGGTTAACCTCACTTTTAATCCCAGAAGAACCCACCATTTCAACCTTGTCATCACTTTTTTTATGGCCTCTTGCCATCTCTTGAATGATCTCAGAAGCACCGGGGATTTTAGACAATTTTCCTTCTGAAATACTGTAAGCAAGAATAAAAAAAACTAATAACAAAGTCGTTAAATCAACATAACTAATTAACCACTCAGAACCACTACTAGAAAGAGATCGGACGTCTAAAACTTCTTCGGGTGATATCGAGGGCGATTGATTTATTCTGCCATTACCTTTTCCTGCTTCACTACTGTCTACTTCCTTTAAAGTATAAATGAAGTAGTAATGATCATTGTCATTAAATAACGTGGAATGCACATTAAGAACTATCAAGCTGTTGTCTTTTCTTTTGGTACTGAGGGTGTATTTTCTAGTATTTTTACTTAATCCCCCCACTTTAGGGCTTTGATTCTTTTCATTCACATACAATAAAGTATTAATACTCTTACCGACCATTTCTGCTTCGTTAAAACCCATAAGGCTTTGGGCTCGGGCATCCCAAGACAATATAATGCCCTTACGACTCACAGCCAAAATGGCTGTATTGTCGATCATAAGGTCTTCTAATTTGTAAGTGAGACTTTTAACCTTTGAAATAGGTTGATTCATATTTTGTCTCTACGGGTCTAGTAGCTTCTTATAGCGCTCTAAGCTAGTGCTATGATCATCTGAATACTTCCCTGCTCTAAGGTCATCATCATGATCAACGATAAATGAATGCAAGGTCACATATACAACGCCGGGGCTTCTATCGTGGTAAATTAGCTCTACCCCTTCCATGACTAAACTAATTAATTTTAAACGGTGATGAATACGGCGCTCGAGTCTTTCCGCTATGGGCTTGAATATCAAGTTCGAGATTAAGATACCGTAAAATGTTGTTATTAAAGCAATAGACATACTGGACCCTATTAACTCAATGTCTTTAGCTGAAATTGAAGCCAGCATGTTGATTAAGCCTATAATAGTACCCAGCATGCCAAAAGCGGGAGCATAAAAGGCCAGTGATTGTGCCAACTGAACCTTTACTTGCTCATTGGTTTTAATTCGATGTGCTCGCCACCTAAGTAAACTCTGAATTTCATTTAGCGGGGTTTTATCAATCACCAGCTCAATGGCATAGCGTAAAAATGGATTGGCAATGCTGTTTAATTCATCCTCTACGCTTCTGATTTTTTTCTCGTGCCACAGCTTTGATATATAAACAATTTCGTTTACATCTTCTTTTATATTAACTCGATAGCCAAATAACACTTTAACCGAGACTTTTACAAAACGAATAAAGTCAGACACAGTGCTGCCCAAAATGGCCGCCGAAAACGTCCCAACAATGACAAAAAGTAACCCCGGAAGGTTAAGCGCCGCCAAGCTGTGATCTAAGAAAAAGCCTATAAGAAAAATAAAACCAGCTAATACCAGAATCACCTTTATAAATGTGAGACTCTTAATATTCATTTTAAGCCTAAAAACCTCGTTTTTAATAACATGACCAATTAAGACAAACCTAAATTTAATACTAGTACATTTAAGAAGGGCGGCTTTATTGGGCAGTATAAAAGAGAGCCTGCCTCGATTAAGAATACTTTAGATAAACTGTATACTGGTTTTTTTGAGGACACTAAAAAGCGCGAAATAAAACCACAGTATCGTTATTGCCAATAACTTAGTCTTTTTCGCAAATTACAATGGTACGAAACCGCCTATAATGGCGCCATTGCCATTCAGTAAAAATGTTCCCATGCACTTTCAATCTCTATATTGCCCCACTGCCAATCAGCACCAGCTGCATGTTATGCATATTTCTCAGCCGAAAGGCAAAGGTGTGCCCATTTTGATGATTCATGGCATGTGTGAAGATGGCCATATTTTTTATCATGATAGCGGCAAAGGTTTGGCCTGTTATTTGTCACAAAAAGGCTTTGATGTATACGTGGCCGATTTACGGGGTGTAGGTAAAAGCACCCCTAAGATTGGCCGTCACTGTAGGCATGGCCAAACCGAATCTATTACTGAAGACATTCCACAACTCATTGAATTTGTTCAGCAGCACAGCAATCAATCACAAATACACATGGCCGCCCATTCTTGGGGTGGGGTGAATATTAATTCTTGCCTGCTTAGACGCCCTGATTTAATTCCCAGTGTACTATCTAATGTTTATTTTGGTAGCAAACGTACGGTGCGGGCTAAAACCTTTAACCGTTATTTAATGATTAACCTGTTTTGCAATAATATTTTGCGACTGCTTGGAAAAATTCACGGTTATATACCCGCGGTGAAATACAATATTTCAAGTGGTGACACCACAGTTAAAACCCACCTTCAATGTGTTGATTGGATAAAACAAAATAGCTGGATAGATACTGACGATGGCTTTAATTATGGCCAAGCGGCTAACACCATTACCCTGCCCCCTACCCTTTATTACGCCACCATTAATGATCTCAGTTTGGGACACCGATTTGACGTACAAAATTTTATAAAAGAATCGGGCAACCATAAACATCAATACATTTTACTCGGGACAAAAAATGGCAATGCCTTAGATTACGACCATAACAACATGCTTACCGCAGAAGAATGTTTAACCGATCATTTTCCCAATGTGCTGGAGTGGTTTAACCGTCATGACATGTTGGATGGAAAGCTAGCTTAATTTCAACAATAGCGATTTTTTCTTTCTTGAGTACGGGGTCAGATCTGAATGGCACTGCATTAAGCCATTCCAACATTCGTTCCTGTGTTCTTTCGCTGTTT
>OLII01000549.1_pt1 | contig 14255 bp, 12 predicted proteins | sample 1609481 | NCBI WGS metagenome assembly OLII01 (sample SAMN05416859, study PRJEB24817) | seawater metagenome | isolation source: Sea water | place: Canada:Atlantic | collected 2013-11
CGAGATCTAGTACGGTCTCGTGGGCTCGGAGATGTGTATAAGAGACAGAATCTATTTTAAGAAATTCCTAACCAATGAATACCAAAAAATATGTAGTTTTGCAGCCGTTATGGCTGTAGAAAAAAAAATAACACCTTATAAAGATTCTTCCCTTAATAAAAAGGAGCAGGTTGAAAAAATGTTCGATACCATTTCTGGTAATTACGATGGACTCAACCGTATTATTTCATTTGGTACAGATATTAAGTGGCGAAAAAGAGTTATTGCAAAAATAATAAAGCACCAACCTAACAGTATATTAGACATTGCAACCGGAACCGGAGATCTTGCTATTAAATTTGCTGAAAAAAGTAAAGCCTCAAAAATAATCGGTTTAGATTTATCGGAAGGTATGTTAGCGGTTGCTAGAAAAAAAACGCAAAATACGACCTTAGAAAGCAAAGTTGAATTTATTAAAGGAGATTCAGAAGCACTTCCTTTTAAAGACAATACATTTGACGCGATTACGGTTTCTTTTGGAATTAGAAATTTTGAAACCTTAGATAAAGGACTTTCAGAAATCTACCGGGTTCTTAAACCTAAAGGTCTATTTATTATTTTGGAAACATCAGTTCCTTCTAAATTTCCATTTAAACAAGGGTATTATTTTCATTCCAAAGTGATCTTGCCAATTATTGGTAAAGTATTTTCTAAAGACAAAGTTGCTTACACCTATTTAAGCGAAAGTGCGTCTGTTTTTCCCTTTGGTGAAAAACTTAACAATATTTTACAAAAAATTGGGTTTATAGATGTTAACCATAAACCTCAAACTTTTGGTGTAGCAACAATTTACACCGCCTCAAAGTAAATATGAAAAAATTATTTGTTGTTTTAGCTATATTATTTTTTGCAGAAAGTGCAAAAGCTCAACTATTTAGTAAAGAACGCCTTTCGAATATTGAAAATTTTGATCAGAAAAAGTTATCCTGGGGCTACTATTTAGGATTTAATGGCTTTAGTTATAAATTTGAATATTACGAACAGTATCAAGATGACAATACCGATATTCAAGTTACCGGTGAAACCGGCTTTAATGTTGGTCTTATTGGAGACATTCGAATTAACGATTACATCAATATTAGGCTTGAACCAGGGCTTTCTTTCAATAAAAGGAATTTAATATTCCCTGGTTTTGAAGAAGAAAAAGATTTTTTACGAGAAGTAAAGTCCACCTATATTCACATTCCTTTATTGGTTAAGCTTTCCACAAAACGATTAAATAACTTTAAACCTTTTATTGTAGGTGGTTTTTCTACTTCATTCAATCTTTCTAGTAATGAAGATAATCCAGAAGATAATTCATCTGGTCAGTTTCGCTCAATTTCTAGCCACTTAAATTATGAGTTAGGATTTGGAATAGATTTATACTTGTTCTTCTTTAAGTTCACCCCTTCTATAAGAGGAGTATTCTCATTAGACGATGAATTAGTAAGAGATGAAAACCCAAATAGTGCTTGGACAGGAAATGTTGCCAAAATGTCTTCTAGAGGTGTTTTTGTCAATTTTACTTTTCAGTAGATCGTTTAAATTCACTTAAAATTATTGCCGTAGCAGTTGCTACATTTAAACTTTCAGTTTCTTTTTTTGTGCCAAATCTTGGTATTGTAATTTGTTCAGTAAGTATGGAATTTATTTCTTCTGAAATTCCATTAGCTTCATTCCCTAATACAATAATCGCATTTTCTGGTAATTGTTGTTGGTATATTGAATTTCCATCCATACAAGTTCCATAGACCGGAATATTAGCTTTTTTAATATACGTTTCAAGTTCAACATATACCACATTTACTCTGGCAATAGAACCCATGGTCGCCTGGATTACTTTTGGATTATAACAATCCACCGTATCTAATGAACAAACTAATTGATGAATACCAAACCAATCACAAAGACGAATAATCGTTCCTAAATTACCAGGATCTCGCACAGCATCTAAAGCAACGGTCAAAGTATTATCCATTAAAAGCCCTGAACTTGGAATTTTAAACACGGCTATAGAATGATTCGCATTTTTTAAATAACTTATTTTATTCAGTTCAAGTTCCGAAATCACCTGAACATCTTCATCATTAAAAAGATTCTCCTCTGTTGTAAACAAAGAATGTAACTTTAAACCTGCTGTTAATAATTCATTGATTACTTTTGGTCCTTCGGCAACAAAAAGCCCTAATTTATTTCGGTACTTTTTTTGCTGTAAACTTGTTATTAACTTTATTTGACTTTTGCTTACCAAAATCATGTATTTTTGAAAGAGTAAATTAAAGAGTTTGACCCAAACCTTCACAAAAATATCATTATTTTTAGGATTAGCATTACTAATTATTTCTTGTGATGCTGTAAAAAACGTTCCTGAGGCAGATTATCTACTTACCAAAAACAATATTTCGGTTGATAGCCTAGAAAACAAAGATTCTAAAGTTAAAAGTTTATTGTACCAACAACCCAATAAAAGGCTTTTAACAATTCCCTTTAGTCTTCATATTTACAACCTTGCAGATCAAAAACCAGATTCTACATTTCAAAATTGGCTACATCTAAAACCCAACCGAGAAAAAAGAATGGTCAATTTTTATTCAAAAAAACAAGTAGATAATATTGAAAAGAGTTATATCGGCTTTAATAAATGGGTTCAAAATGTTGGAAATGCTCCAGTTATAGTTGAAGAAGAGAAGTTAAAGAAATCATTAGATCGGTTAGAAAGATATTATGCAAGTTTTGGATGGTTTAATACTCAGGCAGATTTTAAAATAGATTCTTTAGAAAACAAAAGAGCAACAGTTACTTATAATATAAAAAGATCTGAACCGTATGTTATAGGGTCTATAGAGGAAAACATTAGCTCTAGTGTAGTAGATTCTCTTTACCAACAATCAAAAAACAATTCTTTTATTAAGGAAGGGAAGCAATATGCCGCAAACGATTTTAATAATGAACGAGATAGGCTAACCTTTCAATTTAGAAATTCTGGTTTATTTCACTTTGACCAAAGTTATATAGAGTTTGAAGCTGATACCGTAAAAACAGGACATAAGGCAAATATTATATATCAAATACCAGATAGAAAATTTAAAGTTGAGGACAGCACTCATTACGAACCTTTTAAAGTCCATTATATCTCTGAAGTTAGAATAATTACAGATTTCAATTTTAAGAACAAGGATAAAGTTTTAAAGGACTCTGTTGTATACAATGGCTATAGATTATACGGTTACGATGATTTAAAATTTAAACCAAAAGCATTAACTGATGCAATCGCAATTACTCCAAATGGGTTGTTTAAAGACACCGAAAGAACCTTAACCTACAGACAAGTAAACGATCTGAAAATCTTTAAGTATCCTAAAATAATCTACGAAAATGACCCTAAAGATAGTACTGGGACTGGTCTTATTGCCACAGTTTTACTTACGCCAAGAAAAAAATATGCAACAGGAATAGACTTTGATGCTTATACCTCCACCATACAACAATTTGGTATCGGGTTCAGTGCAAACTTTCTCATTAGAAATGTCTTTAGAAGAGCAGAGATTTTAAAAATTTCTGGTAAAGGGAGTGTTGGTTCCTCTAAAGATGCTGCAACGAACGATCGTTTTTTCAACAATTCAGATATTGGAGCAGATATGAAACTTTCATTTCCTAGAATACTTTTTCCTATTAAAACAGAAAAATTTATTCCTAAATACATGTCTCCCTCTACCTCTGCATCTATAGGTTTCAATGTTCAAAACAATATAGGTTTAGACCGCCAATTTGTTAACCTTATTTATAATTACACATGGAAGCCTAAAAAAGCGCGTACCAATCAAATTGATTTATTAAACATTCAATTTGTAAGAAATTTAAATCCTGAAAACTATTTTAATGTCTATGAAAGTTCATATGACCAGCTTAATAATATCGCTTTAGATTCAAATTGGGATTTTTACAACCCTGAAGAAGACCCATTACAACTAGGGATTCCAGACGAATCAGACGATTTTATAAAAGAAGTATTGAGGGGTGATGACGACTTAGGGTTAAGTCCAGAAGAAGAACAAGAAGTTTTAGAAATTGCAGAACGACAAGAAAGACTTACAGAAAATAATTTTATTTTAGCTACAAATTATACTTGGACAAAAGACACAAGGGAAAACATTAGTGACAATAGGTTTTACAGATTGCGATGGAAAGTGGAATCTGCAGGATTAATACTTAATGAATTAGCAAAGGCATCAGACTTTAAAAAGGATACTCTTGGCAATTATTTAATTGGAGACGTTGCTTACTCTCAATTTGTGAAATTAGAAGTAGAGTATATTAAACATTGGGATTTATCACATGATAATATTTTGGCATTTAGATCTTTTGTAGGTTGGGCAATACCTTATGGAAATAGCAATAACATACCTTTTACTAGAAGTTATTTTGCAGGAGGCTCTAACGACAATAGAGGATGGAGAGCTTATGATTTAGGACCCGGTAGTAGTGGTGGAGTTTTAGATTATAATGAAGCAAATTTAAAAATAGCATTTAATCTAGAACATCGTTTTGATTTATTTGGCAGTTTTAAAGGTGCATTTTTTGTTGATGCCGGGAACATTTGGAATGCTAAGGATAACATTACAGATCCAGCTTATACTTTTACCAGTATAGAAGATTTAAAAGACATTGCAGTTTCTTCAGGTTTTGGCTTACGATATGATTTTGGTTTCTTTATTTTTCGATTAGACATTGGGTTTAAAACATACGACCCCGCTTATCCTAACGGAGATAGATGGTTTAAAGATTACAATTTCGGAAATGCTGTCTACAACATAGGTATTAACTATCCATTTTAAACCATTAAATTTTATTATTTTTGTAACCTAATTTTTACAAACATGAGTCATAGTATTAAACCTGGTGTTGCAACTGGCACCGAAGTTCAAAAAATACATCAATACGCTAAAGAAAAGGGATTTGCATTACCTGCTGTAAATGTTACTGGATCCAGTACTGTAAATACTGTTTTAGAAACTGCAGCAGCATTAAATTCTCCAGTAATTATACAATTTTCTAATGGAGGCGCGCATTTTAATGCTGGAAAAGGCCTTTCTAATGAAAATCAAAAAGCTGCTATTGCAGGCGGCGTTTCAGGTGCAAAACATGTTCATGAATTAGCGGAAGTTTATGGTGCAACCGTAATTCTTCATACAGATCATTGTGCAAAAAAATTACTGCCTTGGATTGATGGATTATTAGATGCGGGCGAAAAATTCTTTAAAGAAACAGGGAAACCTCTTTATAGTTCTCATATGATAGACTTATCGGAAGAACCTTTAGAAGAAAATATTGAAATTTGTAAAGGATATCTAGAAAGAATGTCCAAAATGGGAATGACTCTAGAAATAGAATTGGGAATTACTGGAGGAGAAGAAGATGGTGTAGACAATAGTGATGTAGATTCTTCAAAACTATATACGCAACCTGAAGAAGTTGCTTATGCCTATGAAGAATTAAAGAAAGTAAGTGATCAATTTACTATTGCTGCGGCATTCGGAAATGTACACGGAGTTTATAAGCCTGGAAACGTAGAATTAACTCCAATAATCTTAAAAAATTCACAAGAATATATTCAAGAAAAATTTAATACCGAAGCAAACCCTATCGATTTTGTTTTTCATGGCGGAAGCGGCTCTTCCCTAAGTGAAATAAGAGAAGCAATAGGTTATGGTGTAATTAAAATGAATATCGACACCGATTTACAGTTTGCTTTTAGCGAAGGTGTTCGGGACTATATGAATACCAAAATAGAATATTTAAGAACTCAAATAGGAAATCCTGATGGTGCTGAGGTACCAAATAAAAAATATTATGACCCAAGAAAATGGTTGCGAGAAGGTGAATTAACTTTCAAGAAAAGGCTAGAACAAGCTTTTGAAGACCTAAACAATATAAATACATTATAACCAATACGCTTTTAGTTTAATTAATAAAACCTTACAATATGAGCTGGTTTAAAAGAACAAAGAAAGGGATTCAGACTCCTACAGAACTTAAGAAAGATGTCCCTAAAGGGTTATGGTATAAATCTCCAACTGGAAAGATAGTCGATACTGAAGAGTTAAGTAAGAATCACTATGTAAGCCCAGAAGATGGTTATCACGTTCGTATAGGAAGTAAAGAATATTTCGATATTTTATTTGATGATACCTTTAAAGAATTAAATCCAAACCTTGTTTCTAAGGATCCATTAAAATTTGTCGACAAGAAAAAATATGTAGACAGATTAAAAGATGCCAAAGAAAAAACTGGACTTAAAGACGCAATACGAACTGCCGTTGGAAAGTCTATGGGAGAAGATGTGGTTATTGCCGCTCTTGACTTTAGTTTTATTGGAGGATCTATGGGAAGTGTTGTTGGAGAAAAAATAGCTCGTGCTGCAGGATATGCTTTAAACAAAAAAATACCTTTTATAATTATATCTAAAAGTGGTGGAGCTCGTATGATGGAAGCTGCGCTTTCTTTAATGCAATTGGCAAAAACTTCTTCTAAGCTAGCGCAACTTGCAGATGCAAAAATTCCGTACATTTCATTATGTACAGATCCAACAACTGGAGGAACTACAGCATCATTTGCAATGTTAGGAGATATAAACATTAGTGAACCCGGTGCTTTAATTGGCTTTGCAGGACCTAGAGTAGTACGGGATACTACAGGTAAAGAATTACCTGAAGGATTTCAAACTGCTGAATTTGTATTAGAACATGGCTTTTTAGACTTTATCACACATCGAAAAGATGTAAAGGAAAAAATAAACCTCTATTTAGATTTAATATTAAATCGACCTCTTAGAGGAAAAACAGCATAAAAAAAAAGCTACTCTTCCGAGTAGCTTTTTTTTTACAAATTCTTTTTTAAAGGAAAATTAAATATTCCTGTCCATTAATGGCAATTATCGCTTCATTATCACAAGTTCCTTCACCAAAATCTAAGACTCCAGTAAAATTTTCTTGTACTAATTCAACTACACCACTTGTGATATAAGCACAAGAAAGTTTACGTACTAATTTCTCAGTAACCTCTCCAGCACGATGAAAGCCATTGGTAAAGGTTGTATCCCAATTACCGGTAATATGGTATACATTGTCTTGCCATGTTCCACTTCCAACTCCTTCAACCCATTCCGCAACTCTAAGTCCTACTCTAGTAGCTGTAACGTCGGTATTCGGAAAACTCACTACTATCGTTTCATTAACCGTGGACTGGGGGTTTCCATTTTGATTGGCAATTTCTCTAAAGATTTCTCCTCCACCTTCTACTCCATTATAATTGTAATAATAGTTTTCGAAAGTATAATTTATGGTTCTAGTGCCTCCAATAAAAGCACCATATTCTAAAACAATTTTTCCAGAAACAATACTGCCATTATTTAATTCACAGAAATCTCCAAAATCTATGCTAATAACACCTGTATTACCATTTAAAACAATAGTTATTAAGGTACATTCAGGAAATAATGAGGAGGAATTTGATCTAGCTAAACCTTCATTTTCTTCAAAAGCTTGTTCCATAATATTTAGAGTGCCCTCTATGGCATTATCTGCTTTTGCAGCTCTGGTATTATCTACTTCAGAATAATTGGTTTCGGTGTTACTTGTTTCGTTATCTTCACAACTAGTAAAAAGAATTAAAAACAGACAACATAACATAATCACTTTGGGAGCGATGCTTTTCATAATTAAAATATTTAAATTTAGGTAGTTCTGTTCCAGATGGGTATAACGACTTCATTTTATGATTTCGTATATCTTTAACAAAATTACCTCAGTATGACTCTGATGATTTAAAATGGTTTAACCTTATTTAGTATTTGTTATTTTAAAAAATAAAAAACAGCAATACATACTCTATATTACATAAAATCAATATCTTTGCCGCCTGATTATCATAGCGGTAATCTGTACATAAAAATCATTTAAAATAATATTGGCATGTATTTATCACCTGAAGAAAAAGGAGAAATTTTCAAAAAACATGGTAAGTCTGAAAAAGACTCTGGATCTGCTGAAGGGCAAATCGCGTTATTCACTTACCGAATCAACCACTTAACTAAACACTTAAGACAAAACCACAAGGATTTCAACACGGAACGTTCTTTGGTAATGTTAGTAGGTAAAAGACGATCTTTATTAAACTATCTTATGAAAAAAGATATTTTAAGATATCGTGCAATAGTTAAAGAATTACAATTACGTAAGTAATTATTTTAGGGAGCGTAATTACGCTCCCTTTTTTATTCCTTTTAAAAGGAAATTATTTTAGGCACTATTTTTTAAGTGCAATCAGAAAAGCTACAATTTGGGTTTTTCATTGGTCAACTACATACAACACAACAACTGTATTCGTAGACTCGAATATTGACCATTGTTAACTGTCATTCTTTGCCACAGCAAGAAGGACACAATTAAAAATTATGATTCCAAAAGTATTTAAAGAGGTCATAGACCTAGGGGACGGTAGAGAAATTACTATCGAAACTGGAAAATTAGCAAAACAAGCTCACGGTAGCGTTGTTGTGCAATCTGGAAAATGTATGTTATTATGTACAGTAGTTTCCAATTACGAACAAAAAGATCTTGGTTTTCTACCATTAACAGTAGATTACAGAGAAAAATTTGCTGCTGCAGGTCGTTACCCTGGAGGTTTCTTTAAAAGAGAAGCAAGACCAAGTGATGGTGAAGTATTAACGATGCGTTTAGTGGATCGTGTATTACGTCCATTATTTCCAAAAGATTATACTGCAGAAACACAAGTGATGATTCAATTAATGTCTCATGACGATGATGTTATGCCAGATGCAATGGCAGGATTAGCTGCTTCTGCTGCTATTCAATTATCAGATTTTCCATTCGAATGCGCTATCTCTGAAGCAAGAGTTGGTCGTGTAAATGGTGAATTTGTAATCAACCCAACACGTGCTCAATTAGCAGAATCTGATTTAGATATGATGATTGGTGCTTCTGCCGATTCAGTAATGATGGTAGAAGGTGAAATGGATGAGATTTCTGAAGAAGAAATGGCAGATGCTATTAAGTTTGCTCATGAAGCTATTAAAGTTCAGTGTGCTGCTCAATTAAGATTAGCAGAAGCATTCGGAAAGAAAGAAGTTCGTGAATATGAAGGTGAAAGAGAAGAAGCTGATTTAGCCAAGAAAATTCATGATATGGCTTATGATAAAGTGTATGCTATTGCAAAAGCTGGATCTGCTAAACATGAAAGAAGTGCTGCATTTAAAGAAATAAAAGAAGATATTAAAGCAACGTTTTCCGAAGAAGAAATGGAAGATTACGGTGGTTTAGTTTCTGATTATTACCGTAAAGCTGAAAAAGCTGCGATTAGAGATTTAACCTTAAACGAAGGGTTGCGTTTAGATGGTCGTAAGACTGACGAGATTAGGCCAATTTGGTGTGAAGTAGATTACTTACCATCAACTCATGGTTCTTCTATCTTTACACGTGGAGAAACTCAAGCATTAGCTACAGTTACTTTAGGAACATCTAGAGATGCAAACAAAATAGATATGCCATCACATGAAGGTGAAGAAAATTTCTATCTACATTATAACTTCCCTCCTTTTTGCACAGGTGAAGCTAGACCAATTCGTGGAACCTCTCGTAGAGAAGTTGGACATGGTAATTTAGCACAACGTGGTTTAAAAGGAATGATTCCTGACGATTGCCCTTACACAGTGCGTATCGTATCTGAAGTATTAGAATCTAACGGTTCGTCTTCAATGGCTACAGTATGTGCCGGAACAATGGCATTGATGGATGCTGGTGTACAGATGACAAAACCAGTTTCTGGTATTGCAATGGGATTAATTTCTGATGCTGAATCTGGAAAGTATGCTGTATTATCTGACATTTTAGGTGATGAAGATCACTTAGGAGATATGGATTTTAAAGTGACTGGTACTGCAGATGGTATCACAGCTTGTCAAATGGATATTAAAGTAAAAGGATTGTCTTACGAGATTTTAGTGAATGCACTAAAACAAGCTCGTGATGGTCGTCTTCATATTTTAGAGAAATTAACAGATACTATTGCTACTCCAAATGCAGACGTTAAAGATCACGCGCCTACTATGGTTACAAGACGTGTTCCTAACGAATTTATCGGAGCCTTAATTGGACCTGGTGGAAAAGTGATTCAAGAAATGCAAAAAGAGACTGAGACTACTATCGTTATTAACGAAGATCCAGTTACTGAAGAAGGTATTGTTGAAATTTTAGGAGTTGGTAGAGAAGGTATTGATGCTGTTATGGCAAAAATCGATTCTATATTATTCAAGCCAGCAGTTGGAAGTATATATGAAGTGAAAGTAATCAAAATGTTAGATTTTGGTGCTGTTGTTGAATATATGGAAGCTCCAGGAAACGAAGTATTATTACACGTTTCTGAATTGGCTTGGGCACGTACTGAAAATGTTTCAGATGTTGTTAATATGGGAGATGTTTTCGATGTAAAATATTTCGGTGTTGACAAACGTACTCGTAAAGACAAAGTTTCAAGAAAAGCTTTATTACCAAAACCTGAAGGATATGTTGAACGTCCACCACGTGAACGTAATGACAGAAATGACAGAGGTAGTAGAGATAATCGCAGTAGAGACAATAGAAATAGAAATTAATTAAGTCTGAATTCTTTCAGAAAAAATTAATTTTATATTTAGAAATACTAAAAAAGGGAAGCAAATTGCTTCCCTTTTTGCATTCAATATTAATTATTTTAGAAAAAGAATCAACCTTTTGTAACTTTTTGCATCTACATTACGTATAACACAATAGGCGAGAAAATTATTTAATTTAAATATACTAGATGAGACAACTTAAAATTACCAAGCAGGTTACCAATCGTGAAACTGCATCCCTAGATAAATATCTACAAGAAATTGGAAAAGTTGACTTAATTACCGCAGACGAAGAAGTAGAATTAGCACAACGTATTAAAGCAGGAGATCAACTTGCTTTAGAGAAGTTGACAAAGGCTAATTTACGTTTTGTTGTATCGGTAGCTAAGCAATACCAAAATCAAGGATTAACACTTCCAGATTTAATTAATGAAGGAAATCTAGGTCTAATTAAAGCAGCACAACGTTTTGATGAAACTCGTGGTTTTAAGTTTATCTCTTATGCAGTATGGTGGATTCGTCAATCCATTTTACAGGCATTAGCAGAACAATCTAGAATTGTTAGATTACCTCTTAATAAAATTGGTAGCATCAATAAGATTAATAAAATGTTTGCTTATTTAGAGCAAGCTCATGAACGCCCACCTTCTGCAGAAGAAATTGCAAAAGAGTTGGATATGACGATCAATGATGTAAAGGAGTCTATGAAAAACTCTGGACGTCACGTATCGATGGATGCACCTTTAGTTGAAGGAGAAGATTCTAACCTATACGATGTATTGCGTAGTGGGGAATCACCAAATCCAGATCGTGCACTTTTACACGAATCTTTACGTACAGAAATAGAAAGAGCATTAGAAACATTAACTCCTCGTGAGGCCGATGTAGTTCGTTTGTATTTTGGACTTGGAGATCAACATCCAATGACTTTGGAAGAAATTGGAGAAACTTTCGACTTAACAAGAGAACGTGTTAGACAAATTAAAGAGAAAGCTATTAGAAGATTAAAGCATACTACAAGATCTAAAATCTTGAAAACATATTTGGGCTAACACTTCGACAAGCTCAGCACACCGCTAAGCTAAAGAACTAACCCATAACAGCAACTTACAGTATACTCATACTGTTCGTTTTTTGATTGATGAATGACCTCCGGCTGATTACCGGAGGTTTTTTCTTTATACACCACAGCCGATCATTGAGCTTGTCGAAATGAATCAGTGAGTATCTATTCTCTAATCTTTGACAAAGTTTAAAACTTTGTCAAAGATTTAGTAAAGTTGATTACTTTTGCAAAAACTTTTATAATGAGTAAAAAATTAATTGCCCCATCCATTCTTGCTGCTGATTTCGGAAACTTACAGCGCGATGTTGAAATGATTAATAACAGTAAAGCGGATTGGTTTCATTTAGACGTTATGGACGGTGTTTTTGTCCCTAATATATCTTTTGGGATGCCTATTATAAAAAATATAGCAAGTCACGCTACTAAAACCTTAGATGCACATTTAATGATCGTAGATCCGGATCGTTATATAAAAACGTTTGCTGAATTAGGAATGAATTATTTAACTGTTCATTACGAAGCATGCACACATTTACATAGAACTTTACAGGCAATAAAAGCAGAAGGAATGAAAGCTGGAGTTGCTTTAAATCCACATACAAATGTTTCTTTATTGGAAGATACCATTAATGATATTGATCTAGTTTGTATCATGAGTGTAAACCCTGGTTTTGGAGGGCAAAGCTTTATTGAAAACACTTATTCAAAAGTTAGAAAACTAAAAGAAATCATCACCAAGAATAATGCTTCGACAATCATTCAAATTGATGGTGGTGTAACAAATAAAAACGCACAACAATTAGTAGATGCTGGAGCTGATGTATTAGTGGCTGGGAGTTATGTTTTCCGTTCAGAAAATCCAACAGAAACTATACAAGGATTGAAAGATCTTCTTGCCTAAAACACATATTCTAACAGAATATTAGTCATTATTTATAATAGTAAACCAATCTAATAACAATTATCGTAAATTAGTTGTGTAAAATATTTTATGCAACCTTCATTAGACACTTGGACTTCGGGGTTTTTATTGGCCGCATTTATGGGCTTGTTTTTATTTGTGGTATTGATTACCAACAGAAATAAAAAAAACTATTGTATTGCCTTTCTAATTTTATCCTTTTCAATTATTCTTTTTCAATATGTTTTGTATTGGACCAAGTATCAGCAAGTCATTCCCTATTTTATCATATTACCTCCAGTTTGTTATTTATCTACAGGCCCATTACTATATCTATACTTTTTAAATTTATATAAAAAAAAGGTGCGTTTTAATTATGCACTACATTTTCTTCCTGCATCTTTAATACTAATGTCCAATATCATCTTATGGCTAAAGTATTTAAACATCACTTCTATTAATATTCCGTTTCTCTCTTTTATTCATGGAAGTCATTGGTATATTTCTTTGCATATGATTTTCTATACGGTATTAATTCTATTGCTTATTTTCCGTAATAAAGAGCTTCATTCAGAGTTCACTAAGGTTAGGTATAATTGGGCTAGAGTGCTGGTGTTTTTATATGCATTATTTATTTTATCCTATATCTCTTATTATGCTTTAGTAAATTTTTCTTTTTTTAACGCGGAATGGGATTATATGATTTCGATTATGATGAGTGTTTCTATTTACACCATAGGGTATTTTATCTTCAAGCAACCCAGTGTTTTTAATGGAGAATTATTTTCAAAACTATTTTTACCCATAAAAAACAAGAATGAAAGTTTTGAAGTTTCCATGCTTAATGAGTTTTATGAAAACTTAACAAAACATATGGATCTTCAAAAACCATATATAGATAATGAATTACGTTTGGTAAATTTAGCAGATCAATTAGGTTTTTCGACACATCTTTTATCTAAAATCATCAATAAAAAATATGGTAGAAACTTCAATAGCTTTGTAAATGACTATCGTCTTAAAGAAGCCGAAATCTTATTACAGAAAGAAGATAGTGTCATCATTAAACATATTTATTTTGATGTTGGCTTCAACAATAAAAATTCTTTTTATAAAGCTTTTAAGCAGAAAAACAACTGTACTCCTTCCCAATTCAGAAATAATTTTATCAACTCTTAATTTATAAATTCAGTGTAGTGAATTATAATAAGTGACCCTTCTTCGGAACAAAAATTAGAATTTAGCTGTAAATTAATTCTAAAATTTAGCACGATGAAAAAAGTTATCTTATTATTTGCGAGTTGTTTGCTTTTTGCAACAACAGATTTATGGTCACAAGATTTTGAAGTTTGGGTAAGTGATGCTGGTGGTTTTAGCAACCCGCCTTGGTACATTTATAAATTCGATGAAAATGGAGACAACCAAGAAGAAGTCATGAATGAATCTGACAATATAGAATGGCCAGAAGACATATTCTTTTTGGAAGATGAAAATGCAGTTATTATTTCAAATTTAGCAGCTTCTGGAGGAAACATCTCGAAACACAATATAGACTGTCTCTTATACACATCTGACGCTGCCGACGATCTACTCTGTGT
>OLII01000550.1_pt1 | contig 14199 bp, 10 predicted proteins | sample 1609481 | NCBI WGS metagenome assembly OLII01 (sample SAMN05416859, study PRJEB24817) | seawater metagenome | isolation source: Sea water | place: Canada:Atlantic | collected 2013-11
AGATCTAGTACGGTCTCGTGGGCTCGGAGATGTGTATAAGAGACAGGGCCCGCACTTTATTGCGGCCGAGCACAGGTCGTGAGTTGTCGCTTTATTGATACCTGCTGAAACTAAGCACTTGGCAGGCAGACGCAATTACAGCGTGCAGTGATCGGCCCGCTTTCACGCCAGCCACAGCCTGAACTGCTCCTTGCAGTAATCCACGAACAACTGCGCAGGCTTGGTCAGCTGCGCACGTTTGAGCCAGGCGGCCACCAGTGCCGAACCGGTCACGTCTTCGGCGATATCCACGCACACCAGTGGCTGGCCGTCATAGCTGATGGTGGAACGTGGCCGCGTCACCAGCAGTGCGAAACCGAAACCCTGGCCGACCATGCCGCGCACCATCTCGATAGAGGGCGAGCCGAACACGATGTTCGGGTTCAGGCCCAGTTCCTCGAAAATGCTCACGAAATAGGTACGGCTGGGTTGCACGTCCAGCAGGATCATCGGCTCAAGTACCAGGTCGCGCAGCGAGACCTGGGCTTGACCGGCGAAGCGATGGCCAGCAGGCAGCAGGGCGTAGGGCCTTTGCGGCGCGGTCAGCGGCTCGGTTTCGATGGTGCTGTCCAGGTCATGCTGGTAGAAGATCGCCAGGTCGAAGCGGCCGGCCGTCAGCCCCTGTACCAGCTCTTGCTGCTCGCCATCGCGCAGGCGAATTTCCACGCCCGGAAAGCGTTGGCGAAACCCGGCGATCAGCCGCGGCAGATAGAGTGGGGCGACGGTTTCGAAACAGCCGATGTCGATCTGCCCACTCACCACGTCGTTGTCCGCCAGGGCGTTCTGCTCGAACTCATGGGCCATGCGCAGCAGTTCCTGAGCCTTGCGGTAGAACCGCGCACCGCCCGGGGTCAGTGAAACCCCCTGGGCATGATGCCGAATCAGCAACTGTACGCCGAACCCGTCTTCGAGCCCCTTGATGGCCGTGGATATCGATGGCTGTGCGATGTACAGCTTGCGCGAGGCTTCGGCCACGCTGCCGCATTCGACAGTGGTGACGAAGTATCTAAGCTGACGCAGGGTATAGGACGCCACGCAAACACCTCAGGTTGTAGTTTTTGCCTACCTTACCGCGTGCTGGCCTTGCGTGCCCCGCAGGTTGCAGCGGATTTTGCGGGGCACAGAGCATATTTTTCCTTCGCTGGCGAGTACGCGGCCCCTGACCATTGATCGGCTGGCTGGCACCTACCACGTCCAGGGGCCTCGAAAAACTGCAGGGCCCGCATTTGTCGGACCACGACCTGAGGTGACCGCCATGGCTATCGATCCACGCCCGCAGGATGACCCCCTGTGGAAGGACCCGCTCAACGACCCGCGACGCGAACACGACCCGGTGACTGACCCGAACGTGCGTGGCGACGACGATCGCCGCGAACACCCTAACGACGTCGAGGGCATTCCCGACACCAACCCGTCAGTGCCCGAACCTGACGAGCCGACGCCACTGTCGGATGAACGACGCTGAACCTGTACTGGAGGACGCCAAGCATGATTCATGACCCGCGCAACCGCGAGCCCGTTGCTGAAGACCAGCCACAACCGCTGCCGCAAACCTGGAAACGCCCGGACGATGGCAAGAGCCTGCCTGAACGCGATGTGGAGGTGCCGTTGCAGGATGCCGGACACCCGGACGAAGGAGGGCAGGAGCAGAGCAATACACCCGAACCTCACAAGGAAAACCCCTACAGCCCTGACTTCAAGCCACAACGTGAGCGCAAGCCGCGCACTGATGCCGATATCGATACCGATGGTGGCTAGCACGCGATTTTGTGCTGCGATGATTTTAACGAACCGTTGAAAATTAAACTTTATGTTGATATTTTCTCGGTTCGTTTTTTCTTGTGGTGCGCTCGATGGCCCTCGATACAACCCCTGAACGCCAGCTGGTGCTGGGCGTACTGCACGCAACGGTGCAGATGCTTGGCACTGTGCTGGGACGCACCACCGAGGTGGTCCTGCACGACCTGACCCGGCCGGAACATTCGGTGATTGCCATTGCCAACGGGCATGTCAGTGGGCGTCAGATCGGCAGCCCGGTACTGGCCGGGCCTCGTGAAGACCAGGGGTTCAATGCGGTGCTGCAGGCCCTGCGCGACAAGGGCAGCCATACCCCGGTGGTGGTGGGCAACTACCCGAGCCTGGGCCGCGACGGCAAGACCCTGCGCAGTGCCACTGCGGTGTTCCGCGACGCCTTGGGCGAGCCCTATGCCAGCCTGTGCGTGAACACCGACTTCAGTGGCATCGCCGCCGCCCAGGCGTGCCTTGAACAGCTGCTGCCCGGCACCGGGGCAGCCCCCGGCGAGCCCACCGAGAACCAACCCGACCTCGAGCAGTTGATGGCGCAGATCATCGATGCCGCCCTGCACGACGCACGCAGCCAGGGCCGGCGTATCGCCAAGGCGCAGAAGCTCGAGGCGGTGCGCCAGATGCACGATGGCGGACTGTTCATCGTCAAGGGCGCCGTCGAGAAAGCTGCCGCCGCACTCGGGGTGACACGCTACACCATCTACAACTACCTCGATGAAATCCGCAACCGCTGAGCAAGCGTTGAACTTCAATCGATCGTCGAACTGGCCTGACCTGGAGCCTGGTATGTCCCTGCATCTCGAAACCCCTTTGGTACCTTCGCGCCCGCTCAGCCTGGCCAGCGGCCAGGACGTGTGGCTCAAGCTCGACGCCCTGCAGCCCTGTGGCTCGTTCAAGCTGCGTGGCGTGGGCCTGGCTTGCCAGGCCTATGCCAGGCAAGGCAAGCGCCGCTTCGTGTCCTCGTCGGGGGGCAACGCCGGTATTGCGGTGGCCTATGCGGGCCGCTGCCTGGGCTTGCCGGTGACCGTGGTGGTGCCGCAAACCACCACCGAACGCGCCAGGCAGCTGATTCGCCAGGAGGACGCCGAGGTCATCGTGCACGGCAGCGCCTGGCACGAGGCCAATGCCTATGCGCAATCGCTGCTCACCGACGACGCGGCCTTCATCCACCCCTTCGACGATCCGCTGCTATGGCAAGGCCATGCCAGCCTGATCGACGAGGTGGTCATCAGTGGGTTCAAGCCCGATGCGATCGTGCTCTCGGTGGGCGGGGGCGGCCTGTTGGCCGGGGTGTGCGAGGGGTTGGCACGTAACGACTGGGCTGACGTGCCGGTATTTGCCGTGGAGACCGACGGCGCCGCCTCGCTGGCTGCCGCGATGGCCAGCAAGGCCCCGACGGCCCTGCCCGCAGTGACCAGCGTGGCGACCTCGCTGGGGGCCAAGCAGGTATGCCAGCAGGCCTTCGAACTCAGCCAGCAACGGCCGATTCACAGCCATGTGGTGACTGACGCTCAGGCGCTGGATGCCTGCGAACGTTTTCTGCTCGACCACCGTATCCTGGTGGAACCGGCCTGTGGTGCAGCGCTGGCGCTGGCCTATGCACCGAGTGAGGCACTCAAGGCATATCAGTCGGTGCTGGTGGTGGTGTGCGGCGGGGTGACGGCCACCCACGAACAGATCCGCGAGTGGCGCGCCAGTTGCTGAAGCGGGTCAGTCCGACGCCAGCTCGAATACCTGCCAGCGTACCGAACTGACGCCTTTCTCAAGGCTCACCCGGCTGGCCAGGTGCTCGAGCTGCGAGGGCGCCTGCGGGTCGCCCATCAACTCGGCCCGCACCTCCAGCTTGGCCGGGTTGGGCAGGTCTTCACTGTGCAGTGATTGCAGGCGCAGGCCGCTGCTACCAAAGCTGTGCAGCATCAGGCTGCGTACCTGGATCTCGTCTTCGGCGCGGCATACGATGCGCACCTCGTAACGCTGCTCGGCCTCGCTGGCCGGTAACACATCCTGCTGGTTCAGCCGCTGGGCGATGTCACGCAGCAGGATGTTGGCGCATAGAACCATCAGGCTGCCCAGGCTCGCCTCAAGCAGTAGCCCCAGGCTGCACAGCACACCGACGGCGGCGGTACACCACAGCGTGGCAGCGGTGTTCAGGCCGCGCACGTTCATGCCGTCGCGCATGATCACGCCGCCGCCCAGAAAACCGATGCCCGACACCACATAGGCCGCCACCCGCGAAGCGTCGGCCGGGAGCATGCCCGGTACGGCCTGGGTCACCAGCACGAACAGGCAGGCGCCGGTGCTCACCAGCGCATTGGTGCGCAGCCCGGTGAGGCGCTGACGCAGTTGACGTTCAGCGCCGATCAGCGCCCCCAGTACCAGCGCGACAGCCACGCGCAGCAAGAATACTTTCCAATCCATGAACCACCTCAAGGCACCGGCAGACAGCCGGCGTCAGCGCACTTGTGCGCGTAAAGATTTCGGGGATGGCAACGGGTACGAGCAGCCGACACACCTCGTCACGATGAGGGGTGTCAAGCAGGGAGGGGAAATGAAGATGCGTCATCCCGCCAGGGATGCGGATCGCCACTGACCACCGTGTTCGGCGAGCAGTGGCAGAAGGGTCTGCTGGACTAGCTCGCCGGCTGTACCTGTCGCAATCGACTAGGGCAACTGTCCAATGCAGGACTCCTGTGCAGGCTTGCAAAAATGCGGGCGAGAACGTAACGCCATGGTGCGAGCCGGTCAAGGCTTTTGTTGCAAGTGAATGAGTGTGCCAGCCTGGGCAGAGGGTTCAGCACGCGTAACTTTCAATCGATGTGCCCAGTGTTGCCACACACGTTTCATGCCTTGCAACTGGCAATATTACCAGTCTGAAAACACAGGTGCTCAGCATGAACTTGTTTAACTAGCAACTTGACCGGGAGGGCAGTGATCTTACACTCTGAATGCCACGCTGCCAGATAAAGGGCATCCTCATGAACCTCCATTTTTCGCGCACCCTTATTGCTTTCACGCTTTTCGTGATAATGATTGTGTTCTCGCTGGTCATCATCCTTTTCGTGAATAAGTCCACAACGCCTCCTCCTGCACCACAGGGTATTTCAGTGTTGCATTTGTACAAGAAAAACAGCGGGGGATGCACTATCCAGATGACCGTCGGCATGCATCGCTTTGCCAACAATGATTGCGACAATGACGAGATGTATAACTTCGCCGTTGAAAACCCTCGGGATGGCGTAAGGTTCGGCATTTACAATGCCGGGCACTGCAATTCGGATGAGTCCTATTCGCACTATAAAATCGTCAATCCGATCTATGGTCAGATGACTGCAAAAATAAGTGTTTCAAAGGCCCATTATGTCGCTATTGGCCAGGAGGTAACCCGGGGCATCATCTCCGAGGGCTTCAAGGATGGGAGGCTGGAGGGCAAGGTGTCCTGCGTCTATGTATCAGCCGATGGATAAAGCCCACTCCCGGCAACCCGTTCCACTCAACCGCAGGAAGCGACATCATGGCCCACGTTACAGACACTGCAGTTGCAACCTTGAGTTATTTTCTGATCGAGGCAGATGCGTTCAGAGGACAACAGAATGCCAAAGCACATCTGTTTGCGAATGGTCGTCAAAAATCAAAAGTGATCATAACCTTACAAGCCCGTAACTCGTATGGCGAAGTGGTACTGTTACCGGTTGGCGGCCTCGAGATAATTCCGTACACCACCGCGCCCGGGGGGTGGGTTTCTGGGACGCAGCCGCCCGAAACCGGGATACTGCCTTATGATGAAGGCACCGTCAGAAGTGGCAAGACTTCAAAAAAAAAACATACTGACAGCAATGACTATCAGACCTTTGTACGCTACCTGCATTTTGACCCCAGTGTTGATGCGCGCACGGTGTTCAAGTTTGCAGCCAGGATCAGAGTACAAAGCAGAGTCTGGACGACCAACAATCTTGATGTCCCGTATGGTGGCCAAGGCGAAGGAGGGCGTTTCAATAGCAGCGTTCAGATAGAGGCTGTAGAACCAACGCAATACAGGGTAGGGCACGGGTTGGTCGTATCCAGGCCTGTGGTGGTGTTCCAGGGCGCCTCCTCAGAGGCCGGAGGGCGTGCGGCACGTGTCGAAAATACCTACGTTACATTGCAGAACCCACGAACCGCCAATGTCGTGAAGATCCACAGCATGCAACAACCCGCCTATGGATCGTCGCTCCACTTGAACAAGGCAACCTGCATCGGAGCCCCCAACAGCACGGCATCGACCCCCACGATCGTGGGCTCAACCGAAATGATGATGGCCTACTACGACCTTCTCAGCCCCCTGAGATCACCGCGTGACGCAATCTGTATTGCGGTGGGCATGATCGCCTACTTCAACGTCGTTCTGAAGAGACTCCAGCAAAGCTACACCTACGGCATGGATGTCTATGGCAACCGCTTCGATCTGTCGGTGCACCTGCATTCCGAAGACCCGAATGCAAGCAACCAGGCACCGTGGGGGTATACCTTGACCGTTGAAGGGGTGCCTCCCCGATCATTCGAGGCGCTTGCATCTTCGCGAGCTGCGCCACCATTGGGGAGTTGGCTGTCGCAGATACGTATGAGACTAGGCTCGCCAACGGGACACCTTTACCCGAATCTGCGCCAGCAGGTGGAAGTTGTAGTGGAAATACAGCCACGCACCAATCAGGACGTCTCCCAGCAAGAGCTCGACAGCGTGTGCCTGCTGCTACGCAACGATGACGGTACCTACACTGCGCTGCAGTGCGAGGATAACGGGCAAGCCCAATGGTTCTACAGGACGGTACGCAACGCCTACGACTACTACCCAGCCACGTCAGCACAGGCCAGCGCGCATGCAGTTTCAGAGGGCGAAGCACTTGCCGTCTACACCCGCCGGTTCTACGTGCATTCCCGTGCCCTTGCGGGCACCAATGTCACCCTTTGGGCGGGCATCACCCGCATACAGGGCGCTGAAGAGTACTTCTACGTCACGGACGGCAGCGAAACCAGTTTCGACGAGCACGTCGATATCAGCACAAAGCCCATCCCTGTGTTCGGCCTTGACGACTACAGCTTTGAGCGGGAACTGGTAGGCGGTGAGGGAAATTCCGATCTTTTCATCTGGGAATATGTGCTGAGCACCTGGGTGGCCTTGCGTGCCGTGGAACCTACGGGTTTCGGGATGATCCAGTGGGCCGTGCGTTCGCCCAGTGACACCCGGGCCTCCCACGTCGGCTACGCCGCCCCGGGCCACAGCGAGGTGTCCTACAACCCTCTGATCGAGCTGGGCGTCGACTTCAGGCCAGTGCCCAGCGTGTCAAGGATACGCCCGCAGAGCGTCGTCGTGGTACTTCAGGGGGGCAACAACATACCGTTTCATAGCCAGTCCTCCCGAGAGCAAGGTGGCCCGCGCCCGCTGTTGTTCGTTGACGCGTATGGCAACGACCACACCTTGATGATCCATTACGCCGATACCTCTGCGTCCGGCTCACGCAGCCTGCGGCTGTCGCTGGCAACGGGTGCCGAAAGCCGGAGCGCCACGGATGACGAGGCCTGACGACGTTACTCGGCGCCTGCGCGCCGGCGCGCTCTACACCCAGGCGAGTAATTTTCTGAGCCATGTAAGCACCGGCGTGGACCCCAGAACCAGCCAGTTCACGCTGGCTTGCGGGCTGCCGGCACTGCACGCCAACCACCTTGCCGGGCCGGTCATTCAACCTGCGCTGCATTTCAGCCCACTGGGCTCGCACACCGACAGCGGGTATGGCCTCGGCTGGACGCTCGGGTTGTCCATGCTCGATTTCAACACCGGTCAGCTACGGATCAATTCGGGCGACACGTTCAAGTTCGATAGCGACCGTTCGGATTTGAGCAAGGGCGGGCAACTGGTGTTCGAAGACCAGAAGCTGTGTTCGTTCGAGGTGTTCACCGTTGACGACAGGGCTCGCTGCTTTCGCATCGACTACAAGGATGGCGTCTGCGAGTACCTCGAGGTCCAGGACAACAGCGGCATGGCCATGCTCAAGCAGATCGTTTCTGCCCAGGGGCGCCGCGCGTACCTTGAATGGCTTGCAGGCAGTGGCCCCTACCTGCTGTGGACCATCCGCGACGAGCAACGTCTGTTGCTGGACGTCCAGCATGATAGGGATGAAACCCGCTTCGTGATGTTTCCGGGTTCTGACAGCACCACAGTCGTCACGCTGCTGCGAAGTGACCGGCTCAATGAGCTGATCCTGCCTGATGGCGGCAACCGCTGGGCCTTCACCTATTGGCAGGATCCGCAAAGCCGATTGCTGTTCCCGAGCAAGGTGCTGGGGCCGCTGGGCAGCACGGACGAAGTCGATTACGCCACGGGGAACAATGGGCTTCGGCTGCCACAGGGCGCGCCGCTGACCGCTTTGCCCAGGGTGTCCACGCATCGGCACGACCCCGGTGCGGCCCAGCCGGTGGCCTACACCACCTACGCCCTGATCGGCTCGAACAACTGCTTTGGCTACGGGGGTGTCTCGGCAGGTGAATGGGCTGACGGCAAGGACAACCTCTATCTTCTGCCACGTTATGACTATGGATGCCTGCAAACCCTGCACGACGAACAGGGGCGCAAGGTGCAAAGTGTCGAATACACCTGGAATCACTATCACCTGCAGACGCAAAAGTTGACCGTGCGCGGCGAGTGCAGGGTTTGCCAGCAGAGCGTGTACGCAGACGACCCTGCGGTGGGTTGGGACGACCAGCCGGCCTGGTGTCAGCTGCCGATTGCCCGCATTACCCGCTATGAAACCGGCAACCGGTTCAGGGAGGAACGCGACACGTGCGAATACGATGCCTATGGCAATGTACTGAACCAGCGATTCGCCGATGGGCGCAGCGAAAGCCGCGAATACTATCCGCTGGGTGGCGCGCAGGGCTGCCCGGATGACGGGGGAAGGTTCGTGCGCTGGCTCAAGCGCTTCACCACTACTGCCCCGGCACCCGATGCACGGTCAGCGGGTCATGTGGCGCACACCGACTATGCCTACGTCAGGCTGCACAAGCGCCAGGCAGAGGATCGACAGCACCTGGTGCTGGACAGCGAAGTGGCTCGGGAAGCGATTGATAGCGGGGAAGTTGAAACGGCCAGAATCCTGCAGCGTGTCGAGCAGGCAGCAGACAGCCCGTTCCATGGCCTACCGATATCCAGTGTCACGCTCTACAACGGCTACGCCGCCACCACGAATTTCCTGCGCACCTTCGAAGGCCCGTTGCTGTGCGAAACCCAGCAACGGATCAGCCATGACCACCTGGTAATCAGCTCATCGACCCTGCGCCACGTGCTGACGGGCCTGACCATCGAAGAACGCAACGAACACGGTACCGTGACCCGTTTTGACCACGACGCACTGGGCCGCACCATACGCCGCATAGAAAGCGCGAACACGCCGTATGCGACCAGCACCCGCTGTACCTACCAGCTGGTTGGCCTGCAGCGTGATCGAACGGTGTACGTCGAGCAGACCGACAGCAACGGCCAGCGCCTGCGTGTGGAGCTGGATGGTCAGGGACGCCCGGTGCGCGAACTGCTCGAGTTTCTGGACAGCCCCGGTGCCCCCCTGCGTGAAGTGCGCCGAGTGACCTACGACGTACAGGGCAATGTCACCAGTGAGACCTCGCAGGACTGGGCTGCCGCCCAGAACACCCCGTTTTGTAGCAGTACGGTGCTCACCGCCTACGATGACTGGGGCTCCGCATGCCGGGTGCAGCATGCAGACGGCACGGTGGACCATACAAAGCACGACCCCATCCAGCGTACCCAAGTGTCCTGGCAACAGAGCGCCACCGGGGAGCAAGGGCCTCGCACCACGCTGTACCTGAATGCAAGCGGCAGTGTCGAACGTGTGGAGCTGCATGAGCCTGGGGGTGGCCCGTTGTTGCGCCGGGAGCGCTGGACACTCGATGCGCTTCAGCGTCCGGTAGCCCATACGATAGAAACGCCCGATGGCGAGCAGCGCACCACGTCCACCGTCTACGACCGTGACGGCCGGGTCGCGCAGCGTACCCTGCAAGACCACAGCCGCGTGAAATGGCGCTTCGCCCCCCACAGCGATGGCGATGCCATAGCAACCCTTTCACTATGCACCGCAACCCGCGAGACGTTGCTGCTCAAGCAGACATTCGATGGCCTGGATCGCCCCCTGACGCGCGATTGCGGCGGGCAGCAGGAAACCCTGGTGTATGTGCCGGGGCAGATTCCTCCCGAAGCACTCACACGCTCCAACGGCAGTGTCACGCACTTCGGCTATGAACCCGAGCTGGATTATCAGCTCAAGCGCATCGCGCGGGCGAGCGAAAACAGTGAAAGTACCTTCACCTACAGCCCGCCCCACGGTCGCCTTACCCGGGCCACCGACGGGCTGGGGCAGATAGCTTGGGATTTCACCGCCTCGGGTGTGACCAGTGCCGAGCACTGGCACCATGCAGGACAGCCCCATACCTGCGGCTGGCAGTATTCGTTGAACGGTCGCGTGCTGTCGTTTGCCGATGTACACGGCCAGATGACTTACTGCACCTACGATGCCGTGGGGCGTATCAGTGGCCAGCACTGCGGCCCGCTGGCCTTGCAACTGGGCTACGACGCATTCGGTCGGTTGGCGCAGACCCTCACCACCGACGGCCAGCACGGCCAGTCCCAGCAGCAGACCCTGACCTACGACCTCCTGGGCCGTGAGTGCACCCGGACATGGGTGTGCCATGGTATCTCGGGTATGCAGCGCTTTCGCCAGCGCTTGAGCTGGACCCAGCAGGATCAGGTGGCGACACGCACGTGGGAATCGCTGGAGGCGGAGCAGGCTACCTTGTTGAGCGAAGAGCACTACCGCTACGACGTGCGCAATCGCCTGGTCGAAGCCACCACGCAAGGGCCTCATCTGGTCACCGACCCCCGCACCGGGCAGCGCATTCGTCGCCAGACGTTCTGTTTCAATGCGCTCGACGGTTATGAACAGATCGACACCGAGTACGAGAATGGTCAATGCAACCACATGAGGTTCGCCTACGACAGCGATGTGGCTGCAGATCGTCCGGTTCAGATCACCCACAGCTGGCCGCAGGCTCTGATCATCGACCTTGAATACGACGCCGCTGGTCAACTGACAAGGGAGCGGCATGACGGACAACTGTGGCGGGCATTGTCCTGGGACAGCCAGGGGCACCTGACGCGCCGGGAGGATCGCACCAGTACCTGCGATTATGCGTATGACCCGCTGGGCCGTCTGATCGAGACCCGCGTCAATGGCACCACGAGCCACCGTTTTTATGACGGCCAGCGTATGGTCAACGAGCAGAGCGACCAGGGCTGGTTGACCTTGATGCGTACCGGCAGCACCGTGTTCGCCCAGACCCTGCTGAGCCAGGCGGTACGCACGGTTATGATCAGCGCCAGCGATGGGCAAGGCAGCGTGCAGATTGAAACCGGCGACAGCAATTGCTTTGTGGGTTACAGCGCACATGGCCTGGACAACGGCACCGCGCAAAGCCGGGTGGGCTACGCCGGTGAAGTGCGCGAAACCGACAGTCTGTTGTACATGCCCGGCAGCAACCGCCCTTACGACCCGTGCCTGTTCATGTTCCTCAGCCCCGACAGTGCAAGCCCCGATGGTGCGGGCGGCTTGAACCGCTATGCGTATTGCAGCGGCGACCCGGTCAACCGCGTTGACCCGGACGGGCATGCGTGGTGGAACTGGGTCGTGGCTGGTATCGGGCTGGTGATGGGGGCGATTGCAGTGGTCGTGACTGCCGGCACCGCAGCGCCTGCGGTAGGTGCGGCGTACACAGCTTTGCTCGGTGCCGGTGCGAGTACTGCAGGTGCTGCGGCAGGCGCTGTCGCGGCGGTGGCCACCACATCCATTGCAGGAGCCGTATCGGTGGCAGCGGTAGCGGTGGAAGCCATTGCCCTGGGTAGCGGAGCTGCGTCGATGGCGCTTGAGGCCAGTGGCAACGAAAAGGCTGCGGGCATTCTGGGCTGGATATCGTTCGGAACAGGCCTGGCTTCGTTAGGTATGTCGATTGGGTCGTCTGCGCCAAAAGTTGCCGCGAAGGCCAATCGCCTAGTGGGTGGCCTGCGCAATGGTCAACTGCTGAAAAGAAGCGCTTCGAAGTTTTCCAGCCTGCCGACTGTGACCACGCAACCCCTGAGTTCGGCACCGAAGGGGGCCTGGAAAAGCTTTTCGACGGGGCAGGATAAAATCATCTTCGGTAGCAACCGCCCCGTTGCAGGAAAAAACTTCAATACGCCCCTGAATTATTTCCGCCGTAGAACGAGTGTGAATGCCGTTCCACGGGAGATCTTGATTTTTTCGGGCTCTCACGGCGCACCCGATGGAGCCAACTGGGCCAGTAATGGCATCCGCAGATCAACCTTGATCAATTCAGATTTTTTCCTATCGGATACGGCGACCCATGGTGGCGCAGTGGGAGGAAGAGTGAGGGTAGTCGACCTCAAGGGAATGACGGAGGTGGAGTTTGGCCGCTACCTGAACAATAACGACAGCCATGTGATTCTCGGCTTTTGCTTTGGAATAAATGATCAGGCATTGAGGTTCTACAAGAACCTGGCACCGGTGACGAGTTACGTACCGTAGGGTGCTGGGTATGGAAAACTAGGTACGTAACGGCAAATAGGGCAACAGGCGTTGGGTTTCACTGCGCACCACCGCATAGCATTCACAACTCAGCCGTTCCAGCTGCGGCCGATCGAGCACCTTGATGTGCCCGCGGCTGTACTCGATCACCCCCAGGCGCTGCAACTTGCCGGCCGCATCGGTGACGCCTTCGCGGCGCACGCCCAGCATGTTGGCGATCAGCTCCTGGGTCATGTTCAGCTCGTTACCGGTCAGGCGGTCCAGCGACAGCAGCAGCCAGCGGCACAACTGCTGATCGATCGAGTGGTGGCGATTGCACACGGCGGTCTGTGCCATCTGGGTGATCAGCGACTGGGTGTAGCGCAACATCAGCAGCAACAGCTCGCCATGGCGGTCGAACTCGTCCTTGAGCCGCTGGCCCGGCAAGCGCCAGGCAAGCCCGGCACTTTGCACCACGGCACGGTTGGAGGTGCTTTCGCCGCCCATGAACACCGCAATGCCCACCAGCCCCTCATTGCCCACCACGCAGATCTCCGCCGAGGCGCCGTTTTCCATGACATACAGCAGCGAAACGATGGCATCGGTGGGAAAGTACACATGCGTCAGCCTGTCGCCTGGCTCGTAGATCACCTTGCCCAGCGGCAAGGCAACCTGCTCAAGGTGCGGCAGCAGCCGCTCGCGTACCGGGTCGGGCAGGGCGGCGAGCAGATGGTTCTGCCCGCTGGCTGGATCATGGGACATGGGGCCGGCATCCATAGGGTAAGGCCCTAGGGTACTCCCTTTAGTAAGGGTAACGTCGCGGTTGCCGATGCAGCGCACAGCAAGGTGACCTGATGCTCGGCGCCATCATCGACCAGCGACAGGCTTGTGCCGTCGATCACCCCGCCATCCAGGCTCAGCACCTGTACGGCCTGTGTGCCGTGGTGCACATCGATGTGATAAACGCTGGCGCCATACCGGTACTGCAGGCTGAAGCCCGACCATTCTGGCGGCAGCAGCGGTTGCAGCAGCAGGGTGTTGCCCTGGCGCTCCACCCCCAGCAGCGATTCGACGATCAGCCGGTACATCCATCCGGCCGCACCGGTGTACCAGCTCCAGCCGCCGCGCCCGGCATGGGGCGCCACACCGTAGACATCCGCCGCCATCACGTAGGGCTCCACCTTGTAGGTTTCGATGCGGGTGGCATGGCCCTGGCTCTGGGGGCTGATCATGCGCATCAGTTCCCAGGCGCGGGCGCCGTCGCCCAGGCGGGCGAACGCCATGCTCGCCCACACGGCGGCGTGGGTGTACTGGCCACCGTTTTCACGAACCCCCGGTACATAGCCCTTGATGTAGCCGGGGTCGAGCGTGCCCTTGTCGAACGGCGGGTCCAGCAGCAGCACGATGCCGATATCACGCCGCACCAGGTGGCGGTCCAGCGACGCCATGGCACTGCGGCAGTGATCCAGGGGCGCGGCGCCCGACAGCACCGACCAGCTCTGGGCGATGGAATCGATGCGGCACTCCTGGTTGCTGGCCGACCCCAGGGGCTGGCCATTGTCGAAGTACGCACGCCGGTACCAGGCGCCGTCCCAGGCATGGGCCTGCAGGTTGCTGCGCAGCCGCCGCGCCTGCTCGCCGCAGCGCTGGGCAAAGCGGGCATCGCCATGCAACTGCGCCGTTTCGGCGAACCGACGCAGCACCTCGTGGGCGAAAAAGCCCAGCCATACGCTTTCGCCGATGCCGTGCTCGCCCACCT
>OLII01000553.1_pt1 | contig 14121 bp, 12 predicted proteins | sample 1609481 | NCBI WGS metagenome assembly OLII01 (sample SAMN05416859, study PRJEB24817) | seawater metagenome | isolation source: Sea water | place: Canada:Atlantic | collected 2013-11
GGACACCATCGCCCTTAATGCTGGAGTTCGGAAGGTGACTTGGCTGGACGCATACAGCGCGGTAATCCTACGCACACAATGACAGGGCACGCTGCTCCTCAGTCAAAGTGGTGACGACGGGAAATGTCCCGGTCTGGATGAGGGCCTACATAAAGCAGGAAAATGTAGTAATCAGGGTCACCCCCGTAGGCGTGATAATAGAGTCGCGCCGCAGCCTGAGGCGTCGTTCCATCCCCCTTTTTCAAGTGGGTGTTGCATTTCACGCTCAGGGAGGCTGTTTTGGGCTTAGTGACAGTTAGGTTAACGGTGATGCCACCACTTTGAGCGTGGATGATCTTGCGCCGAGCAAAGAAGGCCTCGAAATCTCCGACATCCCCTTTAGCTTGAATGATCTCAACCAACGCGTTAATCGCCTCGATCACCCAAGGATATCGACCCGGGGCGACATCATCGCAGAGGGCGATGGCATCCCCCAGAAGGATGAGCGTAGGGGTCTGCTGTAGCACCGACTGAATGTGGGTTGATGGCAAAACCACCTGCTGGACGCCAACAATCTCCCCAACAAGGAGCTGAACAACGGCGTCTTGAAAAGCTTGGTCAAGCTTAGGGTTGGCGCGCTCCAGGGAGGGGCACCCATTAACACCCATCTCAAACTCGATCACCTTGCCACCGAGATCGTGGAGGGCATCAAGTTCGCGATCAAGCTCGTGGGGAAGATCCGTGAAGGGAAGGACGTACACCCGAGCCAGGTCATAGCTGTCCAGCGCATCGTAGTAGGCGCGAAGCAGGCCGGGGGCTTGATCAATTTCAGGCAGCAACGTCAGAACATCATGCTTTTTATGCCGGTCGGCCAGAATTGACTTTACAAAGAAGCCAGAGACCTTAAGCGCCGCCTCTACTCGACTTCGAATGACCTTTGGCAAGCCAATGATAAAAACCCGGCCCATAGCTGCCCGTTCCTTAGAGCTGGGATTTGCTCAGTACACTACTCAGCAAGACCGGAATAGCAATCCTGGCGATCTCATCTTCACTCATGCGGTCGAGCAGCTTCACCGCCTGTTCGCGAATGCTCAGCACTGCAGGGGCAGCTGAGGTGACCGCAGCGTCCCTTATGACTAGCTCGCGCTTAGCTTTTGGCCGCAAATCGTGCAGGTGGATATTGTTCTGAGTGCCCCACGAAAGGATGTGCTCGCTGATCTTATGGGTGCGAATCTTGCGCCATTCTTCGGCGCGAGCTCCCAGCATCTTGGTGAAAGCCGTGTTGACACCTGTGGAATACGGCGAGGCGAGCAATGCTTCTACCTTTTCAACGTCTAGCTCACCTTCGCCCAGCAGCTCGACAAAGCCCCTCATCCAGCCAACCTGGATGTCGCTGGTCAAGACGTCTATCTCCACATAATCCTGCGGGTTATCTCGCCATTTCGTAAAGTATTGATCAGGAGCACTTTCAACAAAATGAAGGATTCGATGATCAAGCCGATTGAAGTAGCGCTTTCGCTTGATATCTGGGTTGGTAAAGGCTTGCCAGACATCCGTGCGGATGCTTGAAGGCTGCTCACGAGGAGGAGGTGATGACTGGGGCTGGGGCGCAGACGAGGCTCTCAAAGAGACCCTCACGTCGCCGGTCGAGACCGGCCATTCAAGCAAGACGCGGTCACTAAGGCGCACTCTCAGAAATTCGGCGAATTTCCGGCAGCCAAAATCGCGTACATTGAATGGTGCATAGCCTTCACGAACCAGGGATAGGTTGAGTCGCTGCTTGAGACGAGCACAGAGCTCGCGGGGTGTCGCTTCGAGCAGCGACAGGATGCGCTGCTCGTAAAATCTTACTTCTTCCATTGAAAATTCCAGGCAAGGAGGCAATAACCCGCCATGGTATGTATGTTGGCGGGTATCGTATAAGCAGGGTAGGTTGCCTGGTTCCAAACCGCTCGCATCATCGTTCTGACTGGCCGAACCACGCCCGTAGACACTTTGACAATGCGGAAGCCCTCAAGATGCGGGAACGTCGCAGTAAGCGGATCCGGCTATCCATCAGTCGCTTAACTCGATCATCGCGCGCGATGCTGTTCGGTCAAGCTGAGTTCATAGTAATGGGTAGGTAGAGCTCGCGTCAATCCCTTGCCTAGCGTAGGCGGATTAGAGCTTTCACTAAAACCTACAGTTGGATGCGCAAGGTAGCCATTCCACGACGCGATGCACTGACGATATCATTTTAGCAGCAGCTCTTCAGCAGTGCTGTCGCCCTGGGTTTGGGTGATTGGCCCAATCGCTATCAGAATTGTCATACGTTTCGGGCTCAAAATGGTGGCAAATAATCGCTCATCGACTCAGGTTCATGGGGCCAAGCATCTACGCTTGGGCTGCCAGGGGTAAGGGGCTTGGTATCGCGTCCCAACCAGCAAACCGGATCACCGTGATGACTTAGGCCGAGTAGGAGCATCTACGCCTCGCTGGATTTTGAAACACCCGCTCCCTTACTTGGAGAGCTATCTGATCTGCATTCAGCCGATTGCCCAGCAAAGTTCACGTGTGGCGTGTCCCGCCGCCCTCCTCCGTGGGCACCAAGCCTTGGCTGATTTCATTCGCCACGGCGGGGCCTGGTGCTGAACGCTTCAGCGCGAGTTGTTCAAGCATCCAATCGCCCGCTGAGTTGAACTCGCGCGTCATCGACTCGAATTCTTCGTCACTCAGTGACAGTGGCACGTTAACGCTCTCCATCGGGTCTCACCGAATTGTCCGGAATCGAGTCATTTGCTCCACGCCATTTTCGACCGAATCGTTCCTCACACACCAAGATCCGCCGCGAAGAACGCGTCCCTCAAGTCAGGAGTGCACAGATGGTCGTGAAAGATCTTGCGCAGCAAATAGTCCAACAAGTAGGCCCGAAGACGGGAGCGCAGTTCGATGTAGGATCCCGAGCAATCAGTGGTGTGGCTGGGCCAACGAAGCGTAAGGGCATGCCTCAACGCCATGAGTGCATGGCCACCGGCAATGCTCTCGTACAGCCGCGTTGAATCATCAAACCTGCGACGCGCTTGTACCGTACCAAAGCCTGACTCAAGACCTGGGCCAGGCACTCCCGGTACACCTCCGACGCCGACGCCATACCTGTTTCTCAACATCACTGTTCAACGATAACCTCACTGTCGACCGCACACTACCCTTGACCCAGGCGCAGCACGATCACCATCCATGACACGAGCATCAGCATGCACATCGAATTCGATTTGAATCAGAACGAGCTTGGCATGAACCGCGACGTGGGAGATCTCCCCGCTCGATTCTTTGCCGCACAGTTCTACTCAGCGATCGGTTTCGGCCATTCCGTCCAGAGAGCCTTTCACCAAGCCAAAGCCTTGGTCGCGATGGAGTTTCCAGGCGAAGAAGCCATACCTGAGGTGTATGAGCAGGATGAGGGGTCGCTGGTTTTGGTGAGGCCTTCAGAGTTTTGATTGCACTCTTGCCCTGATTTGCTTTGTTCGGGAAAGTTTCCAAGCAAATGCTGCGCTTTCCACTAGCAGGGTGGAGAACATTCCATGAAGAGCTTACTGAAAAAGTGGTTGACACTAACACTGTATGCACATACAGCCAGCTCGTCAACCCACGGTTCCCTCTTCAACTAGCGAGCAACACAGCTTTGCAATGTGCCTGGGTAGAGTTGCGCTACAAACAGGATGTTTGTGACGTATTGAGATAGCCCCTAGCGGGGTTTTTTTCGTTTTTGTGCCCAGTCGGCTGCCCAGAACTGTTCGGCTTTCACGTAACCCTCTCTGAGCTCTGCATAATCGACCGCGCAGCGAAAATCCCCTGATCAAACCTTGCGGGGGTCTCCCTCTTTTCCAACGGTTTCGACGGGACGTGTTCTTTCTGCTCCGGGTTCGGTTGTGGCTTTATCTCAGGCCGAGTCGTAGCTGGGTCGTCGACAGACGGATGCGGGGTTGCTGGAGCTTGAGGCGATGGAACGGCGAGCGTAGCCGCTGAGGGTGCAGGGGCGCTATAGGTAAAGGCGTAAATAGAAATACCCAGCGCCGCGAGCCCAAGCATCGCAGTACCTCGGCAACTGACCCTGTAGAAGAGCCCCTCAGCTTGCTCAATGGGCTCCCCAACCATTTTCTTGAATTCAGCTTCAGACAGAAAGCGATACAGCTTTGGCTGCCAGTCCTTACGCAGCTTTCGCTGGATGCTGATGAACTTTCGGCCCGACATCACGTTCAGTACCGTGTAGCCAAATGCGACCGCCATTACGATCGAGATCAGGTACGGGTTGACCTGCAACGTGAGCCTCGCGGCAATCAGGCCCAGGCCAACAGTCAGCGCCGTGGAGATCGCGGCAATTGATTGGCGAGTCGCGTCTGTGGCCTTCGACGTTTCCTCCGTCACGGCCTTACGAAGATCTGTAAGGGATTTCAGTGTGTCTTTGGTGATTTCCGAGACCGCCATCTGATAAGCGATTCTCGCGCAATCCAAGGCAGCGGCCAGGTTCTCCCTGAAGTACTCCTGTACCTCCCCGTCCGCCCGACCGGAGCGCGCGATTTCGGCGGACAACAGGATGTGCTTCACCTCTGCTTCCCGCGCGTTATCGAACACCCATGCCGCTGCTTCCTGGACAACCTCGAAGTCTTTAAGCGAGATGGATGGAGTCCCCTCGACCGCCGCTGGGATTGTCAGGTTGAGCTTGGGCGGCCCTTTGAAGGTGAGCTTGCTACCACTGGTGTCGATTTCATTCGCAAAGCAACAGCTGAGGGCACCGAACGCCTGCGCTGCCCAGAGCATGTGTAAAGGATCAGCCTCATCGAGATGGTGTCCTTCTGCGAGCAACCAATGGCGCACATCCTCCGGTACTTTGCGGAGGGTCGCTGATTCTTTCACCAGGAGTCGAGGTGACTTGGTCGCCTGTGATTCGGTGTAGTCGCCCCCTTCACCCCAACCACAATATGCCCTCGCTCTGGTATTGAAAGGCTGAGTGAGGCCAAGCAGGTGCCAACGTGCAGCAGCGTGTCCATTGACCAGGAACGCCTTGAAGCCTACTTCCGTCGCCACATAGAGGGCCTGTTCCTGGACATGATCTTCCGGAAGTGGCTTCTCCAGCTCAACGCGGAACGGCCCGAAATATTCATCCTCGTCATCGACGTCAGTTTCGCTGCTCGCGCAGTCGTAGATCGTGAATGACCAGGCAGCAGCGACAGCGGCTTTCTTGATCGACCGAGCAGTTTCCGCTGATAGGTCGGAAACGATGAGGGTAAGGTTGCCCTCTGTGATTAGCGCCTGACGCTTGCGCGATAGCTCGTTAAGCAGGCTGGCCAGGCTTTGGTGTGACAACGCTGTCCTCCTTGACTCGATCTGTATCGACGATGATTTGTTTCTTATCTCCGTCGAGCTGTATCACCTGGACGTTGGGGTTTTCCTTCCGATCGGGGAAGAGAATGGTGACGCCCTCAGCCGTGACGATCTTGCGCATGTAGGGCTGACGGAGGATCCGGCGATCGGGCTTGAAGCTCAGCTCGTGCAGCTTGCTCTTCCTGACACGACTCCGAGTCTCACGCTCCAGGCGGTTGGCTATTTTCTCATCCTCAGGATGTCCCGCTGCCATCATCACTGCCTCAACGATCGCCTCTTCATCAATGCGTCGACGAGTGCCCAGGTTGGCTTGGGCCCGCTGCAGCGCCTTGGCTATATCCTGACCGGGCAGGTGCTCAATGCAGGTCTGCAGCGCAGCCTTTAGGACTTTGCGGGTTATCTCGCTCAGCTCAGTGTCCGAGACTGCTCTACTCACAGCCAAGAAATCGGCGAAGTAGTCGGCAAGATCCACCCCTTGCTTGGTGCGATCGGTAGCCGAAATGTTCTGGTCGGCAACCCCGCTGATCACCCGAATCAGTGCCGTTTTCTGAATGGCCTTCTTCTCGTCTACCAAAGCATTCACGATACGCCGCAGCTTCTTTCCTGGAGCACCGTCATTCTGCTCCAACGCAAGCTTGTAGTCGTACTTGATCAGGCTGTAGATCTTCACATCCGGGTCTGCGACAGACAGCTCGAACATCAACAGAACGCCATCAGCACTGCCGCCCACGTGCGCACGGTTGAAACTGGCGGCTAGGGCCTGAGCGCCGGCCACGAAGGACGTGTCCGCACTTGCGATCGCCTCGACCTCGTTACGGGTCACCGATACCGCTTTGAACATGAAGACCGGCGCGGTGGCCATGTCCACGATCTTGCCGATGAAGAACGCTTCCTCCTCCAGAGCCCGCTCTGGCATGGCCGCGAAGTCCTTGGTACCCACGACATGCAAGATCATCCGTGTGATCTTGAGTGAATCAATCTCTTCGTCCGAAAAAAAGCTCATGCCATCTCCATGGAATCTGCCCCACTCCTGAGCAGGAAGAGGAACCACCCGCCTCGGCATGCGCCCAGGCGACAATTAAGCATCAATTGCAGCCTGCAGGGCCGATGGCCACTTTCGCGGAGGGCTAGGATGTAATGCTGTGGCCGGAGCATATCCGGAAAGAATGGCCAGCAGCCAGTACAACAGCGCTGTGGGTGCATTAGCCAACTTAAGCAGCGTAAGGCCATCCCACAGCCGCCACGCCGATCAGCTTTTGCTGCCAGAAATCCTCACAACCGCCTGGCTCCTCCATAAAGAGTACATTTGTACCCAAACGCTACAAGTTTCTGCGTTGGGTTTCTCAATGGACGAAACTCTGCTAATTCACATGATCCGGAATGGATGAACGAGTGAGCTATTAGAGAATGTTGCATCTCAACAGAAATTAGTTAGAGAAAGTATTAATAAATATCATTGACACCAATGACATCTAGCAAGCGAGCCAAGGCTTGGGAAAATCGACGGATAGCATGAAGAATTAGATAGTGAGTGAAGTGATCATGCTTTAACCAGGGACTAACCTCGAACGCCTAATTCGCTCTAACAATGCGCTATTTATGAATGACTATGTAACTCAGTAGAACCACCGGCAAGGCGACCATCCAGCGGAGCGATGTTATAAAGTCAAACACTCCACCTACGCAGCCCCGTCACCCACGCCATCTAAATCTTCTGAAAACCACTTGATATCTAATAGCACAAAATATAAAGCAACGGAAACTGACTTTGACTCCATTGATTTATTGCGGACACACTAAAACCCGGAAAATTCCGAACAAAATCAAAAAAGGGAAAAATTTGGATGCTCTTTAACTCAATCGCTTCCTAATTCTATCTAGCTCTCTAAGCTCATCCAATGTCGATATTTTAGCCCACGGCCCATAAAATCCTGGCTCTGGGAAGTTTTCGGACTCCTCCCCTTCTAGAACTGTTTTATATATATCTGCCGCTTGTTCTACCATGCCATCAATCATCTTTAAGAATGTAACCAACGCATGCCTTAAAGTCTCAGACTCATCCACCACAGCTTGATCTATCTTTCCCTGCATTGGCAAAGCCACTAAATCAATGCTTCTAATCTTTTCTTTAAGCAATAAATTCTGCGACTCAAGGCTCGCATTGCGTATCCTCAAAGCTTCTATATCGGTTATGACACTACCTGAAACTGCCTCCACGGAAGCCTCCGCCCCCAGGAAGTCTTCAAGTAGCTTACGGTAACTTGTATTCCTGAGCAGCGTAACGTGGCTCACAGGCTTACAAAGCTCCTCACGCTCTGAACCCGTCTGAGCGAAGAACGCTTTTAACTCAAACTCCGTTACCAGCTTAGCCACATCCTTGGCTAACCTGGTAACATTATTATACTTAGCATTAGAAAGAACAATCAGTGCCTTTCTAATAAACTCTATACGCTGTTGTCTATGATTTTCCCTATACTCATCGAACGTGTCCTTTTTCGGGTTCAGCATCGTGTTTCTCCACTTGGCTGTGCCCGATCCTATTGGTTATTAGCAAATCGGGTTTCACGGGCACTGGCGGTTTGGCTGCCGCCTGACTGATCTTGAAGACGTCCATAACGTCTAGTGCCTGTGAATTTACCATACTGCCAATTTGCGAAGCTAACGCCACGCCTGGTGGATGCTCACTGATATTGAGGACGCTATCTAGATCCCCCTGCTTCATTAGCAACATTGCTCGAAGATAGGCGAATTTAGTATCCAGATCGGCGCTAGATGCGTCCGGAAAATTCTGGACGTCGATGAGCCGTTTGACCAAATGCTCCCCCCCGGTGAGCTCCACCCGCTTGAAGTGGGTCAACAGATCATCCTTCCTGGGAACGAACAGCTTATTCGCCTGCCCATTGAGTGCCATTTGGTACAGCTGCTGCTCGACAGCCTCGTACGCAAAGGCTTCACGAGCATACCTATCGTGATCCTCACTCAGCGTCTCGATCACCTGCCGATCAGCTGCGGTGCGTTTGAGACTCCGATAATGTTTCAGCTTGCGGAGCACCTCTGCCATTAACTCCTTGCATTTGTCCTTTTCGGCACTGATTGCCGGTAGGTGACAAACTCCGCGAATGGCGTAATGACACATATCACAGGGCCTGCCAGCCCCCAGCAGCTCCAAAATCTCTTTGGGGCACCGATTGTTGAATGGACAGATGTGAGTTGGGTTGTAGGCAAATACCGTATCCTTACGAGCCCTTAGAATCTCAATTCCGCTTTGATCTTCCTTCACTCCAATCAAGCTGATCAGCCCATGCGTTTTAATAGCTTGAGCGGGATCAGTTTTGATGTCAGCAGCTAATCGTGCATTGAGCTTGATGACCGCAGCAGCCAGCTCCGGAGCCTCTGCATCGTTGAGTTTCTCTGTGTTTTTCAGCAAATAATTCGCTAGTAGTTTCTGATGATTCGGAAGGTCATCCTCTTCAAATACAGAGTAATACCACACATGCGGCTCGGACTGACCTGTCATATATTGACCGACAACCCATGCAGGGAGGAACCTGACTGCTTCCGAGACGAAGCCAGCGCGCAGCCCGTGAGGCGTATAATCACTGACCATAGAATCAACAGTGATCCCCGCAAAGAACTCGTCGGTGTAAACAATAGGGATCTCACCCCCACCATTTCTCCTTCTTACGAAGACCAGGTCAGGGACTTTCAGATCTTTGAGTTGATTATGGATAAAGCACTGCAAAATCGACAGCATCACAGGATAATATCTATAGCTCGCCCAACTATTTTGCCCTTCCAGTGGCATTCTGAACAATGGCTTGAATTTGCCAAATTTAGAGCTCTCCTTATTTCCGTACCATAGAGGCTCGCTGTAGTTTTGCGCACTGCACTGTCCGTACCATTTCCTTTGCCTATCAAGGATGGCCATCACCGGACGAGCAACAATCGCAGTCCATTCGCCATGCGACTTATCACTACTAACAAACAGCGGCGACAGCTGGCTACCACTACTGCGATCCAGCATGCAATCGTATCGATCTTTATCAAGCCAGATGAGATGCTTCTGACGAAGGCCAGTCTCACACATAAGCTGCGTCAGGCGAACGTGATTAGGCACGATCCTCGGCACAACTTCGCCCCCAATCTCATAATCGATCGTACGATAGAAACGGGGAAGAAATTCAAACTTATGGATTTTTCCATCGCAGTAGAAAATAGGACAATAGTTCAATTTGCTCTGATCAATAACCGTGACCCGAGCCTCCCCCCTACCCCACATCGACTCCCATTCAGAAGATTCTTGCAGTTCGGCTAGGCTAGGTTGATACAGCGCCCCCTGAATGACCCCTGGCATTTGACCGTCAGCCATCATATTCAGATGCATAACCAAGTATTCCATGGAATAAAGCATACTCACAAAGGCACCAAAGTACGCTCGGGGAATTGGCCGTTTGACTGTACCGCTCCGCCGCCTCACCGGTGGATAGCAGGCTGACGAAAAATTGTTCGTAAAACGATCAGCATTTGGGATGGTGAACCGGTGCTCTTGCACCCAATCACAAAACTCGTCTGCACAAAGGACGCGCGAATACCACGACTCATTCCCCCAATCGTTAAACCTAGCATAGCACTCAAGAAATTTCAGAAATGTCATGGGAGGTTCTTTCTCATACACAAGAACCCCATCTACAAAGTTAGCCTCACGAGTAAAATACAACACGCAATCGTAATCATTGAAAGAAGCCGGGTAATCTCGCAGATTTCCATCGCGAGCCAGGAAGAAATTAGGCAGATAAGTCGACAAGTATGCCAACTGCAAATTCAGCAGAAAAATCTGAGTTTTTTCGCTTTGCAACCGCTTCGATTTTACAAATGATCGGAAGGTGGCATCCACTCCAGCACAGAAGACCCTGACCTTCTCAGGCAACCTAGCATAAAACTTCGCACCACCCTCTTGCATATCAAATACAGGTTTAAGCATGTACGACTTGACGCAACGAGTGAAAAGAGCATCAAGATCTACGGGCTTAACGCCATTCCCATACTCGACGCCCTCGTCAAACGCGATGTCTGCAGCCGTCTTTTTTGCAGGTTTCTTTCTATTTTCCCGAGCAATTCTATTGACGTCGTCGATTTCCCTCCTGACTTCCGCGACTACCTCTTCTACCATTTCCCGAGCTGCAACGTTATCCCCGGCCAAAAAATACAGGAACTGCAACACACGGTATTGTCCAAGAGGCTTTTTTCGCCCAATACTATCTTTATAAACCGCAACACAGTACTCCCGAGTCAAATCATCCGAACAGTAAACCTGACCACTTAGCAACAGCTTAGTCCAACGTGTATAAGCGCTCTTGTCAAAATGACGATCGTGCTTGCTGGCGTATAACTTGTCATGATTCATATTCTTTCGTATCTGTTGGAGCGCAGGCGCTCCACCCAATGCGATCACTTTTTCAAGGACGCTATCCAGATGGCTTACGGCCCTCATCGAAAGAGGCAGGATGACCTGCCTCCTCGACCACATGAGAATAAAGACTAGCTTGAAGAAATTTGCGAGGGCCTGTTCTTGCCGTGGAGTGCACGAAGTCAGCTGGGGATGAACATCCGCGAATTTCGCATCAGGATCATCAGTGCAGCAATTCACCAGCGCACGATAATGACTTTTCTCCCACAGCGAGAAGTTAATCATCGCCCCCTGAAAATAACTATCAACCTGATAAGTTGCATCGGGAGTTACCCCTGAAGAGTGCTCCTGATAGAAAGCTCTGACCTCTTTGCAAGCGCCTTGAATCGCAGAGGCGATCTCCGAACCAGGAATCAACCACATCATGGAGTTTTTGTATAAAATCTTCATACCATCTTTACTCTTTAAGCAGAACGAAATAGCGAATTTTGGACAAGAGAAGCCCACAGGACGCACTTTCTAATTAAGTGCGCCCGGATACTCCGCGCGTTTTTTGACTAGACGTTATTTACAGGGGCCAAATAGCACCAAAAGGTAGATCAGGCTTCGCTGGTTACAAATTTTTCAAGATGAGCAATTTGCTGCCTCAAATGCTCAATCTGTACCTTAGCTACATTGAAGGTACCATCTCGCATTCTCATAAGGTTCATCGCAGCCATGGACGCTCGAAGCATGTGGCTATCTTTGCGCGCATATCGCTGGACTGCAGTAGCGGAGGAGTGCCCAAGTAATTTCTGGACAACGCCAAGCTCGAAGCCAAAGGCACCAGGTTTGAAAGGATTTGGGCAGTGATTGTGCAAGTAGTACGCATACATATGGCGAAGAGCATGAAACCCATAGCTCTCGCCCGTCAACGCTTTAGCGGCTGCGTTGAAGCGCTCCCATACGGCTTGATAGGAGGATGGCATGCCGTCTCCGTTGATGAGGTTCCTAAACAGAAAATGATGCGACACAGGCCTGTGGCGCTTCATTTCCAGAGCACGCTGCTCGGCGATGTAAAGATCCAGATTCACCCAAAAATGAGAAGCGAACGGCTCTATCAAGAAGGTTTCGGGGTGCAAACGCCCTTTGTGGCTCAGCTTGCTGATAGCCACATCTGTCATGAAGCGGGACAGCTCTTTGATTCGAGTGTTCGGATCGATGATCTGAACGTAGTTGTCAAATGGCTTCCCAGGATAGATACATACATCAGACGTAAACATCGTCAGCGCTTCTGAGATACGGCAACCGCAGGCCGCTAGCAGTGACCATAGCGTCTTGTCCCTGAGGCACGTCGCGCTCTCGATAAGCTTCACACACAGGTCAATCGGAAAGACTTTTTCATCGCCACCATAGCTATCAGTATGTGCCATGGTTGACGGCTTGGAGGTGGCGACCAGCCCCACCTGTCGTATCCGTTTTGCCCCACCCGCTATGCATCCTGCCAACCAGCTACTGTTGCCAATTGCAATGCTGATCTTCGTAGGTGCAGCTACGTACTGAGAGGTGATTGCCGGCAGCGCTGAAACGAGATCTTTGCCTACGTAGCCGGTCTCCTGGAGCTGAAGGATTGCCTTTCTGAAAGTCTCACTCGCATCGATGAAGTTATTGACGGCAGTAAGGTGCTTCCGGATCGAGCTACCCCCCATTTTCCGGTCACCCAAAATCCTCGCGACGGATCGGCTCAGCTCGACACTGCTGCCCGAGCCATAAGCCAGGAAATTCTCGTACCCCTCGATCGCTTCAGTCAGAAGCAAAGGCGTGAGGCCCCCATTCAGATCGGCAACCACCTGGATGTATTGGATGAACAGCAGCACTGCTGGGCCATAGGCTTTCACTGTGTTCCAGGCCTGACGCTTCGAGAGCTCGAAGATCCAGGTGTCAAAGAACTCGCTGGTCACCACGTCAGCAGAAAGCATGCGGTACGTTGGCCTTCCGGCGCGAAACGTTTCCATGATGCTGACCGACACATCTACCACTGCAGCCATTAAGCCCCCGTCTCGGATGTAGGTTTGCTGGAATGGGCAAACCCCTAAGGTGCAACTACCAGTTGCAACGGGTGGCGATACTGCAACAAGACGCAACAACACGCAACCAAAACGTTGCACGTTTTAGTTTTCTTGTGGGCCTGGTGAGGTTGGGGTTAAGAAAATCGAGACGAAAAAAAAGGGCCTAGATTGCTCTAGGCCCTTAATTCATTGATGTTTGGCGGGAAACCAGGGATTCGAACCCTGGGAACGCTCTCACGTTCGCCGGTTTTCAAGACCGGTGCATTCAACCACTCTGCCAATTTCCCGGGGTGTTCGTAGCGCGACTGGACAACAGCGCTATAAGATGCAACTAGAAGGGGCTTTAGATAAGAACTCTAGGATAGTTGCCCATCGACGGTTTTCAAGACCGTTGCCTTAAACCACTCGGCCACGCTTCCTCGTATTGCGGGCGCCATAATACCGAAATGAAACAAGCTGTCAAACTCTCTAGGTGGCTGGTCTGCGCGCCTCTGTTATGATCTTTGCATCTGAACGTTTCAAACCCACAGGAGTGTCGCCATGCGCGAACAGGATTACGCCGTCAACCACGGCCTGCAGGTCGAACAGCAAGAGGTCAGCCGCGTCCTGCGCAACACCTATGGCCTGCTGGCCATCACCCTCGCTTTCAGTGGTGTCATGGCCTATGTGGCCCAACAGATGCGCGTCGGCTACCCGAACATTTTCGTGGTGCTGATCGGCTTCTACGGCCTGTTCTTCCTCACCAACAAGCTGCGTGATTCGGTATGGGGCCTGGTGTCCACCTTCGCGCTGACCGGTTTCATGGGCTTCCTGCTCGGCCCTATCCTCAACCGCTACCTGGGCATGGCCGGCGGCGCTGAAGTGGTCAGCTCGGCATTCGCCATGACCGCACTGGTGTTCGGTGGTCTGTCGGCCTACGTGCTGATCACCCGCAAGGACATGAGCTTCCTGGGCGGCTTCATCACCGCAGGCTTCTTCGTGCTGCTGGGCGCTGTGCTGGCAAGCTTCTTCTTCCAGATCAGCGGCCTGCAACTGGCGATCAGCGCAGGTTTCGTGCTGTTCTCGTCGGTGTGCATCCTGTTCCAGACCAGCGCAATCATCCACGGCGGTGAGCGTAACTACATCATGGCGACCATCAGCCTGTATGTATCGATCTACAACCTGTTCGTCAGCCTGCTGCAACTGTTCGGGCTGATGGGTCGGGATGACTGATCCGAGCTTGGTTGGTTGAGTGTTGAAAAAGCCCGCTTCGGCGGGCTTTTTTGTGGGTGGTGTCCCGTCCTGAATAAGGTTTACACCTCCCATCCCGAATTTCCGGAGAGTCAG
>OLII01000555.1_pt1 | contig 14116 bp, 15 predicted proteins | sample 1609481 | NCBI WGS metagenome assembly OLII01 (sample SAMN05416859, study PRJEB24817) | seawater metagenome | isolation source: Sea water | place: Canada:Atlantic | collected 2013-11
GTAAAGGATGAGATTGCAACAGAAACTTCGAGTGAAGATTGGCCTACTTTTAATGGAGCTAAGATAGAACCAAATGTTTTTGAATTGAGCATGTCTGAAGAGATGCCTATTTTAAATATCAATATTTCTGGAGATTACCCGGTTTATAAATTAAAAGAATTTGGTGAGTATTTGCAGGATGAGATAGAGGATTTACCAGAAATTAAGAAAGTAGACATCCGTGGTGCCCAGGATAAAGAAGTAGAAATTGCTGTAGATATTTATAAAATGATGGCTGCAAAGGTGAGCTTTTATGATGTTACCAATGCAATTGCAAACGGGAATATGACCATGTCTGCTGGAAATTACGTTACCAGTGGTCAAAGGCGTACCATTAGAATTATAGGTGAAATTACAACGCCTAAAGAGCTCGGTAATTTTGTGGTGAAATCTGAATTTAACAATCCTATTTATTTAAGGGATATTGCAAAGATTTCTTTTAAGGATAAAGATAAAACTACATATGCAAGAGAGAAAGGTGCAGATGTGGTGATGCTCGATGTAAAGAAGCGTGTGGGTAAAAATATGGTTGCTGCCGCAGAGCAGATTCGAGTGATTGTAGCCGACGCAATTGCAGATCGTTTTCCGAAAGATCTAAAAATAACAATTACAAATGATCAGTCCTCTAAAACCATTGGGCAGGTAGATGATTTGGTAAACAATATCATATTTGGAGTCATTTTAGTGGTCACTGTTTTGATGTTTTTCTTAGGTTTTAAGAATGCTGTTTTTGTAGGGTTTGCGATTCCCATGTCTATGTTTATGTCATTGATGATTCTGAATCTACTAGGATATACAATGAATACCATGATTCTTTTTGGATTGATTATGGGACTTGGAATGTTGGTGGATAATGGAATTGTAGTAGTGGAAAACGTATACCGTTTGATGGACGAGGAAGGAATGGGTAGAGTAGAAGCTGCTAAGAAAGGAATTGGAGAAATCGCATTTCCTATTATCATCTCTACGGCAACCACAGTAGCTGCATTTATTCCATTAGGTTTATGGCCAGGAATTATGGGAGATTTTATGGTCTTGCTGCCGATAACGCTTTCTACAGTGCTTGGTTCATCTTTGTTTGTTGCAATTTTCTTTAACTCTGTCTTGGTGTCTCAATTCATGAGTGTAGAAGATAAAAACATGCCAGCAAAAAGAATTGTTGTCATCACAGGTGTGATGCTTCTATTAGGGGTTCTTGTGTTATTATTTGGGGGTTCTTATGGGGCTTTGGGAACTTTGATGATTTTTACATCTATCATGCTATGGGTGTATCGATTGTTCTTAAGAGGTTGGGCAAATGCCTTTCAAAACAAAATATTACCTCGTTTAGAAAGTTGGTATGAACGGATGTTAAGATCTGCTTTAACGGGTTGGAGTCCTTATGTTTTACTAATAGGCGCTTTTGTGTTGTTGTTTGTTGCATTTACTTCTTTTGGATGGTCTTTAGGTGAACAAAGAACAAAAGTGGAGTTTTTCCCAGATAATAAACCGAATCAAATTATTGTCTATATCGAATACCCGCAAGGAACAGATATTGAAAAAACCAATGCCATAACAAAACTGATAGAGGTAAAAGTTTCGGATGTTTTATACAGCGCAGATTATATGGACGGAGACCATAACTTCATGGTTGAAAGTGTTGTTTCTCAAGTTGGGGAGGGTGCAGGGAACCCACAAACAGATGGAGGCTCTTCTGCAGAAATGCCGCATAAAGGGAAAATCACAGCTTCTATGAGGGAATACAAATATAGAAGAGGTTTGGATAGTGAAGATTTGCGTCGAAAAGTACAGACAGCACTGGTTGGAATTTATCCTGGGGTATTGATTTCGGTAGAAAAGGATGCAAATGGGCCTCCAGTTGGGGCGCCAATTAATATTGAGATTGAAGGAGATGATTATGCAGAGTTGATCCTAACAGCAGAAAGAATGCGTGATTTTATCAATACCAAGAGTATTTCAGGGATTGATGAGTTAAAAATAGATGTCAATAGAGATAAGCCAGGCATGCAGGTATTGGTAGATCGAAAGAAGGCAGGTGAATTGGGTATTAGTGTAGGTCAGGTTGGACAACAACTTCGGACTTCAATTTTTGGAAATAAAGCAGGTATCTATAAAGAAGATGGAGAAGATTATGATATTTATGTTCGCTTTAATAAAGAAGATAGATACAATAAAAGTGCCTTGTTTAATCAGAATATTATTTTTAGAGATATGGCTTCGGGTAGAATCAAAGAGATTCCTATTTCTGCGGTTGCTGCACAAAAAAATAATTCAGGTTTTAGTGCCATAAAACACAAGTCTGTAAAGAGAGTGGTTACAGTATACTCTGCACTAGCTCCGGGAGAGACAGATGCAGCCGCTGTTGTTGGTAAAATTCAAAAAGAGATGAAAACGTTTAAGGATTTGCCAGAAGGTGTGAAGATAGATTATACAGGGCAGATTGAAGAACAAAATAAGCAAATGGCCTTTTTGGTAGGTGCTTTTTTCTCCGGGCTGGCTTTGATTTTCTTTATCCTGATATTCCAGTTCAATTCTGTTTCGAAACCAGGTATTATCATGTTGGCAATCTTATTGAGTTTTATTGGAGTGTTTGGAGGTATTGTAATATCAGGATCTTCTTTCGTTATCATGATGACCATGATGGGGATTATTTCCTTAGCAGGGATTGTTGTAAATAACGGTGTGGTACTTTTAGACTATGCCCAACTGCTAATCGATAGGAAGAAAGTAGCCTTAGGGTTAGGTGATAATGAATATCTAGACACTCAGTCACTCTTTGAAAGTATTGTAAAGGCAGGTAGAGCAAGATTACGTCCAGTATTATTAACAGCCATTACAACCATTTTAGGATTGATTCCATTGGCAATTGGACTGAATATTAATTTCTTTACATTGGCTAGTGAATTGAATGCAAATATTTATTTTGGAGGAGACAACGTTGTGTTCTGGGGACCATTGGCTTGGACCGTAATTTACGGATTATTGATTGCTACCTTTTTAACCTTAATTGTAGTGCCGATTTTATTCTTCCTAATCACAAAGTTTAAAATGTGGTTGAAAGTTAAAATGGCTTAGGAATAGTTATTAAATATACATGAATAAAGGCTGAGCATAATGTTCAGCCTTTCTTGTTTTATGCAGGTGTTTAAATATGACATTATTGTTGCAATATTCAGAATTATAGTTGTAATCTTGTTCGAGATTAGCAATGCACGGTATGATTGAAAAGAAATATTTTTCTATTGAGGAAATTAAGAGAAAGCTCGAGAGGTATTGTGTATATCAAGATAGATGTCATCAAGAGGTCGCAACTAAATTGAAAGATTTTGTGCTTATCGAGGAGGCGAGAAATCAAATATTATTGCATTTACTAGAGCATGATTTTCTTAATGAAGAACGTTTTTCCAAGAGCTTTGCACGAGGAAAATTTCGCGTAAAGAAATGGGGGAAGCAGCGAATTGTTCGTGAACTGAAACAAAGAGCTATTTCGGCATACAATATAAAGGTAGCGCTAAGAGAAATTGACGAGACTGCTTATTTAGATACGATTTTTGAAATAACGAAAAAAAGAAATGGTCTCATTCATGAAACGAATGAGTTCAAAAGAAAAAAGAAGTTGTCCGATTATTTGATGAGAAAGGGTTATGAATTTGAGCTGATCTATAGTACGGTTGATGCAGTTGTAAAAATCAGCCATGATTCTTAAATCAATGTGTTTTTTGAGAAGAACATTCCATAAAGGGCAAAGGCATTACTTTTATTAGTTCGAAAATAAACGCCGAGTATGGTAAAATAGTCTAATGGAAGTTGATGCTCTTTGTTGCGAGTATTTCAGTGGATAGAATTATTTTTAATCGATGCTTTTTGGGAGTTGAGCTCCACTTATTTTCTTTGTCTCACTTTGGATTTCTCTTTCAACTCGAAGTTGTGAGTATATGGTATTTATTTTAGAGTTCGTTGCAGAAAAGGCTTCCATTATTTTATCGACTTGTTGGTTGATTTCATTTGCACTGATGGCAGGAATGAGTGTCATGTCTGTGAGGCGTAAAGCTTCATTTTCTAAAACGTTTAACCTTGTTCTAAAAGACGGGTTTTCGAGCTCTTTAGGCCGAATGCTATCTTTCATGAGCTGTACGTTGTTTCTCAGTTGAATTGCGTTATTCAGGGCTTCGTTAGCAGAAATAGTTCTGAATTTTTTTAAATTATCTTCAACAGTAATATATTCTTTCCAAGCAGCCATCATCTTTTTGGTGCTCTGTTCTAATGTTGTTTGAATGGCGTGTTGTTGTGGCTTGTTTATTGCTGCTCGGTCTCTTAGTTGGACTTTTTTTTTCTCTGATTTTTGGCAGGACGCCACGAGCATCAATAGTAAAATTATAAACGTTTTTTTCATGTGGTTGAATGAGTTCATAAAAATACATATATATTCTTACATTTTGATAAAAGCCAATTCGAATTTGTTATAATTGTTGCTATTCTGTTCAGTGAAAAAACTTAAATTATGTACTTTTGTGGTACTAAATTATTGAAGAGACTTAAATGAACGAATCCATTTTAATTATTGGCGCATGTGGTCAAATTGGGACTGAACTAACTCAAAGGTTAAGAGTTCTTTATGGGAGTGATGCCGTGGTGGCATCAGACATTAGAGAGGGAACTTCTGATATGATGAGTTCGGGGCCTTTTGAAATTTTGGATGCAACAGACAAGCAAGCTATTCTTGAGATTGTAAAGCGTTATGAGGTAACTCAGATATATCTGATGGCGGCAATGCTCTCTGCAACAGCAGAACAGTTTCCTGGCAAAGCATGGGATTTGAATATGACCTCCCTATTGGCAGTTTTAGATCTCGCAAAAGAGAAACACATTAATCAGGTGTATTGGCCAAGTTCTATTGCTTCTTTTGGTCCGAGTTCTCCAAAAATTAATACGCCACAAAAAACAATAATGGAACCTACCACGGTATATGGAATCTCTAAACTTGCAGGAGAACATTGGTGTAATTATTACCACGAAAAATACGGTGTTGATGTGAGAAGTCTGAGATATCCCGGAATTATAAGTTGGAAAACAAAACCCGGTGGAGGTACCACGGACTATGCGGTAGATATTTATTTTAAAGCAATAGAAACTGGAGCCTATAACTGTTTCTTAGCTGCGGGTACACGTTTGCCTATGATGTATATGGAAGATGCTGTTAATGCAACAGTGCAAATTATGCAAGCCGATCAAAACGCTATTAAAACAAGGACTTCTTATAACCTGTCAGGAATGAGTTTTACGCCAAAAGAAATTTCAGAAGAAATCAAAAAGCATTACCCTGATTTTAAAATGACATATCATACAGACTTTAGGCAGGCAATTGCAGATAGTTGGCCACAAGTAATTGATGATTCCGAAGCGAGGAAAGATTGGGGTTGGAGACACAAATTTGATCTGAATTTGATGACCATTGACATGCTCGAGAACTTAAAATGAGTGATGTACCACGAGAAAGAAAGAAAAAAGAATCCTAGCGTGTAAGCGTTGGTTTTTTTGAGATCTTCGTTGATTGAGTGCTGTAAGGCCTTTTTGTTCTTAGGTCTAAACACAAATTATAAAGACATGATGCGCAGCATTATAAAAGAAAGTTTAAAAAAAAGTATTTCTTATCCTCTGTATCGTGAGCAGGTACGTGATTTGTTGGCAGTAGGGAAATCGACAGGAACACAACAATCGGATGCATTGCTTCACTTTAGTATGTTAAACGATAAACGAATGCATAGATTGGATAAGAAGACGGTACTATTAGCTCCTACAATAGCTGCTTTAAAAAGCACAAAGAAAAAGCGAACTTGGTTATTAATAACAGAGGGCTGGTGCGGAGATGCTGCACAAATTGCTCCGGTGATTCATAAAATGAGTTTGGAATCAGAAAACATAGCGTTAAAAGTGGTGCTCAGAGATGAAAATGAAGCATTAATGAATCAATTTTTAACAAACGGAAGTAAATCGATTCCGAAATTAGTGGTGTTGAATGAAAGTGATGAGGTGCTTTCTTCCTGGGGACCTCGGCCCTCTATTGCCACCAAAATGGTGCAAGATTATAAAGAGCAACATGGGAGCTTGGATGACGATTTTAAAAGAGACTTGCAATTGTGGTATACCAAAAACAAAGGTGAAAACATTCAACAAGACCTATTGACTCTGATAGATTAATCCGCACAGCCTTGTGTGATGTTCCTTGCTCTGATTTATATGAAGCGGTCTTTTTTTGTACTATATTTGCGGAGTTAAATACCATGTATGATTGTAGATTATGATGAGCTTCCTGAAAACTCAAAAGTTTGGATATATCCATCAAGTAGGAAATTTTATGACACAGAAATTGAAGGGCTGCATCAAAAGGTGTCTTCTTTCATAGGAGAATGGAAAGAAGGTGACGCCTCTTTTCAAGCTTCATATCAATTGTTATACAATCGTTTTATCGTGTTTTTTGCCTCTAATGGAAATGAATCGCTAGTGCCTTCAGATATTGACACTTTGGTTTTATTTATTTTTCAATTACAAGAAGAGTATGCTGTTGAATTGTTAGATAAAATGAATGTCTGTTTTAAGCAAGGTGTGTACGTGCAGTACAAGGATTTAAAAGATTTTAAAAAATTGATAAAAAATAGAGCTGTCACAGGGAAAACAGTTGTTTTTGATAATTTAGTTACCACAAAAGAAGAGTTCGAAAATTATTGGGAAGTACCTATTACAGAAAGCTGGTATCAACGATTTTTAAAATAAGCAAAACCCAATTCCTAAAGAAACACTGTCTAAGTTTCCGTCTTTAAAGTCGCTAATTCGCTTTCGGTGAAAATCCAATCGAATGACCATGTTGAAGGGAGCATCGTCGTTTCCTTGCAGTCCAAGTCCAAAGCCATGGTACTTTCCCTTTTCAAAATTGGAAGAGGGGCTCCATAAGTTCCCATAACTACCATTTGCAAAAAAGACAAATGCATCTCCATGAACGATGTTGTATTGAAGATTCACATAGGAAGGGATGGCTTGCTTTTTCAGGCGCGTGTGAAAATCCAATCCAAAATTAATACTAGCTTCTATGTTTTTGTTGAAACGATGTCCTACAGCAGTTCTGATAAAGATTGCAGAGAAGTCTAACATGTTCTCGCCGTCATCCGGTTCAAATAAAACGTAGTTTTCATTTAAAGCAAAGGTAAGCTGTGCGTTTGCTGCGAAAAAAGTGCCTTTTTCTTCGTTTTGAGCGCTTCCTAATAAATTGGATAAAAGAAGCAAAGCAAGTAGTATTTTTTTCATCACATAGGTTTATACTGTGTCGGTTCAAAAATCATTCCGTTTCTAGCGATGCTATGAATTTATCTATTGATACCGCCTTATCTACAGAGAATTCTCCAATTTTTGTGCGTCGCAATGCTGATAAATGGGCGCCTGTATCTAAGGCTTTGCCAAAATCAAAAGCTAACGAACGAATATAAGTTCCTTTGCTGCAGACAACTCTAAAATTGATGTTATTTCCATCAATTTTGGTGATGTCAAATTCATTGATTACAATTTCTCTGGTAGGAATGTCTACAGTCTCTCCTTTTCTAGCAATTTCGTAGAGACGCTTTCCGTCTTTTTTTAATGCAGAAAAAATGGGTGGTCTTTGCTGCAGAGTACCCAGAAACTGCTTTGTTGTTTCATGGATTCGTTCATCTGTGATGTGTGCAGTTGAGAATGTTTCGTTGATCTCAGATTCCAGATCATAACTAGGTGTTGTTGCTCCTATGGTAAAAGTGCCGGTGTATTCTTTTACTTGCCCCTGGTAGTGGTGAATATTTTTCGTTTGCTTTCCTGTACAAATGATTAACAATCCAGTAGCAAGAGGGTCTAAGGTGCCTGCATGCCCTACCTTTATTTTCTTTATGTCAAAACGTTTTCGAATGTGCCATCGAATTTTATTGACCGCCTGAAAAGAAGTCCATTCTAGTGGTTTGTCAATCAGTAAAATCTGTCCAGACTTATAGTCTTCTCCTTGCATCATGTGTTTATCGTTTTCAAATCTTAGTACTGAACAATTAAAGACGCAACCGTCCTTGGATTTATAGTTTAGTTCAGTAAAGCATATCCCATGGCTATAAAACCAACAATTGCACAATAGATTGCAAAGTAAGATAGTTTGCTTTTTTTAACTAGGGAAATCATCCATGTACATGCTAATAATCCTGAGATAAATGCAGCAAAGAAACCGGCTGTTAATGGAACAATTTCTGTACTCGAAAAATTAATTTCTCCACTCATTAGGTCTTTCGCTACTTTTCCTATGATTAAGGGAACCACCATTAAAAATGAAAACCGTGCTGCTTTTGTTCTATCTACACCAAGCAATACCGATGTAGATATGGTTGCTCCAGATCTTGAAATACCAGGCAGCATTGCAATGGCTTGTGAAAGGCCAATAATGATGGCGTTTGTAAATGAGACTTTTTTATCAGTTCTTTTAGCTCTGTCTGCGAGAAGTAATAATACAGAGGTTACTAAAAGCATTGCGCCAACTAAAAGAATTTTACCGCCAAAAAATGACTCTAATTGTGCTTCAAAAAGCAACCCAACAATCACTGCAGGTACCATGGAGGCAATTATTTTTAGAGAGAATTGTGTTTGCTCGTTCCAAGTAAATTGAAACAATCCTTTAAGAATTTCAAGTACTTCCTTTCTGAAAATAACCACTGTGCTCAATGCGGTAGCAAAGTGCAAAACAACCGTGAAGGTTAAACTTTCTTCTGGTACAGAGGTGTCTCCTAATATTGTTTTTGCCAGCTCTAAGTGTCCGCTTGATGATACAGGTAAAAATTCTGTAAGCCCTTGAATGATTCCAAGAACAATTGCTTCAATGCTATTCATAGTTATTTTTTTGGGTTCGCTAAAATAGCATAAATTTCTATTCCTAATCCAATAATTACCAGTGTCGGTGCCAAACGAATTCTTTGCCAGTTGTAAATCTCAGGATTAAATACATTTGGGTCATCACTTCCTCCGCCTGCCATTAAAATAAATCCTAAGGCAATAAAAGCAATTCCTGCAAGCATGATGTAATAGTTTCGTTTGCCAAAAATAAACGTTGGTTTTTGATTCTTATGTGGTGTTGTCATGGTCAATAGTATAATTCGTCCGTTTTTAAGTTTAAAAAGCGCTGTGTAGCTAAATAGGTGCTGAGATAGGTGATTAAAAGTGCCGTGATGAATACACCACCAAACAATTGGCCTAACAAGAGGTAGTCACTTGATAGTTGTAGGGCAGGTATATTTTTATCGGTATAATAGATGACGGCTGCTAAGCCTAAAAGAGCCATGCATGCCCCTATCATTCCTAGCTTGATGCCTTGTCGGATAAAGGGTTTTCGAATAAATCCTTTTGTAGCTCCTACCATTTGCATGGTTTTAATATTAAATCGCTTCGAATACACAGAGAGTCTTAACGAGCTATTGATCAGCAATATGGAGACCAATCCAAAAAACGCACTTATGATGAGAAGCCAGAAGCTTATTTTTTGAATATTTTCAGTTAAAAACTCAATCAATGGTTTGTCATAAGACACTTCTGAAACAAAGGTGTTCTTTTGAAAGCGTTTTGCGAGTTCTTTCATTTTTTTTGGAGTAACATAGGCTGCTTTTAAGTAGATGTCAATGCTGTTCTTTAGTGGGTTTTCTCCAAGAAATTTAAGAAAGTCTTCTCCGAGATCTCTTGCATGAATTTCTGCAGCTTCTTCTTTTGAGGTATAGACTGCTTTTTTTGTAAAGGCTTCCCCAAGTAAAGACTGTTGCAAGTTTTCTATGTTTTCTTTTGTTAGTGTATCTTTCAAGAAAAGGGTCATTGCTGTTTTTTCTTTAAAATGATTTGCAACGCTTGTCGATTTTAATAAAATCAATCCTAAGATCCCAACCATAAATAACACCAGTGATATACTAATAACAACAGAGACATAAGAAGATTTTAATCTCCGTTTTTGGTATTTGTCAAAAGATGTAGACATAAAACTAGTTTCTTGGATTGTCCGCAAGATAACAAATCGTGCAGATTTTACAGTGTCTGTTAGCAGTATTTTAACTATTCAATTTCTTGACACAACTCAATCAGAACACCGTTTGTGCTTTTTGGATGCAAAAAGGCAACGAGTTTATTGTCTGCTCCTAATTTTGGAACCTCGTTTAACACGATAAACCCTTCTTTTTTTAGTCGCGAAATTTCGGTTTCTATATGGTCTACTGCAAAGGCAATATGATGTATTCCTTCTCCTTTTTTAGCAATGAATTTTGCGATTGGACTTTCAGGGTTTGTTGCTTCGAGTAGTTCTATTTTATTGGGTCCTACGTCAAAAAAAGAAGTTTTTACTCCTTCACTTTGCACTTCTTCAGTCTTGTAATGAGCTTTTCCGAAAAGTGCTGAAAAGACAGCATTCGATGCTTCCAAGTCTTTCACTGCAATACCAATGTGTTCAATTTTTTTCATAGGATTATTTTCTATCCGCCAAAAATAAACATTCTTTTGTGAATTATGTGTAAATTTGCAGCATGGAACAAACAAATAGACAGAAAAAGATTGCAGGTGTTATCCAGAAAGACCTCGTAGATGTTTTACAGAAAGCTGCTCAAGAGGGTATGAAAGGAACAATTATATCGGTTTCTAAGGTAACTGTTACAACAGATCTGAGCATTGCAAAGGTGTATTTAAGTGTTTTTCCTTCTGAAAAAAGAGACGAATTGGTTGCTGGAATCCAGTCCAATACCGCCTTAATTAGACACGAATTGGCAAAGCGTACAAGAAATCAATTGCGTAGAATGCCAGAGTTATCTTTCTTTGGAGATGATTCTTTGGATTATATAGAAGATATTGATAAGTCTTTGAGGGGTGAAGATGAAAACCCTATTCAAAACCCAGAGGTGTTGCCAAGGCGTCAAAAACGTTAATTTACTTGTTTCTCCAGTTTATTTGCAGTTCATTTGTAGTGATTTGATACCAGAATTGTGAATTTTCCTTTTTACATAGCCAAACGTTATTTATTCGCAAAAAGCGGAAACAATGCCATTAATATTATTACAATCATTGCCTCTTTTGGCGTTATTGTAGGCTCGCTGGCCTTGTTTATTATTCTTTCAGGTTTTTCAGGCTTTAAGAGTTTTACAAATGATGTATTGGATTACTCAGATCCTGATATTAAGATTACTGCAACAAAAGGGAAGTCGTTTGCAGTATCAGACACGATTGCTAATCTGTTAAAATCACATGCAGATGTTCGAGCTTTAGCACATGTAATAGAGGAGCGTGCTTTTTTACAGTACAAACAACGAGATCACATTGCTTTTGTGAAAGGAGTGAGCGATAACTACATGTCTATTACACGTCTGGATTCTACGTTGAGTGTTGGGCAGTGGTTAGATCCAGCATATTTAAATACAGGTGTGGTTGGCTATGGTATCGCAGATAAGCTGTCTTTAAGCGCGTTTAATTTTGGAGAGCCCTTGCGCATTCGTGTTCCGAAACCAGGAAAAGGTTTGGTGTTGAGTGAATCGGCTGCCTTCAATACTGTAAAGGTTCAAATTACAGGGGTTTATACAGGGTTAGAGGCCTTTGCGAATAAGTATGTCTATGTAAGTATAGCGCTTGCACGACAGTTGTTGAATTATAAAAAAGATCAAGTCACTGCCATTGAGTTAAGGCTAAAAGAAGGTGTTGATGCCGCTGTCTTTTCAAAAAATCTTCAATATCAAATAGGAAAAACCTATCAAGTGCAAACAAAGATTCAGTTCAATGCGGTAACTTATAAAGTATTGAATACGGAACGATTTATTTCCTATCTTATTTTCACCTTGATTATTATCATTGCTTTGTTCAACGTTATTGGTGCCATCATCATGATGATTATTGATAAAAAACATAACTTAACAACCTTGTATAGTCTTGGGGCAAGCATCAAAGAGATTAAAAGAATCTTCGTGCTTCAGGGTTTTTTGCTAACGCTTTTTGGATTGGCTATTGGGTTGGTGATCGGTACGCTGCTCGTGCTGCTTCAAAAGGAATTTGAGTTTTTTATGATTACCCCAAGCATTCCCTATCCTGTAGAATTTCAATGGTCTAATTTGTTCAGTGTTGCGCTAACAATAGCAGCCTTAGGATTTATTGCTGCAAAAATAGCAAGTAGCAGAATTTCCAATAGTTTTATAGAGAGATAAAATAAAAAGTAAATATTACCTGTGGGATTGTTGATTTAATTAATTATTCTAGTGAAGAGAGAGCCTATGAAAAAGTGATTGATTTTTGTATGTATTGTATGTTGCTTTGATTGTAAAGCTCTCAAGAAAATCCAGTCCGTTCGTAGCTTGTCGCCCATGCAACATGAAATGCCAGCCTAGAATGCTCTAATGAGTGAGTTAAAGGGCTATTCATTAAAAAATACCTGAAACTTGGTGTTCTTTTAAAGACATTCATGGTCTTGTGAGGCATGCTCCTAAGGTGATGAAATTGAAAGGGGTTAATTTTTATGAAAACAACTTTCATGTTTTAGCATATTCTCCCGAGGTTTTTGAAGGGAAAAGTATTGCCGAAGTTTTTGAATATTACAGTATTCAGATGAAAAGAAAATCACAGGTTGGCCTCAGTGCTAAGCAATTAAATCATAGTACATATGGGATGTATTATGTAATTAAATACGGGGCTACAGGTTTCCATGGTAGGGGGTTTAGCCATGTCGATGTATTGTTTAGCTATGAAGCAAGGAACTTTAAATTGAGTTGTATTTCTGAAAAAAATATTACGATACGTTTATTCAGGATGTAGAGGCAATGATTACTTCTTTTACCATACTTTCATCTATTTGAAATCAGGTACGACCATGTTCCCAAATTTCTCCTGCACCTCATCAAAAGCAGCAAAGACATCCATTGGGTCATCAGAAGTAACCATTTTCATTCGGTACTCTTTAAAATGAGGAATCCCTTTAAAATAATTGGTGTAGTGTCTTCTGGTTTCAAAAACGCCAAGCACAGGTCCTTTCCAATCAATAGACATTTGTAAATGACGTCTGGCAATCTCTACACGCTCGGAGATACTTGGTGCAGCCAAATGCTCTCCTGTTTCAAAAAAGTGTTTTACTTGTTTAAAAAACCATGGAGAACCAATAGAGGCTCTGCCTATCATTGCGCCATCTAAGCCGTAACTATCACGCATCTCCATCGCTCTTTCAGGAGTGGTAATGTCTCCATTTCCAAAAACAGGGATGTGCATTCTTTGGTTGTTTTTAACATCGGCAATAGGTTTCCAGTCTGCATCACCTTTGTACATTTGAGCGCGTGTTCTTCCATGAATAGCAATGGCTTTACAGCCTACATCTTGCAATCGTTCTGCGACTTCAACAATACGAATCGAGTCATGGTCCCAGCCTAAACGTGTTTTTACAGTGATGGGCAAGTTTGTGTGTTTTACCATGGCTTCGGTAAGCTTCACCATCATATCAATATCTTTTAAAATCCCTGCACCAGCACCCTTTGAAACAACCTTTTTTACAGGACAGCCAAAATTAATGTCAATAATATCTGGATTCGACTTTTCAACAATTTCAACTGTTTTTAGCATGGAGTCCAAGTTAGCTCCGAAAATTTGAATCCCAACAGGACGTTCTTTTTCGTAAATGTCTAATTTCATAACGCTTTTTGCTGCGTCACGAATGAGTCCTTCAGAAGAAATAAATTCTGTGTATACAACATCTGCTCCTTGTTCTTTGCACAATGCTCTAAACGGAGGATCACTTACATCTTCCATTGGCGCTAATAACAGCGGGAAATTTGGAAGTTCTATATTGCCAATTTTTACCATGCTGCAAAATTACTCATTTTTAATCAAAAAAAGTTCCATTTTTTTAACAACTCAATTTGGCTATTTTTAGGGTTGTTTCTGAGACTATTTCTGCCATGTAGGTTGAACTTCTGTTTAAATAAATATTGAATATGATGCTTTTCACCCAATTAACTTCTATTTTTGTAGCAGGTAGTTGATCTGTCTCTTATACACATCTGACGCTGCCGACGATCTACTCTGTGTA
>OLII01000556.1_pt1 | contig 14101 bp, 8 predicted proteins | sample 1609481 | NCBI WGS metagenome assembly OLII01 (sample SAMN05416859, study PRJEB24817) | seawater metagenome | isolation source: Sea water | place: Canada:Atlantic | collected 2013-11
CCACCAACTCCCTAGACCCATCTGCTTATTATCCTGGTGCTAAGTTATACATTCGCAATGCCATCAGTTCTGATGCCAATGATGTGGAAATTCTTCAAAGTGTATTTGGCAGTGGCCAATACGATGTGAAAGATTTAAACGTATCAAGCGACGGCAAGCTAATGGTGTTCAGCGCCCATGGTGATCAAGCACAAGGTAGCTGGAACTTATACGAATACGAATTTGCAACTGGCGATTTACATCAAATCTTAAGTGATGAATTGGCCAGCTTAGGCAACGACACCAATGCCGCTTACACCAATGACGACACCATTATTTTTTCATCCGATCGACACCTTGTAGATACTGATCAGTCAGCTAGTAACCATCAATCTACGGTTTTATTTTCCATGGATCGTGATGGTGAAAACCTACAGCAAATTACCCAAAGTGGTGAAAACGATATTCAAAGCACCACATTAAAAGACGGTCACGTGGTGTTTATGCGTTGGAAAGAGCAATCAGCTTGTGAAGGCAGTGGTTGCAGTTTAACCAAGTCGGCTAGCGGCGAAACCATCAGTGTTAATGAAGAGAGCTTTAACCTTTACCGTGTGGCCCCTAACGGCCAAGAATTATTGTCACTGTACGATGAAACCAGTTTCACACAGAAAAACAGTCAGTCTTTGCAAGTTGACGACATTATTCAAGGCAGCGATGGTCATTTATTGGCCATTATGAAAAACAAACTGAACCCCATGCTGGGCGGTGAAATTGTTCAACTTAAGGGGCCGGCTGCCAGCGAAGCGCAGCCTGAAGCCGTGTATGAATACCTTGTGCCAGAATCCATAAATGGTGACGAACTGGTATTAACCAGTGACCAAGCTCGCGTAAATGGTTGGTACAGCGCGTTTTGGCCATACCGAGATGGCAGCAACCGCATGTTGGTTAGCTGGTCGCAGTGCATGAAGTATAAAAATGGCATTTACCGAGCTTGTGAAGAAACGGATGATTTAGAAGGGGTTGAATCCCGTTACGGAATTTGGGTGCTGGATGCGGAAAACAATACCCGCATGCCTGTTTTGCAAGCCAAGAAAAATAGAGTGTATACCGAAATTGCACTGGCTTACCCAAACCTTGGGGATAACTTAAAGTTTGATGATGTGGTACTGCCAGAGCCAGAGCCAGAGCCAGAGCCAGAGCCAGAAGAGCCTACATGTGATGCTGATCCATTAACAGATTTACCAGAATGTCCTGTTATTCCAGAACCTACTTGTGATTCTGATCCGCTTACAGAATTACCAGGATGCCCAGTAGAGCCTACATGTGATGCTGATCCGCTTACAGATATACCTGCATGCCCTGTAGAGCCTACATGTGATGCTGACCCGCTTACAGAATTACCTGAATGCCCAGTAGAGCCAACATGTGATTCAGACCCATTAACAGCATTACCAGAGTGTCCTGTTACTCCAGAACCTACTTGTGATTCAGATCCATTAACAGCATTACCAGAGTGCCCTGTTATTCCAGAACCTACTTGTGATTCAGATCCATTAACAGCATTACCAGAGTGTCCTGTTATTCCAGAACCTACTTGTGATTCAGATCCGCTTACAGAATTACCTGAATGCCCAGTAGAGCCGACATGTGATTCAGACCCACTAACTGATTTACCTGAATGCCAAGATGAACCAACATGTGACGCTGATCCGCTAACAGATTTACCAGAGTGCCCAGTTGAACCAACTTGCGATTCAGATCCATTAACAGATTTACCAGAGTGTCCTGTGGAGCCAACATGTGACGCTGATCCGCTAACAGATTTACCAGAATGCCCAGTTGAACCAACTTGCGATTCAGATCCATTAACGGATTTACCTGATTGTCCTGTGGAGCCAACATGTGACGCTGATCCATTAACAGATTTACCAGAATGCCCAGTTGAACCAACGTGTGATGCTGACCCACTAACAAATTTACCTGAGTGCCCAGTTGAGCCAACCTGCGATTCAGACCCTTTAACTGATTTACCAGAGTGTCCAGTAGAGCCTACTTGCGATGCTGACCCATTAACGGATTTACCAGAGTGCCCAGTTGAGCCAACGTGTGATTCGGATCCTTTAACTGATTTACCAGAGTGTCCAGTTGAACCAACCTGCGATTCAGACCCTTTAACTGAATTGCCTGACTGTCCAATTGATTGTGACGCTGATCCATTAACAGAATTACCAGAGTGCCCAATTGAGCCAACATGTGATTCAGATCCTTTAACTGATTTACCAGAGTGTCCAGTAGAGCCTACTTGTGACGCTGATCCATTAACAGAATTACCAGAGTGCCCAATTGAGCCAACGTGTGATGCTGATCCGTTAACAGATTTACCAGAATGCCCAGTTGAGCCTACTTGTGATGCTGATCCATTAACTGCATTACCAGAATGCCAAGTAGAGCCTACTTGCGACGCTGATCCGTTAACTGATTTACCAGAGTGCCCAGTAGAGCCAACCTGTGATTCTGATCCACTAACGGATTTACCAGAATGCCCTGTAGATCCAGAGCCACAGTTAACCGCGCAAGTGCATATCCATTCTATATATGATCTGGATGGCACCGATAAAAGCTCATTAGGCATCATGAAAATGTCTAACCCTGTGTTGTTACCCATGGATCAGCGCAGTGAACGTTTTGTTCGCGTCTTAACTCGTAAAGACAGCGAATCAGACGAGATGCAAATTCAAGGTTACAGCCCTATCCAACCCGATGGCTCGGTGATTTTTAATGTACCAGCTGATGTGGATTACAGTTTTGAAGTGGTGAATCGTTTTGGTAAATCTCTAAATAGCGAGCAAACAGCTGGCAGTAATTTCCCTTACCAATATTTACAACGTCATACCGGCTTTTTACAGGCAGCTGTGGATGAGAAACAACAATGCACGGGTTGCCATGAAAACGGTAGCGATGCACCGCATGGCTTTATGGAAAGCGAACCGGTAAATGAAGGCGCGCCATTAGCCAATAGTCCGTGGCCAAATACCAGTGAAACTCTGATTGCCAGTTTAGCCACAGACACCATGGCGGAAACTTGGTTTGATAACATCAGTGGTGCCGGAACGCTTAAACCAGTGATTGAATATCAAGATAACTGGACGCCTCTCCCTTATGATTTAAATGAACGAGTGGATGTAAATTACAGTCAATTGCAAACACACTCGCCAGTGAGCATTGCCTGTCAGCAACAAATGAGCGGTGATTGCCCAAGCGACATTAACTATAAAGATCACATTAAGCCATTATGGGAAGTGGCTTCCCGTGATGAAGATGGCAACAGTTGTGTCGATTGTCACGATAACCGTGGTTTTACCTCTTTAAACTTGGCAGACACCCAAAGCCCGGTAGATGGAAATTTAGCCTCCTACGATGCCTTATTTAATGTCAGTGCCAATTATATGTATTTATCGGCGGTGTATAGCCCGGTTGACAGTGAACATTGCCGTCGTGAAGTGACCGCGCCATTCTCCCTAGAGCCAGAAAGCGATTGCTTTAGTTGTTATGAGCAAAGCGTTATGAGCATTAAAGGGGCCTTACCCAGCGCCAACTTCTTTGACGTATTTTCGTTAGGGCAAGACGATGGCCAGTGGTTATTCCGCCCACAACTAACCGACCAAGAGCGCATTAACCTGCGAGAACAGCATGGGGAAATGTTATCCCGTCATGAACTTAAGTTAATCGCCGAATGGCTAGACATGGGCGCGCGTCCTTGAACTAAGTAAATATCGAAAATTGAAAAGCGGCTATTAGGCTTCAAAATCCCTAGTAGCCGCTTTTAGCCTTTTGTCTTATTAAAAACTCCCTGCTGTTTTTCCGTTGTGAACTCGCTAAACTGTCACTTTCTTTTAGCCAGTGACCACGCCATGAGCCCCATTGATATTGCATTTATTCTGTTGGCCACCACAGTAAGTCTTGGCGGCTTGGTGATGTTTCGCGTACAGCAAAAAAACACTCAAGTCTGGCAAGAAGAGAAGCGTCTATTAAATGAACAAAATAGCGCATTGCAGGGCCGCTTGAACGAATTAACGGACTTGTGTCATCAGGCGCAAACCGAAAAGGCTCTTGCTCTATCCAACCAAGACAACAGCCTTAAACAACTGCATGAATCCCAAAACCATTTGGCAAAGTGCCAGCAACAAATACAAGAAAATCAATTACAACTGCGCCAGTTAGACGGTCAACTTAAACATACCCAAGCCACCTTAAAAGAGCGCCAACAAGACCAAGTTAAACTGGCCGAAAAAGAAAAAGCCTTGTTGGAAAGCAATGAGCAGTTAAACGCTTTGCAAAGCCAATTAAAGCAAGAACAATTGGGCCGTGAAAAAGACCATCAAAACCTGAATGAGAAATTACAACTCATTACCGACAATAAAGCCCAACTTAGCCAAGAATTTGAAAACCTATCGAATAAGATTTTTAATGAAAAGCAAAAACAATTTAGTCAATCTAGCCAAGCGGGTTTAAGCAGTTTATTAACGCCGTTTAAAGATCAATTAGAAGGGCTTCGCAAAAAAGTAGACGATGTGTACGTCAGCGAAAGCAAAGACCGCGCGGCATTAAAAGCGCAAATTGGTGAGCTACACAACCTTAACAAACAAATTACTCAAGAAGCCTCTTCATTAGCACGCGCCCTTAGGGGGGATAAAAAAACTCAAGGAAACTGGGGTGAGCTAGTATTAGAAACCGTTTTAGAAAAGTCGGGTTTACGGGCAGGGCAAGAATTTGTGCGGGAAAAAAGTATCACCAATGAAGAGGGACAGCGCTATCGTCCTGATGTGATTATTAATCTACCAGAGGGTAAGCACATCGTGGTGGATGCCAAGGTATCACTTAATGCTTATAACGATTATATAAATGCCGCAAGCGACACAGAAAAACTCATTCACCTGAAAAAACACATTGAAGCGGTACGCCAGCACATTAAAGGCTTGGCTAAAAAATCCTATGCCAAGTTACCAGGGGTGAACAGCCCTGATTTTGTATTTTTATTTATGCCTATCGAACCTGCCTTTATGGTGGCGTTTGAGCATGATGATGCCCTTTTTAATGATGCATTTGAACAGCGCATTGTAGTGGTGACTCCCACCACCTTGCTGGCCAGCTTAAGAACGGTATCCAGTTTATGGAGCATCGAGCGTCAAAACAAAAATGCCAAACAACTGGCCGAACAAGCCGCTCGCGTTCACGATAAGTTAGTGGGCTTTGTGGAAAGCATGGAAAAAGTGGGCATTCAATTACATACCGCACAGGGCACTTATGACAAAGCTTGGAGTCAACTTAAAGAGGGCCGTGGTAATTTAATTAGCCAAGCTCATAAGTTTAAGGATTTAGGGGTAAGAGTTAAAAAAGATATGCCCCAGCAAATATTAGAAAGCGCCGAGTTGGAGTTTCATGATTAGTAGTGGTTTTAAGTAAATTCATCTTGATGTAACGCCAAAATCGTAACGTATTTAATTATCACGATTTCAAATTATGACTCAGTATTCATTATAAAATACCCATGTAGGATACATATGCAAACAAGTCACACTCTCACCCCACCCAGTTCACTGGCGAATATGTGGGTGTTAATCACTCTAGAACTCTCCAGAGCTTTTACCAGCCGCCAAGGGTTAATTTATTTAGGGGCGTTTAGTTTCTTTAGCTACCTTTTTATTAATTATGGGGTTATCCCTTTTGCCTTTTCCCGTGCCGAGCAAGGGGGCACCATGTTAGGGGCTATTTTTCAAAATTATTATAGTATGGCCACCTACGGTTTTCCCATATTGTGTTTGTTTTTAGCGGCTAATCAAACTGGCCCCGACCGCGAGCGCGGTACATTAAGATTTATTAGTTTGCGCTGTTCGCGGGATGAAATTTTCTTTTCGCGCTTTATCTCACAAATTCTCATTCAACTTATTTATATTGCAATTAGTTTAGTTTTATTAGTGGCTTTAACCACTTACCAACAAGGTTATGACGCCAATAGCCTGCCCAGCGCCTTATTGGCTCTGATCAATATAGGCACGGTTATTTTTCCTTTTGTGGCGTTAATGGCCTTGGTATCCGTGTTGGTTAAGCAACCCAGACAAGCCACTTTTTATGCAGGCATATTATGGAGTTTATCGTCTATTTTAATGGGGCTTATTGAAGAATATGTGCCGGTGTTGGCGCCTCTAAATATATTGGTATTGGGCATGCAGTTTTCCGATTTAAATGAATTAGTAGGAGCCTCAAAAATGTCTCTTGCCCATGTGGCGTTTATTCAGTGTGGTGTATTGCTATTGGCTGGACGATTTTTCATGGGGAGAAAACCACTATGAGTGCACTAATTGAATGTGAAAATCTCTGTAAACAGTATGACGGCAAGCAAGCACTAAATAATGTTAGTTTTCAGTGTCAAGCAGGAGACCCCATTGCATTGGTTGGCCCAAATGGCGCGGGTAAAACCACCTTGTTTAGTATTTTGTGTCATTACTTTTCACAAAGCAGTGGCACCGTTAAATTACTAGGTCACACTCCTGGAGATAAAAAGTTACATGGGCTGGTGAGTGCTTTACCACAGGATGCACAGTTTGATCCAGCTTTTAGCATTCTTAAACAGCTTAGTTTTTTAGCGCAACTGCAAGGCTTTAATAAAAAGCAAGCCAACTTAGAATCGCGACGGGTATTAGAGTTAATGGAATTAACTCAATCGGTGAACTCACTGCCTTCTGAATTAAGTCATGGCATGCGCAAAAGAGCCGCCATTGCTCAGGCTTTAATAGGGCGTCCTAAACTGGTGTTGTTAGATGAACCCACCGCAGGGCTAGACCCAGGTAACGCAAAAAATATTCGTCAACAAATTGCTAAGTTAGCCGGTGAAACTACTTTTTTAATTAGCTCTCATAATATTCAAGAGTTAGAGCGCTTGTGCGATACGGTTTTACACCTTGAACATGGCCAGTTAAAACAGCAAATTAATTCGCGCTCAAGTATTCACGAGGATGTATCACAAAGCTTCATTACCATCGAGCTGGAAAGTGTGGATCAAGCTCTATTCATTGATCGCGTTTCTAAAATGTTCAGCGTGGCGAATGTATTAAGTGAAAATAAAAATGAGTTTGTCATAGGGTACGATGGGCAATCTACTCCTGATTTTGACCAACACCTATTAAAAAATTTGGCGGATAATAATTGGAAATATCGTCGCCTAATTAAAGGTAAAACGTTGGAAGAAAAGTTGTTTTCATAACCAACCCATTTTTATAAGCCTATGCTGGCATGACAGGTTCAGTGAGTCGTGCCAGTTCTTTGAAATACACTAGCAAAGCTAGCGTGTGATTGGTGCAGGTGGTGCTGCAGTCGTATGATCATGTAAAAACCGCATATCTAAACCCTCTCCATGATCAATGGGGCACCATATAAAAAGTGGGATATTTCACTTCAATAAAAGCCACTATTTCCTATTTTTAAGCTTCTTTAAGGAATAAAAATCTTATTTTTAATTTCTGTTCAATCTTAAAATGTCCTTTTTAAACTAACGCTTTAGGCTTATTCTGACTAGGCTCTATCTTACAGGCTTATAATAGGCTGTTAGTGGGAGTTGCTATGTTGTATGAATTAAACGCTCAATACATGAAGATGATCAACCCTTGGCATCATCTTGCCCATTGTACTCGCCAGATTATAAGCAGTGACTTAAACCCCTTTGCTGATAGCACTTTTTACCGCAGCGCGGCCGCGTCACTTGAATTATTCGAACGCCTCACCACCGATTATGAAGAACCGGAATGGGGTTTACACAGTACTGAAATAAACCATAAAACCGTGGATATCGCTCAGCAGGTGGTTTATCAAAAACCTTTTTGTAACTTGCTGCATTTTAGGCGCTTAACCGATCAAGCCCAGCAACCTAGGGTACTTATTATCGCGCCATTATCAGGGCACTTCGCCACCTTGTTGCGAGGAACGGTGAAAGAATTTTTGCCCGATCACGAAACCTATATAACCGATTGGCGCAACGTACGAGAAGTGCCCACAAGTGAAGGCACATTTAGCTTTGATGACTACGTGGAATACATCATGGATTTCATTAGTTTCTTAGGGCCCAATGTGCATGTGATTTCAGTTTGCCAACCTTGTGTGCCTGCATTAGTGGCGTTATCTGTTATGCATATGGAGTGCGATAAAAATGTGCCCAGTTCCATAACCTTAATGGGCGGCCCAGTAGATGCGCGCATCAGCCCCACCGAAGTTAACGATTACGCCAGCGATAAAGATTTAGAATGGTTTGAAAAAAATGTCATTTGTACTGTGCCTAAGGGCTTTGCCGGTACAGGACAAAGTGTTTACCCAGGCTTTATTCAATTGTCTGGGTTCTTAAGCATGAACATGGACAGCCATATCAATAAGCACTTTAAATTTTTTGATGATTTAGTAAAAGGCGATGGCGACAGCGCTGAAGATCACCGCCAATTTTATAATGAATACCTTGCGGTCATGGACATGCCCAGTGATTATTATTTAGATACCATTCGCAAAGTATTTTTAGAATACAAGCTAGCAGATGGCACCATGGAATATCGCGGTAAATTAATTGACCTGAATGCCATTACCAAAACCGCCATGCTCACAGTAGAAGGAGAGAACGACGACATAACCGGCCGTGGTCAAACATCAGCTGCGCTAGAGTTGTGCGGGAAACTTGCTAACAGTAAAAAGCAGCATTATGAACAAAAAGACGTGGGCCATTATGGTATTTTTAATGGGCGGAAATTTAGGGAAAATATTGCGCCCTTGATTAAGGGGTTTATTGGGAAGCATGGGGGAGGATAATTATTCTGTTTAAAAAAGGTAAACACAGTCGCTATGATAAAGCTTTAATTTTATCTGTGGTGGTATAAGGTCTTAAGCAACCTTATATCTCTAATCCTTCTTACATTTAATGTTGCCACTCTTGGTATCCAACATTTCAATATAACAAACCTTATTTAATACCCACAATCCGCCGCCGCAAGAAAATATAGGGTCACTCAAGCCCTTGGTCATTTGGCCCTCACAACCATGCTCGAGTGGGTTTAAGGTTTTTTTAGTACAAACAATGGCTAGGTGTCTGTCTCCGTCCCGTTTTACTGTGCAGTACTCTTGAATATCATGCAGGTTAAATTCGTATCCCTTTAGGTTTTTTACATTTAGGTCTTTTGAGAATTCACAGGCCGTGCACAGCAGGGCGATGGCCACTAGTATAAGAGGTCGCTTGATCCTTGCACATGAGCTGGCTAAATCTGTAGTTGGGGCTTTAATCATTTTCTATTCTTGCTTGGGTGCTGAATCGTTAATATTAGTGTAGCTTATGGGTTTGAAAGACCTGTGAATTAAGCTTGGTACAAATTTATTTAGCTATATTAAGCCTTGCGACGATCTTATTTTTCTCATCATTAATGAAAATAAAGGGGGAGGAAGGTTTACCAGTAGCTCGCGCTTTTGGGCCTAGTCTTGGCTTTAATTTAATTAACACAGCGCTATCTGCCAATATATTGCTCTTAATCATATTTTCACAGGTTTACATTTTTTAGCCATTGTATTTGAATTTTATCGCCACCTGTCTCACTCTGTCTTTTGATATATTTAAAGGTTAGTCTACTAGGTTGGCAATGTTATTTATGTTCTGCTGTAAATCGGTGAGCCAAAGGGCTATTTTACTCTTGGCAGTCTGTCATCTTTCCGGTTGAATAAATTTATTAAAGGCCGTTTAAAACGGCTTGTGTAATTGGTTTTATATTATGATTAATCGTTGGGCCAGTGTCGTTACGAGTTATCCAAAAGCCGTGTGTTTCTTGGTACTTTTTCTGATAACAGTATGTGTTTCAAAAATTCCATTGATCGAATTTGATACCTCTACCCGAGGTTACTTAAAAACAGATCATCCCTCCATTGTCTCTTACGATGAATTTCGAGAAGACTTTGGTCGGGATGAATTCATCGTGCTTGCCATTGAGCATGATGATATTTTTAGCCTTGATTTTTTAACGAAGCTTCAAATACTTCAGCAAACGCTATATGAAACGGTGCCCTATTTAGAAGAGGCAGAGTCTCTTATTAATGCCCGTCATATTTACGGGCTAGATGATGAAGTCATAGTGGCGGATCTTTTTGAAGAATGGCCACAAAACTCTGAGGAGTTGGCTGCCTTGAAAAATGTGATTATCAGCAACCCCTTATATGAACGCTTGTATATTTCCCGTGACCAGTCGTTAACGAATATACTGTTACGATTTCAGTTGGAAGTAAAAGATGAAGACGGTGGCCAGTGGCGCTATTTAGAAGAGCGGGAATATAATGAAGCCATTCCCGTTATAAAGAGTGTTATTGCAAACAATACCATTGAAGGCGCTCAAATATATTTGGCGGGTTCGCCTATTATGGTGGCCAATCTTGAAGAATCCATGATGCGTGATATGCAGCTGTTCACGGCCTTAACGATTGTTATTATTGCCTTTTTCTTATGGTTTTTATTTCGCTCTTTTTTATCTGTGCTTGTCCCACTTTTATGCGTTGTCTTGTCTTTATTGGTTACGGTAGCGGCCATGGCTTGGTTTAAGCAGCCGTTACAGGTGCCCTCGGTGATTTTACCTTCCTTTATTTTGGCAGTGGGAATTGGCGATGCGGTGCATTTGCTCACTATTTACTTTAAGCACTTTACAACCCAGTTGAATCCACGAAAAAGCATGGTGTTAGCCTTGCAACATACTTTTATGCCCATGTTTTTAACCAGTGTCACTACCGCGGCGGGTTTGTTTTCATTCTCCCAAACTAATTTGGTGCCTTTGGCAAACCTAGGGTTGTTTTCATCCCTTGGGGTTATGCTGGCTTTTTTACTTACCGTTACTTTACTGCCTGCCTGTGTGATTATACTTTCAAGAAAGGACCCTGTGGTATCTAAGCAGTTTGAACTAAAATGGATAAGCGCCTTTATAAAACTATGTTTAAGGGTCTCTTTTAATTTTCCCATGAGAGTGATTATGATCGTAGGCTGTATTTTAGTCGCGGGTATTTACAGCGCCAGTCAATTACATTTTTCCCACAACCCAATGGTATGGATTCCATCTGACTGGCCAGTACACAGTGCCACTGAAAAAGTAGATGAAAAAATGGGCGGCACCGTGGCCATTGAATTGATCATCGATACCCAGCAAGTTAATGGGCTTTATAATAGCCAGCTAATGAAACAATTAGATAAAGTCGCCACTGAGATTCGTAATATAAAAACCTCTCACTTAGCGCCTGGAAAAGTACTGTCGGTGGTGGAGATGTTAAAAGAAACCGAACAAGCGTTACATGGTAACGAGCAAGTCGCTTATCGTATTCCTAGCAGTAATGAATTGGTGGCGCAGCAGTTATTTTTATTGGAAATGAGCGGCGCTGATGATTTATATAAATTAGTTGATAGAAAATATCAAAAGGCCCGCATTAGCATTACTGCACCTTGGGTGGATTCGCAATATTATCAAGCATTAATGGATGAAACCCAGAGCATTGCGCAGCGCCATTTTCCCAATGCGCTAATTGCCACCACAGGAATCATTCCCATATTTGGCAGCACCTTAACTGAGGTGATTCAAGCCACAGCAAAAAGCTATATGCTGGCCTTCGGGGTTATTAGCATAATGATGATTTTGTTATTAAGGTCGTTTGGTTATGGTTTGTTGGCCATGATTCCTAATTTGTCGCCAATTATTATTGTCATGGGGTTACTTTACTGGGTGGGTGCACCACTTGATATGTTTACCATGTTAATTGGATCTATTGCCATTGGTTTATCGGTGGATGATACGGTTCACTTTATGTATCACTATAAACAGTACCGAATACAAGGCTTGAACAACGAAGAAGCCATTACCCAAACTTTAAACAACAGTGGCCGAGCCATGCTAATTACCAGCATTGTATTAGCGTGTGGTTTTTTTATTTTTACCGCATCCAGTATGAATAACTTATTTTTCTTTGGTATTTTCACAGGGCTTACCATTATTCTTGCTTTGCTGGCTGATTTTTTATTAGCCCCAGCCCTTTTGGTTAAGTTACACAAATTTTTACACAAGTAATGATTATATGTTTTGATAGTTTAAGGATCTTTAAGAAAAGGGAGGTAATTCTAAAGTTAATGATTTAAATACTGTTAAGGCTTTTTATCTTATTCATTATCTGTCGCTGCTTGGCAATATTTTTTCTCGTTTTTAAGAATTAATTGAAAAATATCTTTGTCTATTTTCCCCTTGTCAACTAATGGCGACATGATATTTACAATTTGTGAAAAACTAAGCGTGCTTCGATATGGCCTATTTTGTGAGAGGGCTTGGAAAATATCGGCAATGGAAATAATACGCGACTCTGTATCAAGCTGGTCTCCTTTAAGATGGTAGGGATAGCCTGACCCATCGATTTTTTCATGATGATTCGCCGCCCATTGACCTATTTTTGATTCAGGAAAAAAATTATCCAGTGTAATAAACGTATCAACCGTATGGCGTTTTATAATTGAATATTCTACGACCTCCAAAGGCCCCTCTTTATATAAAATTTCATCTGGAGTTTTTAGTTTCCCCACATCATGTAGTAAGCCAGCCACGTAAATCATGTCGCAAGTGATAGAATTTAGGCCAAAATCAGTGGCCAGCATTTTTGCGATTTTAGCGACCCTTCTTGAGTGGTTGTAGGTGTAAGGGCTTTTGGCATCGACTATGTTAGCTAAAAATAGTGCCAGTTCTTTAATTTGTATTGTATTTAAAATTGTATTAAAGGGGCTGTAAGCTCGAAAATTTAAACCAATCGCTTCAATTCTATCGACGTCCATAGCAAACCAAAAGCCGTCGACTTTGACTAAATTTGCCATGGCGTCAGCGTAACTAGGATGAAACAATATTTCTTTATTGTTGATAATGCTTTCGGCTATAAGCTCCTTGTATTGCGTTACAGCTTCAGGGTGGGTGCCATTAACATACCGGCTTCGTAAAAAGTCTACTCGGTCGGCTAAATGGATTAATGCTGAAATTTCTTTCGTTTCAGTGTCGAGGGGAATGGCTTTTAATTCAGACCACGCAGTATGGTGATAGCGAACAATGTCGGAAAATGCGCATAATAAAGAGCATCCCTTTAATGCGCTATAACCCTTTTGGCAATGCTCGTCAGAATTTTTTGGAACCATGTCTTCTAGTAGGTGAGCGTGCTCTTTATTAGACGTGACGCCACAATCGTGTAACAGCCCAGCGTAAAAGGTTTTTTCTAATTTGTACTCTGGCCAATTTAAAGAGATGGCACATTCATAAGCGATGTAGGCCACTCGGTGCGCATGGTGAATATCGTCAACCCCCACATAGTCTAATGCTCTGGCGATGGCCAAAAAAGCGTGTCGAGTATTGACGTGAATATCTTCGGTGTATATGCGTTCAGGGTTTATCATTGCATTAAACACTACCGAATTAACCATACTTTAACTAAGGTTAGTTCATCATCTTCTTATGGGAAGCTATGTTTGGGGAAAAGCCCTGGTAATATTTTTACTACTTTGCATTGATTAGCAGTATTTAGTTCGGGGCGTTAACCAAGTACATCCAATACTTATCCCTTAATGTGCGCTTTTGTAATTTTCCTGTTGCGGTATGGGGCAACTCTGTTACAAAAATAATGTCATCTGGCAACCACCATTTGGCGACTTTTTTGTTTAAGAATTGATAAATGGTTTCTTTCGTTAATGAAGGTTCGTTTTTAACAATAAACAGTAGTGGGCGTTCATCCCACTTTTCGTGTTTCACGCCAATCACACAGGCCTCACTAACCCCTTCACAACCCAGTGCTGCATTTTCCAAATCGATGCTGCTGATCCATTCGCCACCTGATTTCACCACGTCTTTGGCACGGTCGACAATTCGTAAGTAGCTATTTTTGTCGAGGGTGGCAATGTCACCGGTATCAAACCAGTCTTGCCCTAATGCATCCTTCACTAAGCAATCTGTGTTATCGCTTTTGTAATATTGCTTAATCACCCAAGGGCCGCGTACCCGCAATAGCCCACGGCTTGTTCCATCATGGGGTAGGGGCTCATTAGTGTGCTCGT
>OLII01000557.1_pt1 | contig 14082 bp, 12 predicted proteins | sample 1609481 | NCBI WGS metagenome assembly OLII01 (sample SAMN05416859, study PRJEB24817) | seawater metagenome | isolation source: Sea water | place: Canada:Atlantic | collected 2013-11
ACGAGATCTAGTACGGTCTCGTGGGCTCGGAGATGTGTATAAGAGACAGGGTTCTCCAGCATCTCACGCGTCAGCGGCTCCACCAGCGTGCCCGCATGGTGGGTGATGCGCAGGCTGGCGCCGGCCTGCTCCAGCGCATCGATGATTGCCAGCAGCGTTTGCTGCTGCGTCACCGTGCCTTGCTCGCTGGGCACCTCCAGGGCGAAGTCCGTGGTATCGAACAGCACGACCGGCGTTTGCGTGCCCACCTTGCGCATCAGCTCGCCGATGCTGTCGGCAGACCACTGGCGCAGCAGCTTGACGATCCCTGGCTTGTGGTCGGCGGCGGTGACGGCGATGGCGTATCGGGACATGGGGGCTCGCTTGAGTCGTGCAATAAAGGGCCGGCAAGGTGAATGCAAATAATGGCAAAAAGCCTTGAACCGATGACGGGTGCGGCGGTCCGACCTCAGGCCTGCTACCCTGTGGCCTTCACATTTCTCGTTTTGCCATAGGAACAGCGGGGCTATCAGATCACTGCACGTCGAAGCGTGCCAGCAATTCAAGGAGCTATTTCGTGGGAAGAACCCCCTCCAACGACACACCCGGGCATTCTCAGCCGCCGACCGTCGACGGCATTCCAGCTCCCAGCGGTGAAGTAAACCTGATCGATACCGACTACGTCGTCGGCCAGGACAATTTCAAGGGCGAGTTTTCCTTCTCGCTGGATATCCACGGCAAGGTGTTCCTCATCTCTGCCGCCACCATCTTCCTGTTCGTCATCCTCACCCTGGCCTTGCAGAACGAAGTCGAGCCGGTGTTCAGCGCCATGCGCAGCTGGTTGACCGCCAACCTGGCGTGGTTCTTCATGAGCACCGCGAACATCTTCGTACTGCTGTGCCTGGGCCTGATCGTCTCGCCGTTGGGCAAGGTGCGCCTGGGCGGGCGCGAAGCGGTGCCGGACCATTCCTATGTGGGCTGGTTCTCGATGCTGTTCGCCGCCGGCATGGGTATCGGCCTGATGTTCTATGGCGTGGCCGAACCGATGTCGCATTTCTCGGCCGCCATGGGCGGGGTCACCCTCGACGCCAACGGCGTGCGTACCGACTGGGCGCCGCTGGGCGGTGCAGGCGGTGATGCCAAGGTGGCGGCCGACATGGCGATGGCGGCCACCATCTACCACTGGGGCCTGCACCCGTGGGCGATCTACGCGATCGTCGCGTTGTCGCTGGCGCTGTTCACCTACAACAAGGGCTTGCCGCTGTCGATCCGCTCGGTGTTCTACCCGTTGCTGGGTGAGCGCGTGTGGGGCTGGCCGGGGCATGTGATCGATATCCTGGCGGTGTTCGCCACGCTGTTCGGCCTGGCCACTTCCCTCGGGATCGGTGCCGAGCAGGCGGCAGCCGGGCTCGAATACCTGTTCGCGATCCCCTCGACCAATGTCAGCAAGGTGCTGCTGATCATCGGCATCAGCATCATCGCACTGGGCTCGGTGCTGGCCGGCATGGACAAGGGCGTGAAGATGCTGTCCCAGGTGAACATGGGCCTGGCGTTGCTGCTGCTGGTGTTCATCATCGTGGTCGGGCCGACCCTGGCGATCTTCACCGGCTTCTTCAGAAACCTCACGGCCTACATCGAGTACCTGCCGGCGTTGTCCAACCCGGTGGGGCGCGAGGATGCCGAGTTCACCCAGGGCTGGACTGCCTTCTACTGGGCCTGGTGGATCAGCTGGTCGCCGTTCGTGGGCATGTTCATCGCCCGTGTCAGCCGTGGCCGCACGGTGCGCGAGTTTCTCATCGCCGTGTTGCTGGTGCCCTCGCTGGTATCGGTACTGTGGATGACCACTTTCGGCGGCACCGCCATCGATCAGACCGTGAACCAGCACTTTGCCGGCGTGACCGATGCGGTGCTGGAGCTCAAGCTGTTCGCGATGCTCAGCGGCCTGCCGCTCAAGGAGATCACCTCGTTCATCGGCATCGTGCTGGTGGCGGTGTTCTTCATCACCTCGTCCGACTCCGGCTCGCTGGTGATCGATACCATCACCGCTGGTGGCAAGGTGGATGCACCGGTGCCGCAGCGGGTGTTCTGGGCGGTGATGCAGGGCGTGATCGCGATTGCGCTGTTGCTCGGTGGCGGCTTGATTGCGCTGCAGGCGATGGCGGTGTCGACCGGCCTGCCGTTCGCCATCGTGTTGCTGCTCGGCTGTGTGTCGCTGGTCAAGGGACTGATGTCGGAGCCGCGCGGTTAAAGCCCGCCCGGCGCAGCAACTTTATTGCGGGGGCGTAGCAGCCGGCCTTGCCGGCGATGGCGTGCATGGCGCCCCTGGCCCGGCGTAGCCGGGCATCGCCAGCAAGGCTGGCTCCTGCACAAAGGGCTCCTGCACAAAGACAGTTTGCTGGCGTTCAATCCCACAGCCGCCCGATTTCCATTCCCGCTTCGAACCGATGTGCCACCTGGGCCTGCAACAGCTCGGCCGTGGCCAACGCATCGGTCAGGGCATGGTGCGCGTGATACGGCGGCAGGTGATAGCGCGCGCGGCTGTCGGCCAGGCGTATCGAGGCTGGCGGCCGGCGCAGCAGGCGGTCCCGCCAACTGCGTTTGCCACGGTGCAGCAGTGCTTCCAGCTGCATGGTGTCGATCACCGGAAACTCCAGCCCCTCACCCAGGTGCCGTCGCACCGCATTGTCGAGAAACCCGCGTTCCAGGTTGCGGTAATGCACCACCATCACATGCCCGGCCATGGCTCCCAGCAACGCGTTGAGCACATGGGGCAGGGTGGGCGCATGGCGGATGTCGCTGTGGGTGATGTGGTGGAAGGTCACCGACTCGTCGCTCAGTTCGGTGCGCGGTTTAACCACCCAGTAACGCGCCTCGGCGCAGCGGATGCGCTGCAGGGTGAAGGGCATCAGGCCAATGCTGACAATGGCATCCTTCTGCGCATCCAGCCCGGTGGTTTCCACATCCAGCGCCAGCAACGGCACCTGCTCCAGGGGAGTGCCAGCCGGCACCACACCGGCGGCATAGAAGTTCTTCAGCAGCGGGTTGCGCGCCTGGGCTGCCAATGCCTGAAAGCGCGTTGTCCAGTCGATACGGTCGATACCACGCGGCTTCATCGCGAGTGCCGCACGATGCCAGGGTAGCGAAAGCGCAGGAACTTCTGCGCATGGCTCAGCACCTGGAACGCTTCCTTGAGGTTGTGTCGCTCGCTGCTGGAGAAGCGCTCGGGCTCGATGTAGTTGTCCGGTTGCTGGCCGTTTTCGAGGGCGTCCACCTGGTGCCGAATGCGTACCATCGACAGGAACTCCAGCGCATAGCGCAGGTGCTCGATGGCCGCCGGCTGCATCAGCTTGGTGGCGCTGATGGCTTCCAGGCGCTCGACCGAGTTCTGCGCGGTACTGGCGCAGGCCAGGGCATGTACGCGAATCAGGTCGGTGAGCGGTGCGGTGCCGCGGCCCTTGAGATTGATGATCTGTTTCTGGCGGCCGTCGGTTTCCATCACGAAGGTGCGGAAGAACCCCAGCGGCGGCGTACGGTTCAGTGCATTGCGCGCCATGGCGGTAAGAAAGGCGGGGCTGGCGCTGGACTTCTGCGCGCACAGGGTCTTGAGGGTTTCCACCAGTTCCAGCTGGCCATACACCCCGTCGAGGTCGAAGAAGATGCTGCTGTTGAGCAGGGTGGCCGCGTTGGGTTTGTCGATCCACTGGGTGAAGTAGCCCTTCCATACCCGCAGCGGCTGGCGCCACTGGTCGTTGGTGGCCATGATCCCGCCCTTGCAGTAGCTGTAGCCGCACGCGGCCAGGCCGTCGCTGACGAAGGTGGCGAGTTTGAGGAAGTAGGCGTCGTGCTGCACCGGGTCGAAGCTGTCGTCCAGCACCAGGGCGTTGTCCTGGTCGGTGACCAGCAACTGTTCGTCCCGCGCCATCGAGCCCAGCGCCATGAAGCAGTACGGCACCGGCGGCGGGCCCAGGTCGCGTTCGGCCAGTTCCAGCAGGCGCTGGGTGAAGGCGCGACCGATGCCGGAAATCGCGCTGCCGATCATGTGCGCGGTGGCGCCATCGCGCACCATGCGCACATAGGTGCCGCGCAGGTCGCGCAGCAGCGAGCGCAGGCCGGCCACGCTGTTCTGGTTGGAGATGCTGTTGACCAGGTGCAGGCTGCTCTGGGACTCGTGGCGGATGATGTCCGACAGGTTGATCAGCCCAAGCGTGCGGCCCTTGTGCACCACCGGCAGGTGGTGGATGTTGCGCCGCAGCATGCACAGCATGGCTTCGAACACCGAGTCGTTGGCCTGGATCACCACCGGATCGCTCGACATCACCGTGCTGATGGGCAGGCTGCTGCTGAGGTCGGCGGCCAGCACGCGGGTGCGCAGGTCCCGGTCGGTGACCAGCCCCAGCAGTCTGTCGGGGGCATCCGGTACCGGTTCGACCACTGCCACGCACGACACGCTTTCGGCGGCCATCAGGCGCGCCGCGTCCAGAATCGAAGTGTCCTGGCTCACCCACACCAGGCTGCGCGAGAGCAGGGTGCGTGCCTTGAGCTGGATCAGCTCGCTGGCGCGGCCCTGGCCTTCGACAGCGGACTTGAGGCGCGAATGTCCTTCGGCCTCGACGAACTCGGCAAAGCTGTCGTGCTGCTCGCACAGTTCGGCAAACAGGTCTGCCGGAATGAAGTAGATCAGGCTGTCTTCCAGCGCCTTGGCCGGAAAGCGCACCTTGTTGCTGCGCAGCAACCCGGCCTGGCCGAAGATGTCGCCTTCGCCCAGGCGGTTGTAGAGCTCGCCGTTGCGCCGGTAGATCTCCACCGCACCGCTGCGCACGTAGTGCAGGTCCTGGATGCTGGCGCCTGCTTCCAGGATGGTGCTACCGGCCTTGAAATAGCTCACCTGGATTCGTGGCGCAATGCCATTGAGGGTTTCTTCGGGCAGGGCGTCGAAAGGGGCGAAACGGTGGAGGTGATCGCGAACCTCCAGAAGCTCGATCTGCATGCAACCTCGCTGAATGTGGGCGTGAAGTGGACCGGGGCTCAGGGCCGCATCAACGGCTCGACGCCGATCCAGGATTTTTTCGGGTGGTGGCACAGTTGCAGTGGCGCCACAGTAACCGACTGCCCGTCGATTTCCAACGTGCCCAGGTTGATCGTCCACTTGGCGTCGGCGTTGAAGTCCGGGGTGTTGAACGCGACGTAGACCGAGCCATAGCGGCTGTTGTTGGTGAGCTTGGGAATGCGCCGGTGCACCTCGTCACTGTTGATGTCGAACGGCGAGGGGCGCACGTAGTCCTTGCCCGAAAGCGGGAAGTCGTTGTTCAGCGCGCCCAGGTAAAGGTCCGGGCGGGCCGCCAGGCGCTGGCCATTCTCGAAGGTCAGGTAGGCCTTGCGGCTGTCGTACAGCATGGGGATGGGCGCTTCGCCCGACCCTGCCTTGAGAGGCTGCTGGCGATTCTTGTTGAAGCCGATCACCTGCACGTAGAACTCGCGCTGTGGCGAGCCATGGGGCACGCTGAAGTAACCCTGCGTGTAGGGTCGATCTCTCCACATCAGCGCATGGTCGTAGAGGTAGGTGTACAGGTAGAAAGTCTTGACCCCGTGCGCGGTCGGCACCTCGAACACCTGGCGCGACTCGCACAGGTCGGCATAGGCCGGGCGCTCTCGCGGGTAGGGCACGCAGGCGACGAGCAGGGCGCTCAGGGCAAGGGCAAGAGAAAAACGGTGGAACAGAACGTGCAACATGCCGGGCCTCCCTGGCTCGATAGCTCTGCGCAAGCAGTCAACGTGTAGTGTCGACGCCCTGTACTTGTCGAGGTTTTATCAGGCTTTGCGCCGGAATTCCGAACATTTCGTGCAACCGCCATATCATCGGCAGTGTCAGCGCTCTCGTTCCATTGAGTACTTCGTAGACCCGGTTCTTCCGGCCGATTGCCGGTACCAGGTCGGCGGCGCTCAGGCCGGACTGCTCCATTCTGAAGCGAATAGCCTCGATGGGGTCGGGCAGGTCGAGCGGAAACTGCTTGGTCTCATACGCCTCTATCAGCGTGACCATGACATCGAAGTAATCACCTTCGGGCGTGCCGGGTTCCGGCTCGTTGTCGAACAGCTCGGACACTGCGTTCAACGCGGCCTTGTAGTCCTGCTCGGTATGAATTGGGTGAATGTTCACAGGATCACTCCATCTCAACGGTGTCGGCGTCAATGCCATCGTATTGTTCGTGAGTACCGACAAACTTGATGTAGATGGCTTCGAAGCGATAGGCCACGGCAGCCACGATCCGATAGTCATTGCCTTTGATATTGAACACCACTCTGCGACTTTTGAGGATGCTGGCATTGCCGAACTGCGCCTTGATATCCGCAGGCGTGGACCATCTTGCCTGCCTGGCTTCGTCAATCCATGAGAGCAAGGGTTGCTTGGATGCAGGATGCTTCTCGGAAAATGCTTTCAGGTGACTGATGGCAATGATTCTCATAAGGCCCCATTCTGGTCCCAGTGTGGGACTTTTTCAAGCGCGACTTCCAGTTGTTCGTCGCTTGATGACGTCAGACGTTGCCCTCTGGACCACGAGCAACGCCTGAGTGTTATCGGCGAATGGCCAATGTTCAATTACCAGAGTGCAACGGTGTACGACAGGATCAGCCGGTTCTCGTCCAGGTCGTTGCCGAAATGCGTGGAGCGTACCGTGGCGTTGCGCCACTTCACGCCGACGTTTTTCAGCGGGCCGCTTTGCACCACGTAGCCGATATCGGTGTCGCGCTCCCACTCCTTGCCATCAGGCCGCCCCGCACCCAGGTCGATGCCGTCGCCGCGCAGGTAGCGGGTCATGAAGGTCAGCCCCGGCAGGCCCACGCTGGCGAAGTTGAAGTCGTAGCGGGCCTGCCACGAGGTTTCGTCCTTGTTGGCGAAGTCGCCGATCTGCACGAAGTTCACCAGGTAGGCATCGGCACCGTTGAGGTAGGCAAAGCCGGTGTCGCCGCGCATGCGCTGGTAGCCCACACCGAAGGCGTGGCCCTGTATGCCATAGGTGAACATCGCCCCCAGCGCCTTGTTGTCGACGTTGCTGGCGCCGTCGTCGCTGGAGCGGGCGAACCGGATATCGCTTTTGAGCGACTGCCCCTCGCCCAGCGCCCAGGTGTGGTTCAGGCCCACGAAGTGCTGGCGGTAGAGGTTGTCGAGCGCACCGTAGCTGTAGCTGGTGCTCAGGCTGTCGGTCCACTTGTAGTTCAGGCTGGCGAAGTCGAAGCGATCGCTGTCGCTGCGCCGGGCCACGATGTTTTTTGCCGCGCCCGTGGTCACGCCCATGTCCTCGTAGTCGGTGGAGTCGCGCTGGTTGACCTGGCGCAGCCGGCCGATGTCGAGGTTCAGGTTCTCCAGCTCCTGCACGTTCAGCTGCCCGCCGGAAAAGGTCTGCGGCAACAGGCGCGAGTCGTTGGGCATCAGCACCGGCAGCCTGGGTATCAGGGTGCCGACCTTCAACACGCTGTGACTGGCGCGCACCTTGGCGGTCAGGCCCAGCTCGCTGTACTCGCCCTGGGCACGGCGCGGTGCCTCGCGGTCACGCTGCAGCAGGCCGCTACCACTGCGTTCGGGGCTGGAATCGAGCTTGAGCCCGAGCAGGCCGATGGCGTCCACCCCAACGCCCATGGTGCCCTCGGTAAAGCCGGACTCGTAGCGCAGCACAAAGCCCTGGGCCCATTCCTCGGCCTTGGACTGCGGGGCCTCGTGCTGGCGAAAGTCGCGGTTGAAGTAGAAGTTGCGCAGTTCCACGCTGGCCTTGCTGTCATCGACAAAGGCCGCGTTGGCCGTGCTGCAAACGCCGGCGAGTGTTGCCGTGGCCAGCAGGCCAAGGCTGAACGGTGGGAAAGTGCCGTGCATGGTAAATCCTCTTTTTTGTTTTTATGAGGTGCAGCGATGCCCGCACGGGCCGCCGTAGCGGCCCGTGACAGGGGTTGCAGTGGTTCAGTGGCTGACGGCGGTGGCGGCGCCCAGGCCAGTCTGTGCGCGCACGAACTGGTCGTCGAAGGCGGCACGTTCGCGGGCTGCGCGGGCGCTGCGGTCGAGCCTGGACACAATCACCGTGACCAGGAACGCCAGCGGCATGGAAAACAGTGCCGGATGGTCATAGGGGTAGATCGCCTGGGCGTTGCCCAGCACCGACACCCACACCGCCGGCGACAGGATCACCAGCCCCAGCGCGGTGATCAGCCCGGCAAAGCCGCCGGCCAGCGCGCCGCGGGTGGTCAGGCCTTTCCAGTACATGGCCATGATCAGCACCGGGAAGTTGGTGGAGGCGGCGATACCGAAGGTCAGGCCCACCAGGAAGGCCACGTTCTGCTTCTCGAACAGGATGCCCAGCAAGATCGCGATGATGCCCAGGCCGACGGTGGCGATACGGGTCACGCGCATCTCGTCCTTTTCGCTGGCGGTGCCCTTTTTCCACACGGTGGCGTAGAGGTCATGGGAGATGGCCGACGCACCGGCCAGTGCCAGGCCCGACACCACCGCGAGAATGGTGGCGAAGGCCACCGCCGACAGGAAGCCCAGGAACAGGTTGCCGCCCACTGCCTTTGCAAGGTGCATGGCGACCATGTTGCCGCCACCGATCAGCGCGCCCTTGAGGTCGCCGTCCACGTAGAACTGCGGGTCGGTGCCGACGATGACGATGGCCGCGTAGCCCAGCACCATCACCACCAGAAAGAAGAAACCGATGAAGCCGGTGGCGTAGAACACCGACTTGCGTGCTTCCTTGGCGTTGGGCACGGTGAAAAAGCGCATCAGGATATGCGGCAGCCCGGCGATGCCGAACACCAGCCCCAGCGACAGCGACGCGGCGTTGATCGGGTCGGCCAGCATCGAGCCGGGGCCCATGATGCTCCAGCCTGTGCTGTGCACGTTCACTGCGCGGCTGGCCAGGGTTTCCAGGCTGAAGCCGAACTCGGCCATGGCCAGCAGCGCCAGGGTGGTGCCACCGGCCAGCAACAGCACGGCCTTGATGATCTGCACCCAGGTGGTGGCGATCATGCCGCCGAAGATCACGTACACCAGCATCAGGGCGCCCACCACCATCACGGCGGTGCTGTAGTCCAGGCCGAACAGCAGTTTGATCAGTTGCCCGGCACCCACCATCTGCACCACCAGGTAGCAGCACACCACGGTCAGCGAGCCGAAGGCGGCGAAGGTGCGGATGCGGGTCTGGTCCAGGCGGTACGACACGATGTCGGCAAAGGTGTAGCGCCCCAGGTTGCGCAGGCGCTCGGCCATCAGGAAGGTGATGATCGGCCAGCCGACGAAGAACGCCACGGTGTAGATGAAGCCGTCGTAGCCCTTGGCGAACACCAGGCTCGACAGGCCCAGCAGGGTGGCCGCCGACATGTAGTCGCCGGCAATCGCCAGGCCGTTCTGGAAACCGCTGATGCCGCCGCCGGCGGTGTAGAAGTCGGAGGTGGAGCGGGTCTGGCGCGCGGCCCACCAGGTGATCGCCAGGGTGCCCAGGACGAACACGAAGAACATCGCGATGGCGTGCAGGTTGACCGGTTGTTTGTCGGCCACCAGCGGCGCCGCGAAAGCCGCCGGGGTCAGCAGCAGGCTGCTCAGCACTAGCAGTGCGGTGCGGTTCATTTCGACTCCTCCAGTACCTGTGCGCTGAGGCTGTCGAAGCGGGTATTGGCGCTGCGCACGTACCAGCCGGTCAGCAGCCACGACAGCACGATCAGTGCCGAGGCCACGGGAATGCCGAGGGTCAGTTGGCGACCGTCCCCCAGCGGTGTGTGCAGCACCTGCGGGTAGAACGCCACCACCAGCATGAACAGGTAGTAGGCACCCAGCACTGCGGCGCTGAGCGACCAGGCCAGGCGCGATCGGGTGCGCACCAGTTGCTGGAATTTGGGGTTGGCGCGGATGCGGTCGCAACTCTGCGCGTGATCGGTTGGGGCGTGCGTCATGGGTGGGGCTCCTTTGTTGTTTTTATTGCCTGGGGCGGGCCATCGACTTTGTTGCGGGTGTGGGGCGTCAGGGCGGCGGGCAGGGCTCGCAGCCAGACGGTAAATGCTGTGGGGCAGGCGCCGGCGCGCCGCGATCAGGTCGCGGGGCGAGGTAACGTGCGCGGGGGTGAGCCGAGGTTGAGCAGGCTCGTACAGGCAGGGGCGAGGCCCTGGTGAGAATTCGACATGTGTGGCACCCGTTGGCTGATTGTTAGCTCTTGATGTCAGCTGCCCCCTTGTCGGTGGCGGCAGCGCAGATGGCTCCGGGCATCTTATATAACAATGTCGGGTTGCTATGGAAGTACTACCTGCGACGTATGGTAATACTACTATACGTTGCGTCATAAAAAGCTTCGCCGGCAAGGCCGGCTCCTGCAGGGTGTGTGCAGGAGCCGGCCTTGCCGGCGAATGGCTATGAACCCATGCAGGTCAGAACGCGAGCTTGTACCCGATCAGCAACAGCATCCCCGCCAGGCAAGGGCGCAGTACGTTGTCGGAAATGCGCCCGGTCAGGTGGCTGCCCAGGTAGATCCCCGGCAACGAGCCCAGCAGCAGGTAGCCCAGCAACGACCAGTCCATGTTGCCCATGCTGGCATGGCCCAGGCCGGCGACCAGGGTCAGAGGTACGGCGTGGGCGATCTCGGTGCCCACCAGGCGCCGGGTGACCAGGTACGGGTACAGCAGAAACAGCGCGACAGTGCCCAGGGCGCCCGCGCCAATCGAGGTCAGTGACACCATCACGCCCAGCACCACGCCAGTGACCACGGTCAGGGCGTTGAGGCTGCGTTCGCTGAGGTGGTAGCGGTCACCGGCGTGCTTGCTGGCAAACGCCTGCAACCGCGACTTGAACAGGATGGCCAGCGCCGTGAGGATCAGCACCACCGCCAGGCCCTGCTTGATCACGCCGTTGAGCGTCTGGGTATCGGTATGCAGGGTGCTCAGAAACCACAGGGTCAAGGCCGCCGCTGGCACGCTGCCCATGGCCAGCAGCCCGGTGATCTTCCAGTCGATGTTCTTTTGCTTGCTGTGCACCCAGACGCCACTGGCCTTGGTGATGGCCGCATACAACAGGTCGGTGCCCACTGCAGTGGCCGGGTTGATGCCGAACCAGAGCAGGATCGGGGTCATCAACGAACCACCGCCAACGCCGGTCATGCCGACAATGAACCCAACAACCAGGCCTGCGATGGTGAAACCAAAAGAACCTACATCCATAAATACCTAAACACCCAGCGAGCCCGTGATCGGATGGCGCCAGCATAAAGGTTTTTTTATAGCCAAATAGACTTGTTCGTTATTAGTTTATAACCGTAACGCAGCAGGCGAGGGTGCCATCGACCGCCTGGGCGGCCGATGGGCGAGGGCGGGGGTCAGATCTTGAAGCTGTCTACCAGTTGCTTGAGGCGCCCGGCCTGACGCGCCAGGTCATCGCAGTGCTTGAGGGTGTCGTTGAGGTTGGCCACACCCTGCTGGTTGAGCACGTTGATCTGGGTGATGTCCAGGTTCAGGCTCTCGACCACGGCGGTCTGTTCCTCGGTGGCGGCTGCTACCGACTGGTTCATGCCGTCGATCTCGCCAATGCGCAGGGTCACGCTGGTCAGGCGTTCGCCGGCCTGGTTGGCGACCTGCACGCTCTGCTCGCTGGACACCTGGCTGGCGTTCATGTTGTGCACTGCCTCGCGCGACCCCACCTGCAGGGTGGTGATCATCTTGTGGATCTCTTCGGCCGATTCCTGGGTACGGTGCGCCAGGTTGCGCACTTCGTCGGCCACCACGGCAAAGCCGCGACCGGCTTCACCGGCCCGTGCTGCCTCGATGGCGGCGTTGAGTGCCAGCAGGTTGGTCTGCTGCGAGATGCCCTTGATCACGTCGAGGATCTGGCCGATGTCATCGGTGCTGGCGTTGAGGGTTTCGATCTGCTCGCACGACTCGCTGATCTTCTGCGACAGCGCCGTCATCGCGCTGATGGTCTCCTGCATCACCTGGCGACCATCGTTGGCCTGGTCGCTGGCACCGCTGGCATGTTGCGAGGCATCGGCGGCGTTGCGCGCGATCTCCTGGGTGGCGGCGCCCAGTTCGTTGATTGCAGCGGCCACGCTGTTGGTGCGCAGGCTCTGTTCCTCGGAGCCGATGATCGAGGCGTTGGAGGCGCTCATCACGCGTTCCGACAGGTCGTGCACCTGGCGGGTGGCCGAGGCCACTTCGGAAATGGATGCATGGATGCGCTCCACGAACTGGTTGAAGGCACCGGCCAGTTCGCCGAATTCATCCTTGTTTTCCACGGTCAGGCGCCGGGTCAGGTCGCCTTCGCCCTGGGCGATGTCCTGCATGGCGCGGCCCATGGTGGTGAGGGGGCGCATCAGCACCGGAATCAGCAGGCTCAGCAGGCCGGCGATGGCGGCCACGGCGATCAGCATGGCGATGATGGCCGAGGTGCGGAACTGGCTCAACGGGGCGTAGGCCTTTGCCTTGTCGATGGACAGGCCGATGTACCAGTCGGCCGACGGCAGGCCACTGACCGGGGCGAACGAGATGATCCGCTGTTCGCCGTTGAGGGTCACGTCGTGCAGGCCGGCGGCGACCTGCAGGTTGCTGCCGGGGTAGATGTCCTTGAGGTTCTTCATGGCCTGGTCGCTGTCCGGGCTGACGATCATCTGCCCGTCGCGGTCGACCAGGAAGGCGTGGCCGATACCGCCGAAGTCCACGGCATTGATGATGTCCACCAGGGTGGCCAGGCTCAGGTCGCCGCCCACCACGCCGACCAGTTCACCGTTGCTCTTGACCGGCATCGCAATGGTCACCACCAGCCCGCCGACAGCCGCCAGGTAGGGTGGGGTGAGCATGGGTTTGCCGGCGGCGACAGCAGCGGTGTACCAGGGACGCTGGCGCGGGTCGTAGCCGTCGGGCATTTTCGCGTCCGGGCGCTGGGTGAACACGCCGTTGGTCTGGCCCACATAGGTGAACTGGAAGTTCGATGTGAAGGCGGGCTGGTCGACCAGCCCGGGGAAGTCGGCATTGGCGCCCTGATGGGCGATGTTCTGGGCCAGGTTTTCCAGCACCAGGATGCGCCCGCTCATCCAGTTCTGCACACTGCTGGCTGTCAGCGCGCCGGCCTGGTTGACCGACGATTCGATGTTCTGGCGGATGGTGTTGCGTTGCAGGTAATCGTTGTAGAGGGTGAACAGTGCAAAGGCCAGCACGACGACTGCGCCGGCGCTGAGCAGGATCTTGTGGCGAAATTTCAGGTTCATGTTTCGAGACCTTTAGCCAGATAGGGGAAGTGACGGCGTCACGGGTCGGAGCCTTGTGAGCACCGCCATCGTGAATTGCACGCGACTGACCTTTCAGGTATCGGCTGAAACCACGAAATATTTACGTACCATTTTGACGCGGGGTCAGTCGGCCAGGGCTGCGGTCTGTCTCAGCAACCTCACCAGCTCCTGGGCAGCGCGTTGCAGCGGCTGCTGCTTGAGCCAGAAGGCATGCACCGGCAGGCGCAGTTCATTGCGGGTGTTGCGAAAATCCAGTTGCACCAGTCGCCCGGCCTTGAGCAGCGGGGCAATGCGCGACAGCGGGAAGTCGCCCCAGCCAAGCCCGGCCTCGACCATCTCGATGGCCATGCTCAGGCTGTCGGTGCGCCAGTGCGAGGCACCGATCAGCACGCGGGGGTCGAGCATCGGCAAATCGCGGCTGGCCACCACGATCTGGCGCACGTTGACCAGGTCTTCGAGGTAGCGCACCTGCTCGCCCAGCGCGGGGTGATGGGGCGAGAGGGTGGCGGTCAGCGACTCCATGCCGACCTGTTCGAAGCGCTGGCGCGGGTCGACCGTCAGCCCGGCAAACGCCAGGCACAGTTGCACGCGACCCTCGTGCAGCAGGTGCAGCGCATCTTCCTGCGGGGCGCTGAGCACCTCCACCTGCAGCAGCGGGTGGCGCTGGCTGATCTGGCCGATGGCCTGGAGCAGCGGCTGGTGATCGATGTCGGGCACCACGCCGATGGCCAGGGTGCTTTCCAGGCCCTGGGAAAGCTCGATGGCGTGCACCTGAAGCTGCGTCAGCTGGTCGGCGATCAGCCGGGCATCTGTCTCTTATACACATCTGACGCTGCCGACGATCTACTCTGTGTAGATC
>OLII01000558.1_pt1 | contig 14072 bp, 13 predicted proteins | sample 1609481 | NCBI WGS metagenome assembly OLII01 (sample SAMN05416859, study PRJEB24817) | seawater metagenome | isolation source: Sea water | place: Canada:Atlantic | collected 2013-11
CGAGATCTAGTACGGTCTCGTGGGCTCGGAGATGTGTATAAGAGACAGATCCCTGTTGGTCTGTGTTGATGATCAGCTTTAGCAAAAATATCGAGTAAGGTGTTATAAATTTCTTCAACCTTTTCGGTCGACTTACTTTTGTCGTAGTCATTTTCAAATGATACATTGATAATACCACCTGCATTGATCACATAGTCTGGGGCGTATAATATTCCGCGCTCTACGAGTGCTTTATCATGCCTTGGTTCTGCTAGCTGGTTATTTGCACAACCTGCAATAATGCTCGCTTTAATACGAGGCAAGGTATCATCATTTATTGTTGCGCCTAGTGCACAGGGGGCATAGACATCGACATCTTGATGGTATATCTCATCTAACCCAACAATGGTAGCACCGAAGTTCGTTGCGGCTTTATCCAAAGCTACTTGATTGATGTCCGTTACAACTAGTTTTGCACCTGCTTTATGCAAATGTTCACATAAATAGTAGCCAACACTGCCTAAACCTTGTACCGCAACTTTTAAACCAGTTAAATCATCGCGCTTTAGTTTATGTTTTACCGATGCTTTTATGCCTAAGAATGTGCCTAGGGCTGTAAAGGGAGCCGGATTACCACTTTTACCTTCTGTTCCTGTTACGAAAGGGGTGACAGAGTTAGCAATAGCAATATCAGCAGTGGTGATATTGACATCTTCAGCACTTAAGTAACGACCGTTTAAGCCATTTAGTGCTTCACCAAACGCTTTAAATAAAGCTTCTGATTTAAGTGATTTAGCATCACCAATAATGACTGATTTACCACCACCCATGCTCAAACCGGCCATAGCATTTTTATAAGTCATGCCTTTGGATAATCGAAGAACATCAATAAGTGCTTCTTCATCATCAGCATAATCCCACATTCTACAGCCACCCACAGCAGCGCCTAGTTTAGTACTATGAACAGCAATAATAGCCTTTAGACCACTGGCGTCATCACTGCAGAACACAACTTGTTCATGGTCATCAAAATCGGGTAAATCAAATAAAGCCATTGTTTTTTTCTCCATTTTTTCTTGCTAGAAAAGGCAATTTAAATGTGTTGTAATGTTTTAAGCGAACCATAGCACCTTGAAAAATACCAAGCTAGTCACACGATAAATTAAGTATTTACTATTACGATGCAAGCTGTAAGCGAAAAGCTACAACTTGCATAAGCTTCAATAGTGGCGTGCTTTAGCTATGATTCGAAAATCCTTAAATATAAATAATTAGAGAGTTTACATGAGTGAAGCAGTACAAATGACAGAAGAGCAACAGCAACAATGGATAAGAGAGCAATATCAAGTTGCCACCAAATATTTGGCTGAAAAGGGCGTTGTTACCGATAGTGTTAAGGTTGAAGATAGTCGTTACTTAGTACCATTATTGGCGCTATGGAAGTTAAAAGCATTAAACGGAAAAAGCTATTGGGTGTTATGTGGTGACTTGCCAAGTGATCATAGTGCTGTTGATGTTGCAACCGATGCGCGTGATGCATTACGCCACTTTGCCTTAAAATGGCAAGTGCAGGCTGAAAACCTGCTTGCGGCAAACTCGAAAGAGCAGGAAGAGTTTGCTCACCTACTTATAAGTCGCGCTGAAGGCTTATATAAGCTTTATGAAGACGATGCCTTATGGCAGCAAAAGTAAACGAGTTAATGGCTTAAGTAGTACTTTGCTTTTTCCACATGTGCTACCGCCTTGGTGATTGAGCATGCCATACGTTGTTTTGGCATGCCTGCTTCCATATATACTGAGCCAATAGGTTTAAAGTCATGTTTGGTAAAATACTCTACTTTTTCCAATGGACTAGAAATAAATACTTCCTGAAGGTGCAGTTTGTCGGCTATTCGAAATAAACCCTGCATAATGAACTTATCAACTCTCTCACTTCTATAACCCATTACCACAGCAATTCTACTGATTTCACCTTGTGGACTAATGCGTCCTGTCGCAATTGGCTCTTGGTTTTTATCATCACAAACTAGCATGTGATAAGCGGTACGATCTCCTTGATCAAACTCTACTTTTTTGGGGATACGTCTTTCACAGACAAACACTTTTTCACGGATAGTTTTAAGTAATGGTGCTGCTTGCTGCCATTTTACTTGGCTGATACTGTAAGACATGTATAGACCCAACGTTAACGAGATAGTATGAAATTGAAAGTATATTCAGACTAGTTAATAACTGGCGCTAATGCCAATAGACTTGTGTCTTTTTTTGTTTTTTTAATCGATAACTTGTTAATGAGGGATTCAAAGCAGTGCTGAAAACAAAAATGCCAGTCATGTTACTGACTGGCATTTGAAGAACTTTATTATTTAGATTATATGATTAACTGTTATTTTAGTTCATCAATAAAAGAAATTGCGCGTCCGATGTAGCTAGCAGGGGTTAATTGGCATAACTCAGCTTTAACCGCTTCAGGAAGCTCTAAGTTGTTAATGAAATCACGCATAGAATCGCCATCAACACGTTTACCACGAGTTAGCTCTTTTAACTTCTCATAAGGCTTTTCAATGCCGTAACGACGCATAACTGTTTGCACTGGCTCAGCCAATACTTCCCAGTTGCTGTCTAACTCTTTTGCTAAGTTTTCTTCGTTAACTTGTAACTTACTGATACCTTTAAGTGTTGCTTGGTAAGCAATCAGTGCATGACCAAAACCAACACCTAAGTTACGTAATACTGTTGAGTCCGTTAAGTCACGCTGCCAGCGTGAAATAGGTAGCTTTTGTGCTAAATGATTAAACAGTGCGTTAGCAATGCCTAAGTTACCTTCAGAGTTTTCAAAGTCAATCGGGTTAACTTTATGTGGCATAGTCGATGAACCGATTTCACCAGCGATAGTTTTTTGTTTGAAGTGACCAAGTGCAATGTAACCCCAAATGTCACGATCAAAATCAATTAAAATGGTGTTGAAACGAGCAACCGCATCAAATAACTCAGCAATGTAGTCATGTGGTTCTATTTGCGTAGTAAAAGCATTCCACGTTAAGCCTAATGAGCTAACGAACTCATCAGCGAATTGGTGCCAATCAGTTGCAGGGTAAGCGCTTAGGTGAGCATTGTAGTTACCTACAGCACCGTTAATTTTTCCTAGTAATTCTACATTGGCAATTTGTTCACGTTGACGCTGTAAACGTACATACACGTTCGCCATTTCTTTACCTAGCGTACTAGGTGAGGCTGGTTGTCCGTGAGTACGACACATCATTGGAATAGTTTTATATTCAACCGCAAGTGCTTTGATTTCAGCAAGGATTTCATCCATTACAGGTAAGATCACTTGTTCACGTGCTTCTTTTAACATCAAGCCGTGAGATAAGTTATTGATATCTTCTGAAGTACAAGCAAAGTGAATAAATTCTGTTACAGCATTTAATTCGCTATTATCGCTAATTTTTTCTTTTAAGAAGTACTCAACCGCTTTTACATCATGGTTGGTTGTTGCTTCAATCGTTTTAATACGTAGTGCATCTTCTTCTGAAAAATTGCTAACAATAGCATCAAGCGCAGCATTTGCTTCATTACTAAAAGCAGGAACCTCTGCAATATCAGTGTGTTGACTTAGCTTTTGTAACCAACGCACTTCTACTGTTACGCGATATTTAGTTAAGCCAAATTCACTAAAAATAGGGCGAAGGGCACTTGTTTTACTACCATATCTACCATCGACTGGTGATACTGCTGTTAGAGCTGAAAGTTCCATATTTGGTTCCTAATGTAATGTTTAAACTATTAAAAAGAGTGATAAAAATAAATTAATGCTATATCTGGTTTAGTAATTGTTCTGCTGTAGCGACCATTTTCTTACGACTAAATAAAATTGTTCTGCGCTTTCCGCCAACTTGGCGCCATAGTACTGCTGCTCTTATGCCTGCAAGTAATAATGAGCGAATTTTATGTTGGTTGATGTTTTGTTTCAGGATGCTAGGTTCGCCAGTAACCTGAATTCGCGCGCCAAGGGGGCTGATAAGGTCACTATAAATACTGGCAAAACTTGCTACTAACGTTTCACTAGTAATTGAATAGTGTTCAAGTTGTCTATTGCTTGCTTCTAGACGCTCAGCCAATAAAGCCAGCTGTTTAGGCTGCTTAGCGAGTCGACGCTCTAAGTTTATTAAACTAAGAACATAACGAGTAAGTTCGGGATCTTTTTCAGCTTTGGTCTGCGTATCGCCTAATTGCTCAACAAGTAACGCTAAACCTTGTTTAAGGTTTGCTAGATCGCCACCATACACTGCTAAAGTATTTTCAGGTGACATTTGAATAAGACTATTAAGCAGTAATGCTAAGTCTTCTTCATTCATACGGCCTTGGTGAGAAACTTTTTGTACTTGATTAGCCGCTAGGCAAATAGCGGCAAAAGTTAATGTTTGATCTTTCATTAAAATTTTATTCTTATTATAAATATGATTAGCGTATTAAGGTATCGATTATGCCGCCACCTAAACAAACGTCGCCTTGATAAAACACCACAGATTGTCCTGGCGTTACCGAGCTTTGTTGTTCGTTAAATACAATTTGATATTCACCTGAGGTTGAATTTAACAGTGGCGTGATAGTACAAGCAACGTCCTCTTGGCGGTATCGTGTTTTAACGGTACATTGAATACTGTGAGAAAATTCTTTTCGGTCTACCCAATGTAATTGATTAGCAATCAAACCTTTGGAAAATAGGCGAGGGTGATTATGACCTTGACCAACAATTAATACATTACGTTTTAAATCTTTCTCAACAACGTACCACGGCTCTTCACCAGCATTAGCTAAACCGCCGATTCGTAAACCTTTACGTTGACCTAATGTGTGATACATCAACCCATCATGTTGGCCAACTTCAACGCCTTCAGCAGATTCTATAACGCCTGGCTTAGCGGGTAGGTATTGACCAAGAAAGTCTTTAAATTTACGCTCGCCGATAAAACAAATACCGGTACTGTCTTTTTTATTGTGTGTTACCAAACCTGCTTGTTCAGCTATCTCACGCACTTGAGGCTTTTCAATATTACCAACAGGGAATAATGTTTGCGCTAATTGCGCCTCATCAAGGGTATATAGAAAATAGCTTTGGTCTTTATTATTATCGTTGCCACGAATCATTTTCCAGGCATTGTCACGAAATTCACGTTGCACGTAATGACCAGTAGCAATATAGTCAGCGCCTAAATCTTCACAAGCAAATTCTAAAAAGGCTTTGAATTTAATTTCTTTGTTACACATGATGTCTGGGTTAGGGGTGCGGCCCGCTTTGTACTCTTCTAAAAAGTACTCAAAAACATTATCCCAATACTCGGTAGCAAAGTTTATGGTATGTAATTTTATTTCTAATTTATCGCAAATTGCCTGGGCATCTTCTAGATCTTGGGCTGCAGCACAATACTCATCCGTATCATCTTCTTCCCAGTTTTTCATAAATAAACCTTCAACTTGATAACCTTGCTGTTTTAGCAAGTAAGCAGAGACTGAAGAGTCGACACCACCTGACATCCCAACGATAACTTTGGTTTGTTCTGGGGCTTTATTTTTTGCGGCTGTTAGCATGATTGATAACCAATAAACTTGAAAATAAACGTACTATATATTTGTACTAAAAATTAGGCGCAAAATTATAACACGCACAAGTTAAAGGATATAGATTAAAGATTAGTTTTTAATTGAGATAATGAAATTTTATTACCGGCGAGGTAATCTTCGATACACTCTAAAACCATAGGACTGCGTAAAATATGCTGTTTTGACTTAATCTGATTTATGTCCAGCCAATGGTTAGCAAGTATTTCACTGTCTTGTGGTTGACCAATCAATTGCTCGTTAAGCTCTACGACAAAACAAAAGCGTAAAAAATGAAGTTTGATATCTTCTCGGTAGTAATAATATATTCCGCAGATATAGTCAGGATCGAGCGCTAATCCGGTTTCTTCCAACACCTCGCGCTTCATAGCATCGACAAGGTTTTCTTGAGCTTCAAGGTGTCCTGCAGGTTGATTCAACACGTTTTTATGGTGCTCAACTTCTTCAACTAAAAGGAATTTACCTTGATGATGAATAACGGCGGCAACCGTAGTGTTGGGTTTAAACTGTTCGTGACCATGAGGCGTTGGTGTTTCAACACTTGGGACTTGCTTCTTATCAGAATTACTTTTCAACTCGGTACTCTCCGTTATCAATACCATCAAGGGTCCATTTACCAATTCGATAGCGGATAAGGCGTAACGTAGGAAAACCAATATTTGCCGTCATGCGTCTTACTTGCCTATTTCGACCTTCAGTAATGGTTATTTCCAGCCAAGTTGTTGGAATGCTTGCTCGTTCTCTTATAGGTGGTGTGCGAGGCCAAACTTGAGGTGACTGAGTTAATTGCACTTTTGCAGGTTTGGTCATTCCATCCTTTAATACGACGCCCGTACGCAGTTTATCTAAATCAGCTTCTGTAGGCGCACCCTCAACTTGTACCCAATAGGTTTTCTCTGTTTTTTTAACGGGATTTGCTATTTGATGTTGTAATTTTCCATCATTTGTAAGTAACAATAAGCCCTCGCTGTCACGATCTAGGCGTCCTGCTGCATAAACACCTTCTATTTTGATGAAATCTTTTAACGTTCTGCGATTATTTTCATCGGTAAATTGGCATAAAACGTCAAAGGGCTTATTAAAAAGTACAATTTTTTGATTTTCTTTGACTGGTCGTACCTTTTGGTGGTTTTTAGCCTTATGTCTTGAATAACCTTTGTTCTGCTTCATCTTTATTTTAAATATCCTCAAAAAAACCAAATGCTGCTTAGCTTGGCTATATTAATATGCTTTGAATTACTATACTATGCGCGCGAAAAATAAATTTTACCTCAGGTGAATATTAATTAATTCTTTGTGAATTTTTATGCGAACGCCTGAGCAATTAGCTAATTAAAGTAGGAATCTCAATGAGCACTGATAACTCAAAAATCATTTATACTATTACCGATGAAGCGCCTGCATTAGCAACGTATTCTTTATTGCCAATTATTCAAGCATACACTGCTTCTTCAGGCATTAACGTTGAAACTCGTGATATCTCTTTAGCTGGTCGTATATTAGCTAACTTTCCAAAGTACCTTAAAGAAGAGCAACGCATTGAAGATGCATTAGCAGAATTAGGTGAATTAGCTAAAACGCCTGAAGCAAATATCATTAAATTACCTAATATTTCTGCATCTATTCCACAGTTAGAAGCTGCGATTAAAGAATTACAAGCTAAAGGTTACGACTTACCAAATTACCCAGCAGAGCCACAAAATGAAGCGGAAGAGTCAATTAAATTAACTTACGCTAAAGTGTTAGGCTCAGCGGTTAACCCAGTATTACGTGAAGGTAACTCAGACCGTCGTGCTCCAGGCTCTGTTAAGCAATACGCTCGCAATAACCCTCACTCAATGGGCGCTTGGTCTAAAGAATCAAAATCACATGTAGCACATATGGCTTCGGGTGATTTCTACGGTAGTGAAAAATCAGTAACTATTGATGGTGCAACAAGCGTCAATATTGAATATGTTGCGCAAAACGGTGACGTTACTCTACTTAAATCAAAACTTCCTTTATTAGATAAAGAAATTATTGATGCATCAGTAATGAGTAAATCTGCGTTAGTTGAGTTTTTTGAAACTGAAATTAACAAAGCAAAAGAAGAAGATGTTTTACTTTCATTGCATTTAAAAGCAACCATGATGAAAGTTTCAGACCCAATCATGTTTGGTCACGCTGTTAAAGTATTTTACAAAGATGTATTTGCTAAACACGCTGCAACGTTTGAGCAACTAGGTGTTGATGCAAACAATGGTATTGGTGATGTTTACGCTAAAATTGCCCGTTTACCAGCAGAGCAAAAAGCAGAAATAGAAGCTGATTTACAAGCGGTTTATGCTACTCGTCCTGAAATGGCGATGGTTGACTCAGATAAAGGTATTACCAATTTACATGTACCAAGCGATGTAATCATCGATGCATCTATGCCAGCAGCACTTCGTGCTTCAGGTCAGATGTGGGGTCCTGATGGAAAGCAAAAAGATACTAAGTTTATGATCCCTGATCGTAACTATGCTGGTGTTTTCTCTGCCGTTGTAGATTTCTGTCGTGAAAATGGTGCATTTAACCCAACAACTATGGGTACAGTACCAAACGTTGGTTTAATGGCGCAAAAAGCTGAAGAGTATGGCTCTCACGATAAAACATTCACTATGACTGGTGAAGGTGCTGTACGTGTTGTTGCTGAAAACGGCGATGTATTAATTGAGCAAGCGGTATCTGAAGGTGATATTTTCAGAATGTGTCAAGTTAAAGACGCACCAATCCAAGATTGGGTAAAATTAGCGGTTACTCGTGCTAAAGCTTCAAATACTCCAGCGGTATTCTGGTTAGATGAAAACCGCGGCCACGATGCTCAAATGATTAAGAAAGTTAATGCTTATCTAGCTGACCATGATACTAGTGGTTTAGATATTCAAATTTTGGCACCAGTAAAAGCGTGTGATTTTACCCTTGCACGTGTTGCTAAAGGCGAAGATACAATTTCAGTTACAGGTAACGTTTTACGTGATTACCTAACTGATTTATTCCCAATCTTAGAGCTTGGTACCAGTGCTAAAATGCTTTCTATTGTACCACTAATGAACGGTGGTGGTTTATTTGAAACAGGTGCTGGTGGTTCAGCACCTAAGCATGTTCAACAATTTGAAAAAGAAAACCACTTACGTTGGGATTCATTAGGTGAGTTCTTAGCACTTGCTGCATCACTAGAGCATGTTGCTGTTTCAACAGGTAACACTAAAGCGCAAGTTTTAGCTGATACTCTTGATGCTGCGACTGGTAAATTCTTAGACACAAATAAGTCACCTTCTCGTCGTGTAGGTGAATTAGATAATCGCGGTAGTCATTTCTATTTAGGCATGTACTGGGCTCAAGCATTAGCAGAGCAAACATCTGATGCTGATCTTCAAGAAAGCTTTACCGGTGTTGCACAAGCGCTAACTAAGCAAGAAGAGAAAATTGTAGCTGAATTGAACGCAGCTCAAGGTCCATCGGTTGATATCAATGGTTATTTCTTTGCTGATACTAAACTTGCTGAAAAAGCGATGCGTCCAAGTGAAACATTAAATACGATTCTTTCTGCACTTTTATAGAATCGGATAAGCAGGAAACAGCAATATTGATTAATTAATATTGGTTAATGAATATTGAGAAAATACTAAAGCTAAGTAGAAATACTTAGCTTTTTTTTTTACTGTTTTTTTCAAAATAGAGAATATTAGACTTTGGTCTAAATGCTATTTATTCATTTTGGTGATAGTCGTTATCACTGAAAAATGATTAGTGCCATGATCTTTTTTGATTTAGTTTAGTAAAGCAAACCTTACCTTATGTACTTTTTGGAGCTTACTTATGACTAATCAAATCACTATTCCAAGTGCTGGAGAAAAAATTACCTATATTGATGGCAAGCTATCAGTTCCTAATAATCCAATTATTCCATTTATTGAAGGTGATGGTATCGGCGTAGATGTAACACCGCCAATGCTTAAAGTAGTCAATGCAGCGGTTGAAAAAGCTTATGGTGGTGATAGAGCAATAGCCTGGATGGAAGTTTATGCAGGTGAAAAAGCGACCAAGGTATACGACAGCGAAACCTGGTTACCTGAAGAAACTCTAAGTATGTTACAAGAATACAAAGTGGCGATAAAAGGGCCGTTAACAACACCTGTTGGCGGTGGCATGAGTTCATTAAATGTTGCCATTAGGCAAATGCTTGATCTTTATGTTTGTCAAAGACCTGTTCAGTGGTTTACCGGTGTTCCTAGCCCAGTAAAAAGGCCTAGTGAGGTTGATATGGTTATTTTCCGGGAAAATACTGAAGATATTTACGCGGGTATTGAGTACCAAGCAGGTAGTGATAAAGCCAAAACCATGATCAAATTTCTTACTGAAGAAATGGGCGCGAGCAATATCCGTTTTACCGACAATTGCGGTATTGGTATTAAACCAGTATCTAAAGAGGGTACCGAACGTTTAGTGCGACAAGCTATTCAATATGCGGTAGATAATGATAAAGACTCGGTAACGCTAGTTCATAAGGGTAATATTATGAAGTTTACTGAAGGTGCCTTTAAGGATTGGGGCTATGAACTTGCTCGAGAGGAGTTTGGCGCTAGTTTAATTGATGGTGGACCTTGGTGCTCATTTAAAAACCCAAATACAGGCAAAGAGATCATCATTAAAGATGTTATTGCCGATGCGATGTTACAACAAATTTTACTTCGACCTGCTGAATATAGTGTTATAGCAACGCTTAATTTAAATGGTGACTATTTATCTGACGCACTTGCTGCACAAGTCGGTGGTATCGGTATAGCGCCTGGTGCAAATTTAGGTGATGAAATTGCGGTTTTTGAGGCAACTCACGGTACTGCACCAAAATATGCAGGTAAAAACAAAGTAAACCCTGGCTCGGTAATTCTTTCTGCTGAAATGATGCTGAGACATATGGGGTGGCTAGAGGCAGCAGATCTGTTATTAAAAGGTATGTCTGGCGCTATAAAAGCGAAAACGGTAACGTATGATTTTGAACGTTTAATGGACGATGCAACATTAGTCTCTTGCTCTGCTTTTGGTGATTGCATTATTGAACACATGTAAACAACGAATTTTAACGCAAGATTCAGGCATAAAAAAACACAGCACAAGCTGTGTTTTTTTGTATCACTTTAGCGCAATGTTTTATCTTTATTCTATTTCGCCATCAGCTAACTTAATACTTGCTGCATGGTGACCTTTAGGGCCTTCATTTAGCTCATAATTAACATCTTGTCCGGCTTTTAGTGTTCGATACCCATCCATCTCAATTGTTGAATAGTGCGCGAAAATATCCTCTCCGCCGCTATCTGGGCGAATAAAACCAAAACCTTTTGCATTATTGAACCATTTAACTGTACCGTGTGCCATACTTCAACTTCCTTCTATATCCTTTAGTATTTAATTATGTTTAACTTACTCTTACCGTGCTAGGTTCTCCCAATGTCCCCCCAAAGAAACTAGCAAGTATTAATAAGTGCATAGACAACAAACTAAGCGACTAAATAATAGCCACCTATAGAATCGTAGATAAATTATGAAATTAGTCAAGTTAAAAAGATGTTTTTTTAGCAGTTTTTTCAACTTTATTGCACGAAAAGTTACAGCAAAAGTAAAAAGTAGAGACTAAGATAAAGATATGAGCAATTGGAAAGAGTTATTTGACACCCAAGACATTGTTGAAGAGGAAGTTAGAGAGCAATTAGAAGAGCCGGCTAAATACCATGTTTTTTTACTTAATGATGACTATACCCCGATGGACTTTGTTGTAGATGTATTGTGTAACTTCTTTAATAAGAGTGAAGAACAAGCAACAGATATCATGTTAACCATTCACTATAAAGGAAAAGGCCTTTGTGGCACATATACTGCAGAAATTGCAGAAACGAAAGTAGAACATGTCGTCCAGTACGCTTTGGAAAACCAACACCCTTTGAAGTGTGTTATGGAAAAAGCTTAAAGTTATAAATTGGAGTAGCTATGCTAAACAAAGACTTAGAAATATCACTTAATTTAGCCTTTCGCCAAGCTAAAGAATCACGCCATGAATTTATGACTGTAGAGCATTTATTATTGGCCTTGTTAGATAACCCTTCAGCGATTGAGGCACTTGCCGCTTGTGCTGCTGATATTGCCAAGCTTCGTAAAAGCCTACTAGATTTTATCAGTGAAACCACACCGATGATTCCAGTTGGAGAAGAAGAACGCGAAACGCAGCCTACCTTAGGTTTTCAGCGCGTACTACAACGCGCAGTTTTTCATGTGCAATCATCAGGGAAAAATGAAGTCAGTGGTGCTAATGTTTTAGTGGCAATTTTTAGCGAGCAAGAGTCTCAAGCCGCTTATATTTTGAAAAAATCAGATATTAGCCGTTTAGATATCGTCAATTATATATCGCACGGTATTGCTAAAATTGATGATAATGACGCACCAAGAACAATTGATGGTGAACAGCAGACTGAAGAAGAGCCTAGAACCATAGAAAACTTTTCTGTAAACCTCAATGAAGAAGCGCTTAAAGGCAATATAGATCCTTTAATTGGTCGTGATAATGAACTTGAGCGAACTTTACAGGTTTTAAGTCGACGTAGAAAAAACAACCCTCTTTTTGTTGGTGAAGCAGGGGTTGGTAAAACGGCAATTGCCGAAGGTTTAGCGAACTTAATTGTCAATGAAAAGGTTCCAGAATTTTTGGCAGATGCGACAATCTACTCTCTTGATATGGGCGCTTTACTTGCCGGTACTAAATATAGAGGGGATTTTGAAAAGCGTTTTAAAGCACTGCTTAAAGATCTAGAGTCAGATAAAAATGCAGTATTATTTATTGATGAAATTCATACCATCATCGGCGCGGGTGCTGCTTCAGGTGGAATGATGGATGCGTCAAATTTGATTAAGCCACTTCTTTCTGCCGGAAAACTTCGTTGTTTAGGCTCAACAACTTATCAAGAGTATCAAAGTATATTTGAAAAGGATCGCGCCTTAGCTAGACGCTTCCAAAAAATTGATATTGCAGAGCCAAGTGTTGCAGATACAACCAAAATATTGCAAGGCTTAAAAGATAAATATGAAAACCATCACGGTATTCGTTATACCAGTAAGGCGCTCCATGCTGCAGCACAATTGTCTGCTAAGTATATTAATGAGAGGTTCTTACCTGACAAAGCGATTGATGTTATTGATGAGGCAGGCGCTAAACAACAACTTGTCACACCAAGCAAGCGTAAAAAAGTCATCAATAATACCGATATTGAAAATATTGTTGCAAAAATGGCTAGGATCCCTGAAAAATCGGTGTCACTAACTGAAAAAGATAGCCTAAAGAACTTAGACCGCAACTTGAAACTTGTCGTCTTTGGTCAAGATAAAGCGATTAATGAATTATCTTCAGTAATTCGCTTATCTCGTGCAGGACTTGGTGATGAAGAGAAACCAGTGGGTTCATTCTTATTTGCAGGACCGACAGGGGTTGGTAAAACTGAAGTCACGCAACAGCTTGCTAAAATATTGGGTGTTGAGTTGTTACGTTTTGACATGTCTGAATATATGGAGAAGCATGCGGTTAGCCGTTTGATAGGTGCTCCTCCTGGCTATGTTGGTTATGAACAGGGCGGTTTACTAACTGACGCGGTGTTAAAACATCCTCATGCGGTAGTCCTGCTTGATGAAATTGAAAAAGCGCATGAAGATGTTTATAACATCTTATTGCAAGTGATGGATCATGGCACCTTAACCGATAATAATGGACGTAAAGCTGATTTTAGAAATATCATCTTAGTACTAACAACTAATGCGGGCGTTCAGGAAACGGTTCGTCAATCGATTGGTTTTAAACAGCAAGATCATAGTGAAGATGCATTATCTGAAATTAACAAAGTCTTCTCACCTGAGTTTAGAAACAGACTTGATAATATTGTGTGGTTTAATCATTTAGACAATATAGTTATCCAGCAAGTTGTAGATAAATTCATTGTAGAGCTACAAGCTCAATTGGATGATAAAGGTGTTTCACTTGAATTAAGTCAGCAAGCGAAGCAATGGTTAGCGGATCATGGCTACGATAAAGCGATGGGCGCAAGACCGATGTCGCGTTTAATTCAAGAGCATTTGAAGAAAGCTTTGGCTAATGAATTACTCTTTGGCGAATTAACACATGGTGGTGTGGCGAAAGTTGATGTTACAAAAGACCAATTAGTTATCAACTTTGAAAATAAGCAAGAATTGATTACCGAAAAATAATCTTTCCCTTAAGTTTTCTCTTGTTATTAAAGCCCTAAAAGTTATGCTTTTAGGGCTTTGTTGTGAGTAAGAGTACGGTAAAACAGGTTACATGGTAATGTTAAGTTGAAGTTAATCAACCTCAACTTGGGTTAAGAGATAAGTCAACAGTTTGAAATTGTTAGACTTGTGGCTATAGCAACTCACTAGCTTGATAGTTTTTCTTA
>OLII01000559.1_pt1 | contig 14034 bp, 14 predicted proteins | sample 1609481 | NCBI WGS metagenome assembly OLII01 (sample SAMN05416859, study PRJEB24817) | seawater metagenome | isolation source: Sea water | place: Canada:Atlantic | collected 2013-11
GACTTGTAATCAGTAGGTCCCGAGTTCGACTCTTGGTGTCGGCACCACTAATACTTAAAAGCCCGCTTAGAAATAAGCGGGCTTTTTTCGTTTCTGGTATATGCTAATTTTTTCACATTAATATTCACAGTTTGATAATGTGGCTTTATTTAATAGTTAGAAATGGACCTAACTTATGGCTAGTCAAAAAAAACCAAAATACCTCTTTAAGTACTACCCAGACCATAATAGTTTTCCTGAGGCGCTTAAAACTAAATGCTTATCTGCATTAAATGACCCATATTTTTTTTGCTCACCAGTAGACAACTTTAACGATCCTTTTGAAATGAGACTTCAGGTATCGTTACCAAAAAATGATGACGATTGGCTACACCTCTTTCAATTGCAAAGAAAACAGGGTTTAGAAGTGCCTAGCGATGAAGAATTAATGGACAGCTATATTGAGAGGAATAGAGCTAGGATTCGTGAAGTATTTTCAAGCGTCGCTCAACAGGCTGTTGCTGAATTTAGAAATAAAACAAGGGTCTGTTGTTTTTCAGAGGTGGGCGATTCCATCTTAATGTGGGCTCATTACGCTATGCAGCATAAGGGGTACTGCTTAAAGCTAGACCCCTCTATTACAGAAATGAGCAACCATATATTTCCTGTACTGTATTCAAATGGAGATAAATTCCCTAAGTTTACTGTTTATGATTTAGATACAGACTACAAAAGTAAAGTCTTTGGTCATAAGCATAAAGGTTGGAAATATGAGAAGGAGTGGAGAATAGCGACTCAAGATTGTGAAGGTATCTTTTATGATAAAGCTTCGATAATCGAAGTATTAATTGGATATAGGGCCAGTGAGGATCTGGAAGAAGAGTTAGCAGGCCTATTTCCAGACGCTAAAATCACAAGAGTTACTATTGCGAAAGAATCGTATAAATTAAATATTGATTAACGATATGGTCAATTCTGATGTATGGAATACCTACCTTTCTGAATTTTTTACAGCTTTCTGCGTTTATCGTATATGGTGAACTCATTTTAGTTATTTAGGAATGAGTCATATCTTTTACATGTTTGAACTTGGGAACTAAGGAAACTAGCTTGAAAGAAATAATTCAAAAGCATATAGGGACATTTGTAATTGCTGTTATAGCCGGCCTTTTTTCAATGGCTGGAGCCTATATAGGTAATAGCCCTAGCCAAGAAAAATTAAATGATTCCAACTTAATTAAAGTAAACATGGAGCTATATAGTCTATTAAGTCCGAATTTAGATATAACTTTACATCAGCCACGATTTTCTATTAATTCACTTTTTTTAGGTAAAAATTATGATCGAAATAATCAGGTAGATATTAAGAGTTACTTGGGGAAGTCTAATAAAGAACTCCTCACTTATTTGGAAAACAATGTTCTTAATTCAGAAAAAGGGGAGGATTTTATTGGGTTCGAATTTTCATACTGCGTAAAGAACAGAGGATCTTTTACACAGTTTATCAGGGCTCCAAAAATTAAACTGATACACCCAATATTTGATTATGAATCTTATGTTACTGCTTACAGAGCTGACCAAATTGGTGATTTACCCCCTAAAAGCAAAGCATGTCAAAAAGTATATATAGATGAGAAAGAGATTAAGTCTTTCGGTGAACCTTCTTATGCCTTAGAAGTTGAGGCTCAGCCTTCAGAACCGTCTCTTAAGGCTGTCTTTAATATTATGGATAAAGAAGCTTTGGGTAAAATGAAAGAAAAATACTTGTTTCGGTATACAGAAGTTAGCGAAAGTAGTGGTACATTATTAAGCAATATGGATGTAGATATAAAAGATTATTTATTAAAAATTTTAGACGTCGAGGGGGATAAGTTTGAAAGTAATCATTAATAATAGATGGGGGAGAAGATTGTCTACTTCGAACAAACCCGATTACGCCCCCCATTCTTAGCCATATACAAAGCCTCATCAGCCCGCCTCAGCACTGCATCCAACGAATCATCGTTTTGTGCCATGAGGCTTACCCCAACGCTTACAGTTAGCGGCTGAGGGTGTGCTTCATCGCTAAGGTGGGCTGCCTCTACTCTTTTGCGCAGTTTCTCTGCCACCAGTAACGCCATGTCTAATTCTGTATTGGGCAGCATAATGGCAAATTCTTCACCGCCAATACGTGCGACTAAATCATTTTTTCTAACGCAGCTTAAAAACGTGTGGGCAAGTTTCTTAAGGGTTTCATCTCCCACATGGTGACCATAGTTATCATTAATATTTTTAAAGTAATCAGCATCAATCACCATAATGGCAAGTGATTGTTTACTATGTTTAGCATGTTGTAATTCATCACATGCAGCGCTCATGAATGCGCGTCGATTGGCAAGAGAAGTGAGCTCATCGGTGGCGGCTGTTTTTTCAAGGGCGCGCCTTTGCTTGCCTAGTTGAGTGATGTCGGTTGAGAAACCAATAAATGATAATACGCGGCCTTCATCGTCTTTAATGGGCACCTTGGTGGACCAATAATATTGAACATCACCCTCTTCCCCTGTGATGGATTCTTCCCCTTCAATTTTTTCTCCGCTATTGATAATTTCGCTGTCCATAATGTCAAAATTATCGGCAATATCTTGGGGAAGAATATCGCGGCTGCGTTTACCTATGGCCTGCTGAGGGGTCGTGCCAAATAACTGAGCGGTTTTATCGTTAATGAAAAGAAATCGGCAATTTGAATCTTTCATGTATATATAGGCATCAACATTGTTGATGATGGTATCGAGCAGAATTTTTTGTTCTTTTAATTTTATTTGCAGTAATTTCTGTTCGGTAATATCGGTTGAAATACCACTTAACCCCATTACCTTACCTTGTTCATCTAGTAATGGCTTTTTGATAGTCCAGTAGTAGCGCACTTCGCCAGTAGACATAATGACATTGCGCTCTTCTTTTTCAATTGAGATGCCTTCGCGTAAGACTATATTATCGTTCACCCTCAGTTCATCAGATTCTTTTAAGGAAAAGAAATGGTTGTCATCTTTACCGATAATTTCGTCCAATGTGCGATTGAATAAGTCCCGCACTTTTTTATTGGCGTAGGTATATCGACCGTGTAGATCCTTCATGAAGATATACGCTCCGACGTTATCGAGCGTGAGCTGGTGAATGAGCAACTCATTGGTGACCGCTTTTAACTGTTGCTCAAGTTTTTTGCTCATATAAAGGGCCATGTTTGATTTAGACAGCTCCACTACAGTATAGCTGCCATATACCAGCTGTGGAGTGAGTCTTAAGAGTAGGCAAGAGACTGCGAATCGTAATTAAGCGCTTTATTCATGCTATGTCTAAAACGGCCGATATTGTCTGTGTATTCCTTTATTTGTATGACTGGGATCGGTGTTGATATTTTCAATTATAGTAATAGTGCATTGGGTCACTTGCCTAATCACCGTCCGGCGCCTGTTACCACTGAGGCGGATTACATTAACCAGGTTTTACAACAAAGTCGGTTTACCATTCAAGATGTGAATAATAATAAATTAACCAGCTTAATACCTGACAGTAATGGCAACTATTTAACGCCAAGTTCAAATTCTCAATATACCAATACTCAAAAATATAATGCTAATGAAAACCGTGTTGCCATTGGCTCTATATTGGGTGGAGGTTATCGTGTTTAAAGCTCACCCTCATTCTGTTTCATGTCTACTCTAATACAACAAAGTGTTATTTTATGTAACAAGACATGTCTGATTGTTGTTGTCTAATGAAAATGTCCATAGTATGCGCCGCGTATTTTGAAATTAAAAAAACTTGCAGTTTCATTTTAATTTGAGGGCGTTATGAATTGTCGAATACCATATATACTAACCGCATTGCTTCTAGTGGTCTGCCACGGGCAGGCGATAGCTAAAGTATCCGTTACGGAAGCCCAAAGGCTGGGCCAAGACTTAACTCCAACCGGAGCCATACGCGCGGGCAACAAAGCAGGCACTATACCAAGATGGAATGGAGGCATTACTCAACCCATTAGTGAATATGAAGCGGGCCTGTTTCACCCTGATCCATACAAAAAAGATAAAATACTTTTCACGATTGATAGCACCAACTGGCAAGTACATGAAGATAATTTAACGGTCGGACAAATTAGCTTTTTAAATAAATACCCTACTTTTAAAATAAATGTTTATCCCTCTCACCGAAGTGCAGCCTATCCACAATTTGTTTATGACGCTTTAAAAGAAAATGCCATAACGGCTGAATTGCAAGAGTATGGAACCGGGGTGCGTAATACGCTCATTAGCAGTCCATTTCCTATTCCCAAAAATGGCTTAGAAGTTTTATGGAATCACAGCTTGCGTTTTCGGGGTTTGCAGTACCAATCGGTTTCATCGAATGCCATTAATTCATCAGGTGGCGATATGCTATTAGTTACCCGAGACAGTAAATATTTTATGGCTTATAGCCAGCCAGATGTAACACTAGAAGACATTGATAACAAAATTTTTTATGTGAAAAGAAAAACACTCTCACCGGCAAAATTAGCCGGTAAATTCACTTTAGTACATGAAACCTTAGACCAAGTCTTATCTCCGCGCAAAGCATGGCAGTATCAACCAGGTGAGCGACGTGTAAGACGTACCCCAAATTTAAGCTATGACACCAGTGATGATAACAATGGCATTGGCACCATTGACCAGTTTGATATGTTTAATGGCGCGCCAGATTTTTACACTTGGAAATTAATAGGTACACAAGAAAAGTATGTGCCTTATAATTCTTATAAAGTACATTCAGGTGATTTAAAAGTAACGGATATTGTTGGTAAGCATCACGTTAACCCAGATTTATTACGTTATGAAGCGCACCGTGTATGGGTTGTAGAAGCAACTTTGCGGGTGGGTATGAGCCATGTATATGCAAAGCGCCGTTTCTATTTTGATGAAGACACATGGCAAATCGTTTTAGCGGAAGAGTTTAATAAAAAAGATGAACTAGTGCATGTCTCGGAAGCCCATACTATTAATTACTATGAAGTGCCTACCGTGGCCACGACCTTAAAAATGAATTATAACTTAGAAGAAAATCGTTATTACGTAGAAGGATTAGATAACCAACGCAAGCCAGTGGACTTTAACCCAGATTTTACTGCGCGCCAATTTACGTCCTCTGCTTTACGCCGTGAAGCCCGCTAATTATTTTTTCTATTGAAATCTGGGCGATTAAATCGCCCAGATGTTTGTAGCTACCTTTCAGTTAACCACATTTCTTTAGGTTCGTAGTGAAAGGTTTTATAAGTGTTTTTAGACGTATCAGGGTTGTCTGATTTTTTATCAATATCATAAACTGTCCACAACAGTTCATTGTTATTAAATTCAATCACCGCGTACCCATAAATGGCGCTGTTAAAATCTTTAATGTGTGGGTTATTAATTTGCACACCGCCATTTAAGATGGATTTAAAAACATTACCCACATCGATACTGCGATCAACCGTGTCTTGTAAATTTGGCGATGAAATAGCAGGGGTCATTAATTCTATGCCCACTAAGTTTGAATAATCCCAGTTGTTAATATTGCGGTAATTTACTTTTAGATAAGACGAGATACTGGTGTGTAGGTCACCTGTGATCACCACAAAATTTGAGATATCGTTATTTTTTATCTCGCTCATGATTTTCTCTCGTTCCCACTGGAAGCCATCCCAAGCGTCGTAGCTGGCGTAAGCAGTTTGCACGCCGGCTACTGTGGCGGCTAACTGAGCTAGCAAAGTTTGATTGCCCCATAATTTCCAAGTGGCATCTGACGTGGTAATACCATCAATCAGCCAATCTCTTTGGGTTTCGCCCAGCATGGTTTGAGATTTCTTTTCGTAATCAGTACACCAATAATTCTGCCAAGCATTACCATCTTTACAGGGCTCTTTTGTACGGTAAGAGCGGCTGTCGGTCATGAATAATTCAAGTAGGTCGCCAAATTTAAATGAACGGTAAAGGCTTAGGTAATCGAATGCATGGTTAGCGCTTTCATCTATTTTAACGCGGGCAGGTATGTATTCAATCCATGCTTGTTGAGCGTCGCGACGTAACTGGCGTAATAGTTCTGGATCATTACCAAAGCGCTCGTCAGTGGTGTAAGGATGGAAAGGGGCGCCTAGCGTGTCACGCTCGTAATCCCAATAGGCATTGTCGCCTGTTTCATGATCATCCCAGGTGACAATAAAGGTGTGATTTTCCATGGCCAGTTGCAAGTTTTTATCGCGACGATATTCCTTATAAAGGTAGCGGTAGTCAGCAAGATCCATGGCTACTTTTTCACCACTTGGTAATGTCATTGGGTGAACAATTTGATCTTCAAAACCTTCGTATTGAGCGTATTCATAAATGAAATCTCCAAGGTGAATGACAAACTGAATATCTTCATTGGCTACATGGTTGTAGGCATTATAAAAGCCTGTGGTGTAATCCTGACAGGTCACTACAGCCATTTTAAGCTTGTCGATTGAACCTGTCGGCAGAGTATGGCAACGGCCAGTGCGGCTGGTTTTATCGCCGTAAACAAAGCGGTAGTAATACTGAGAATCAGAATTCAGGTAACCGTCTAAATCAACATTAACGGTTAAATCTCGCTCTAGGCTAATGTGTTGCGAGGCGATTTCTGTAGTTAAAAATACATCAGAAAAATGCTGATCTAGGGATACTTGTAAAAACAAGGGTTGGCCAGCTACATAGGCTGTGGGGTTTATATGGGTCCATAACACTACGCCGCTTAAGCTTGGGTCGCCAGATGAAACCGAAAGATCGAACACGTCACCGGCTTCATCTATGGCTAAATCAGATGGTGCAGTGCCCAAAATAAAGTCTGCATAGGGCAGGCTTTGGTCACTGGCCAGTGAGCGCAAAGTAAACGGCGTGAGCAAACTTAGCCCTAATGCTTGTACAAAATTTCTTCTAGAAAATGACATTTTAACCTCTTTTATAAAATCATCATGAACGAAACACTAATGGTGTTTGTATCGGCCATTAGGAGGCGCGCATCATAATGTGCAATATGCTAAATAAAAAGCATCATTTTCGAATTTTTAAGTTAAATAATGAAAGCGCAGTAGCTAACCTTATTTTGTTGAGGTTTGACTGTATTGGGTCAGAAATGAGGTCTTTGCTTGAGTGGTCTAGAATGTATTTAAGAAATAAGGATTAACTCATGACAAACAAAGCAAAAATTGCCCAAAAGGCTCCTTATGGAGTTGATGTTGAGAAAGGCAAAAGTTATTTCTGGTGCGCATGTGGTAAAAGTAACAAACAGCCATTTTGCGATGGCAGTCACTCAGGCAGTGAATTTAGTCCTGTAAAATTTGAAGCTGAAACAGACGCAAAAGTATTTTTATGTGGCTACAAGCAAACTAAGGGAGCCCCCTTTTGCGATGGCTCTCATAAGGCACTGCTTTAATTAAAAATGAGGGAGATTAGAAGCTAACGCTAAGCTGCACGCTATAAGTGTTGTCTTTAGTGGCGGCTAAATTCAGTTTAACCGGAACATCTTTAAACTGGTTACCATCCATTCCACCTTGGTACATATACCAAGCTGCGCCCGTTGCCATGCTCATAAGGTTTAATCCTGCTGCGCAAGGCTTCACAGAGTAATCGTTATAATCAGCATGGTTAACGTGCTGGTCGGCTACTTGGGTATAACTGTATTCTGGCAGGCTTTCCATTTCACTGCTGGCTTGGCACCAACTTACGGGGGCCATTAAAAAAGTAATACAGGCAGCATATAAGCGAATACGGCTTTGCTTACGTAACGCACTTTGTATTTGCTTTTGAGTGAGAATGTTTAAATCAACCAGGGCTTCACCTAGCTGCACACCAGATTGTTGCTGGTGAATAAGCGCAGAATCTAGCTGAGATTGGTTAATGAACCCTTTGCGTATTAATAGACAACCCAGACGATAAGGTGGTTGCATGGGCTGCTCCTGTTAATATTTAAATGAAAGTCTATAGGTGAATTTTGGCACAAACTGTTCTAAAAATATGGGTGTTTCTAGACCCATCTGGTCTTACAAGCCGCTAGGCTCATGCATTCCTGTTATCCTTAACCAAATGTAGCTTGGTGTATTTAAAAAGAAGTTCATATAAAACAACAGGTTATTTAGCTAAAGTATTTCGTTCATCTTTATGACATTTATTTGAATAACAAAAAGAAACAAACCCAATCTGAATCTCTTAGGTTGGGACTTTTATATAGGAAAAATAATGGATTGGTTAAATCATTTACTACTAGATGCTACGTCTAATTTGAAGCCGTACTCGTCGCAACTGGCCATGGCCATGGTGGCAACGTTATTGGTGATATACGGCAATGCCATTAATCGAACATTAAGAGCCTTGGTGAAGCCTTACTCATTTGTTATTCGAGTGAGCGCCTTTATTTTACTGTGCACGCTAGGTTATGGCGCATTAACCGTATGGGGCGCAAGCCAGCTAAAGCAGTTAATCAGTACGCTTCCTAACCTGTATTTTACTCCGGTGATGCTGGCGTCTTTTGTCTTTCTAGGGGTATTGGCCGAGCGCTTTCATAAAAACTGAGACGAAGGTCTATGTGTGAGCTGTTAAATCGTAAGGCTAAAGCCTTTATACTTTGTGAAAAATAATAAAACAGACTTCTTATGATTCGCTTTAATTCTATATGCTTGCTTGCGCTTGTTTTCACTCAACCCGCTTATTCCTTCAGTGACCTTGGTCACAAGATGGTGGCGGCCATCGCTTGGCAAAAACTCACCCCTTATGCCAAACAAAATGTAGAGCGAATTCTAGGGGTAGGGGAAAAGCGTTTTATTAATGCCAGTGTGTGGGCGGATCATATAAAAAGTGATGAACGCTTTAATTATTTAAAGCCCATGCATTACGTGAACATGCCCAAGCAAGCTACTGTTTATAATCGTAAGCAAGACTGCAAAAAAGATAAATGCGCAGTACAGGCCATACACACATTTTCAGATGTTTTAACAACGGGTAAAGACAAGGACAAGCTGCTGGCTTTGCGGATGTTGATTCATGTATTAGCCGATTTGCATCAACCTTTACATGCAGGCCTTAAAGAAGACCGTGGTGGTAATTGGTACGAGGTGAAGTATCAAGATGCCCACTTGTCGTTGCACAAGTTTTGGGATAACCAGTTGGTGAAACGCATGAAGCTAGATTGGCAAGAGGCTTCGTTACAGTTGAAGCTGAGTGATCGTTCAGTGAGCCTTGGGCAGCCAGAAATTTGGGCCCAAGAAAGCCATCATATTGCCATTAACCAAGTGTATCAAGTAAAGGAAAATTCACTTATAAACGAGCAATATTTAAAAATGGCTGATGAGGTAATTAAGTCTAGAATTTCAATTGCCGGTTGGCGTTTGGGGATGTGGTTAAATAAGTTGTGGTAAGAAGAGTGTTGAAAAGAAATTAAGCGTTAAGCTGATATTTGGGTGGCTCAATAAAATGACAGGAAATATCCGTCCTGGTTATTTCCTGTCAGAGCACCCTAGGTCCACCATCCAATAGCAGTATTTTTAGTCCTTTATAACATTCCGTGTTACTGATCATCCTGATCAAATATCCCTGTTGCTGTACTTCCTTGCTACCTACATCCTTGTGACTGTACTTCCTGTGGTAAGTCCTTTTTACAAATCTTCCTGACTTGTGATTCCCTGTTAGTTCGTCCTGAACGAGATCTAATTTAGCAAATTTTGAAATTTTTTCAGGGAGGCAATTGCTCTGATGGCTTTGATGGCTTTGCCTAGAATTACACAAACTCAGTGTTTGTGGGGGGATGAGCGTAAAACCGAGCTAAAAAGGCTTAAGTCCTGCGTATTGATTTCCGCATGTCTTACGCTTCTTGTACGAGATCTCTTACATTTTTAGTGGTTGATGGCTTACGGTGATTTTGTAGGCAGAAATTGTGGAAAACAAAGAAAGGGCAAGCCACTCATCATGAGCTATTTAAAGCATTTGTCTAGCACTAAAATAGAGCATAAATGACCACCAAAAGCGCTTTGGTTTACTTATAGGCCTAATTTACTGTGCTACGCTCATACTAGGAGAATTGGTTGGAGTAGCCATGAAGGCTCTGAATATATTGGTGGTGGATGATGCTAATTTTATCCGCGATCTAGTGAAAAAAGCAGTGCGTGCCCAGTACCCTGACTTTAAAGTTGAGGAAGCGGCAGATGGCCAAAAAGCCCAATCCATGATGAAGGTAAATACTTTTCATGTGATTTTGTGTGACTGGGAAATGCCAGTTATGAGTGGCTTAGAGTTACTTGCATGGATGCGCAGCGATGAGAAGTATGAAAAAACCCCATTTTTAATGATTACCAGCCGTAGTGAAAAAAGCCATATCATCAAAGCGGTGGAAGCAGGTGTGAGTGATTACATCGGCAAACCTTTTAGCAATGAGCAGCTAGGAACTAAGCTGGCTAGGCTTATATACAAATTTTATAAATTCAGCCCTTCACAAACAGCCCGCCAAGCCCAACAGAAAAGCGACAACGCTGGCTTGTTAACAGGTGGAGCAGACAATGCAAGCTTATTAACAGGCGCCCCTGCGGCTAAAAAGGCAGCCCCAGCTGCGGCAGGTAATGCCAGTTTATTAACCGGCGGCTCTAAAACAGAACAGCTATTAAGCAAAAGCCCTAGCGCTGCCAAACCTAAGAAATCAACCAACAAGAATTTAGCCCTAGCCCATGTTCGTACCGCCGAGGGACAAGAGCTGCGTTGTATTGTGAAAGACATTAATTTAAATGAGATGCTGTTAGTGGTGAAGCGCGATGAAGGGGTACCGCGTTTATTTGATCAAGTGGTGGTGGACATTGTCAGTAAGGCTGAAGATATTGTGGCGAGAGTGAATTGTTTTGTATGTTCAGTGGTGTCACCTGACAAACGTATTAGCGGTGAGTTATTCAATATGCTGGTGCGTTATGAAGATCAGGACCCCGAGAAGTTAGAAGCCCTTTCAAAATTTGTGGCCAAAGTACGTTAGCTTTGGCTCCCTAGTAACTAATATAAATACTCTAGGCTAGCAATCTTTCAGCCTGTGCCTTACGTGTACTGGGGAAGTGGCACGTAAAGCTGCTGCCTTTCCCTAAACTACTGTGTACCTCTAGATGGCCATCGTGGCGAAGCAATATGTGTTTCACTATGGCAAGGCCTAACCCCGTGCCGCCTGTTTCACTGTGACGACTAGGGTCTGCCCTGTAGAAACGCTCGGTCAGTCTTGGAATGTGCGGCGAATCAATGCCAATGCCGTTATCTTTAATGCTTAGGTGCAGGCCACTTTCATTACTCCACCAGTGAATTCGAATCGTGCCTTGAGCCTGGGTGTATTTCACGGCGTTAAAGATCAAATTGCTAAATGCGCTGCTTAATTCACTGTCAATGCCAATCATATCAACGGCTTCAGCTTCCAATTCTATGATTTGTTTTTTCTGCCCACTTAAAGCAATGGCATCTTGCTGGAGGTTGGAGAGCATGCTTTTTATATTGACCTTTGCATGATCCTTAACTTGTCCATTTTCTAAACGGCTGAGGGTTAATAGATCATGAATTAAATTCTGCATGCGCAAACTTTGTTGATGCATTTGTTTTAAGGCTCTTCCCCAGCGGCTGGGGAGAGACTCTTTATGATCTAAAAAGGTTTCAAGGTAACCGGAGATCACGGTTAACGGTGTACTAAGCTCATGGCTGGCATTTGCTACAAAGTCTTGGCGCATGGCCTCAAGCTGTTTCATGCGGCTTATGTCGCGGCAAATAATCAATCGATCTTGTTGGCTAAATAATGTGATGTGAAACTGTAAATAAGTTTCATGTTGGGTAGGCGAGGCCATTTCAAAAGGCTCATCATAATTGGCCATTTCAAAATAACGCTTAAATTCAGGTTCACGCACCAAGTTCGTGATGGGCTGACCCACATCTTGAGTTTCTTTTAAACCTAAAAGTTGTGTGGCCGCGTGGTTCCACCATTCTAAGTTCCCCTGGCCATTGGCCATGAGTACCCCATCTTTTAACGCAGCGGTGCCATCCTGAATGCGCGTTAAAACAGCTTTCAATCGATCTTGAGATTTCTGTTGGCGTCTTTGTAGGTGGTAAATATCATCAAATACCGCACCCCAAATTCCGCTGCTTTCAGGTGGTTCTGTGCTGTTTTGGTTTAACAGCCACTGCTGCATTTTATAAAGCTGAAACCACTGCCAGCCAAGAGTGGCACCAAGTGTTAAGGCAATGGCCCAGCCCATGTATCCAATGCTCCAACCTACTACGCCAGCAAGTGCCACAGATAAAGCTAAACGATTAAACGCAGAACGCCAATCTTGATAATTCATATAGATTTAATAGTCATGGTTAAATGATGTGGAAACACCTCTGTGGCACTTCCCATCCTAGCTTGATCAATCATTAATGCTTAGCAGTCCTTGTTAGAGAAGCGATAACCTGTACCGCGCACCGTTTGAATGAGGTGATCAAAATTAGGCCCTAGAGTTTTACGCAGGCGCCTAATATGAACATCAACCGTACGCTCTTCTACGTAAACATTGCCGCCCCACACTTGGTCTAATAGCTGAGTACGGCTATAGGCCCGTTCTTGGTGGCTCATGAAAAACTGCAATAAACGAAATTCAGTGGGGCCGATATCTAACGATTTATCTTGAGCGCTCACTCGGTGACGAATGGGATCAAGAATGAGGCCTTCCACTTCAATGGGCTCTTCCATGCCCTGTGGAGTGGTACGTCTCAATACTGCTTTTAAACGTGCCACCAATTCTCTTGGTGAAAAAGGTTTGGTGATGTAGTCATCTGCCCCAGCTTCTAGTCCTAGAATCTTGTTATCTTCCTCAGACTTGGCCGTTAGCATGATAATGGGTACATCGCTGCACAGTTCATCTCGTTTTAAGCGTCGCGCAAATTCAATACCACTGGTTCCTGGGAGCATCCAATCCAATAAAATCATGTTGGGTTGTTCATCCACCACCATCGAATAGGCGTCTTTTACATTGTCTGCTTCTATGCATTCGAAGCCTGCCATTTCTAAGGCTACTGCTATCATATCGCGGATGGATGGCTCATCATCTACGATTAATATTTTCTTTCCCTGCTGCTTCATAGATGAACTCTATTTATTTAAGTGACGAGGGTATTACACAGTTTTAATATTACAAATGTGTGACAGTGAAACGCTTTTGTCCACTCATAGCCTCTAATAACTGCTCTTTAGAGTGTTTTATAATTTATCTAGCTCTTAATATGCTTATAAATTGTAGTGTGCCAGTAATCCAATAAAGAGAACCGCACCGACCCAATGGTTATTTAAAAAGGCTTGAAAGCATTGTTCTCTTTGGCGCAATGCTATGAGCTTTTGATGGTAGATAAAAAATCCACCGGCTATGGCGATTGCAATATACACAGGCCAGCTGGCATTAATTTTTGAAGCAACCATTAGCCAGCTAATTAAGGTGATAACCTGCATGACGCCAATCATCATTTTGTCGCTTTCGCCAAATAAAACTGCGGTGCTTTTAATTCCTATTTTTAAATCGTCTTCTCGGTCGACCATGGCGTATTGCGTATCGTAAGCCACCGTCCAAGTAAGGGTTGCTGTATACAGCAGCCATACTACATCGGGCAAAGCGTTCATTTCAGCTGAAAAAGCCATGGGCACAGCCCAAGCAAAAGCCGCTCCTAGCACCACTTGAGGCAGGTGGGTGTAACGTTTCATAAACGGGTATAGGCTGGCCAGAAACAGGGCAGCAAAAGACAAATAAACTGTGAATTCGTTGGTAAATAACACCAAAATAAAGGCAGTTATGCACAGTGCTACAAACAGCATTAAAGCTTCTTTAGCGCTAATAACCTTTTGAGCCAAGGGCCTGCCTGCAGTGCGCTCTACATGGCCATCTACCTTGCGATCTGCATAGTCGTTAATTACGCAGCCAGCGCTGCGCATAATCACCACCCCAAGTACAAATATCACCACATTGGAAACTGTCTCTTATACACATCTCCGAGCCCACGAGACCGTACTAGATCTCGT
>OLII01000560.1_pt1 | contig 14031 bp, 24 predicted proteins | sample 1609481 | NCBI WGS metagenome assembly OLII01 (sample SAMN05416859, study PRJEB24817) | seawater metagenome | isolation source: Sea water | place: Canada:Atlantic | collected 2013-11
CGTTTGGGAACTGGAACATCGCCGACATTGGCTAACATTCATCTTACTCAAAGTTGGGTGGTCAGTCAGTATGCCGGTGACTTCAATCCCTTTCATCACCACAACGCTGACTTCTCTGCTGGTATTTATCTCAAGGTTCCAAAGGGAATGAATGATGAATGGGAAGAAGATTTCCAAGACCACTATCCAGCAAAGGGATTAATAGAGTTTGGGTTTGGTGAAGCTCAGCCATTTCGTAGTGACAATCTAAAATTTAAACCAGAGGTGGGTAAGTTTCTTGTATTTCCCTCTTGGTTGAAACATCTTGTGTATCCATTCTCTGTAGAAGGTGAACGGCGTATGATGAGCTTCAATGCAACTGTTATAAATAAGTAGAACGAAAGAATAATTATGGCTATTTTAGTTGATATGAACCAGATTTCAGTTGCATCCGTAATGATGCATCTGCACATGACAAAGCAAACCAAACCCGATGAGGATATGGTTCGTCATATGATCCTCAATTCCCTACGCATGTATCGCATGAAGTTCTGTGATGAGTATGGTGAGTTGGTTCTATGCTATGACTCCAAGCACTACTGGCGGCGGGACTACTACCCTGAGTACAAGCACAATCGCAAGAAGGGGAGAGAATCCTCTGCTAACGATTGGGATGCTATCTTCGAAGTGTTGAACGCAGTCAAGGCAGAACTGAAAGAGTTCTTTCCCTACAAACACCTTGAGGTCTACGGCGCAGAGGCTGATGACATCATTGCGGCACTATGTGGTGAATTGGAGTTCGACAACGGTAAAACGTTGATCCTGTCTGGTGACAAGGATTTCATTCAGCTGCAGAAGTTCCGTAACGTGACACAGTACAGTCCAATCACCAAGAAATTTATCAATGGTATTGATCCAGATATATATCTGAGTGAGCATGTTCTAAGGGGTGATAGCAGTGATGGTGTTCCTAACGTGTTGTCACCCGATAATACCTTTGTTGATGGTCTGCGACAGAACCCCCTAAGTAAGAAGAAGATTGCTACGATGGTCGAGGGGGTATTTCCTAATGATGAGGTTAAACGGAATTTCCAGAGGAACAAGAAACTGATTGACCTCAAAGAATCACCACCTGAGTTGTTCATGGAGTGCATTAAGGAATATCAAGAGGCACCAGCTGGTGACCGTAGCAAACTACTAAATTATTTTACACAAAAGAGGTTACGCAACCTCGTTGAATCAATCAACGAATTTTGAATTGGGAGAATTTTAATGGCAATCGACACATACACACGCAACTTTGCAGAGATTTTGACACAGGTTTCTAAAATGAAAACAAAGAAGGAAAAGGTAAGTTTTTTGAGACAGTATCAGACGGATTCACTTCGCATGATTTGCAAGTCATCCTTTGACCCCAAGATTGTTTGGGACCTTCCAGAGGGTGATGTACCATACAGGGAGAATGGTGCTCCAGAGGGTACAGAACATACCCTATTGGGTCATGAGGCACGCAAGTTGTATCATTTCATCAAGGGGGGCAATCCTTCTCTAAAACAGAACAAACGTGAAATGATGTTTGTCCAGATGCTTGAGGGACTACACAAGGATGAGGCGGAACTATTGATTGCTGCAAAGGATAAGGCCCTGCATCGTAAGTACAAGGGCCTATCTGATAATGTGGTCAAGGAAGCATTTGATTGGGATGATGATTATGTCCGAATCGAACACGCCCAGTATCCCCAGTCTAAAGGACCCGCCGCAGGGTAACTTTTTTTGAGTTTCCTTTAGAATCAATAACTTAGCATGTACGATTTTTGTTGACAAACTCTGATTTTTGGTCTATACTTAGGTATAAACTGAGAAAACAAAGGAAGAGACATGAACAACGAAATGACCAACCTGATTGAGAACATCAAAGCAGACTACTTCAACTGGACCACACGGTGTGCTGGTGCCAAGGGTCTAGACGCTTTGACGGAAACCAATAAGACGATGATTGCTGAGTTCAACGAAAAAATCACTTACAAGGTGGGAACTAAGTACATCAAGGTCTTCTCTGAAGGCGGTAGTGTCTGGGGTTTTGTTGTCAACACCGATAACGATAAGAAGTTTCGGAAGGGTGACATTCTGATGGCCGCTGGTTATGCTGCTCCTGCTCGGAACAAAGCACGGGGTAACATCCTCGACGGTGGTTACACCATCAACTGGACCGGACCCCTTTACTTAATATAGGAGATTGAATATGATTAGATTTGTAACTGGTATGTGTGTCATTATCGCGGGAGTCGGTGCTGCTGAAGGCACCGCTGCCCTTTCTACAGCCATTCTACTTGCTACTGTTGGTATTGGGATTATGGTATGGGGTTTATACGGCATGGCAGAAAATGGTGATTTGGCGTAAGATTCCTCTTGACAAACCCTTCTGGGAATGTTATACTTAGGTATAATCGGAATTTAAGGATACAACATGCTTCTCAACATTAAAGGTTCTAACAAGCCAACACGCACTCTCGTTAATCGTGCTGCGTGGTGGTATGCTGAAAAGTTGATGGGTAAGCGTTTGATGAATGCTTTGGAAATCAACATCAACCTTGACCGCACTCTTGGCAAGAAATTTAATATGGAAGGGTCTGCTATATGGGAAGATGAGGGGCGGCGTCACCGTGAGTTCACGATTGAACTTGATGCTACCATGAGCATTCGTAACATTCTAATCACCCTTGCTCATGAGATGGTTCACGTCAAGCAGTGGGCAAAAGATGAGATGTATGAGTATTACAATACTCCTAATATGGTGCGCTTCAAGGGTGAGAAGATGTACCAGAATGAAGTTGATTATTGGGACTACCCTTGGGAAATTGAGGCATTTGGTCGTCAGTTGGGGTTGTTCGTTCGGTTCTGTAATGATGTTGGAATCGGAGAACGTGGAGATATGCAGGAGAACGCATAATGAGTAATATGAAAAACTGGATGATGGATATCGAAGAGTTCTGTGATGGATATTTCTTCGATGCACCTATTCCGAATGACTTCAGTGTTGATGAGGTGGTTGAGGATGTTGGAATGTACTTCAAGAGCAACGAAGCATCTAAGTACGCCAAACAGTATCTCACTACACAAATGGGTGAAATGTGAACAGCCTTGAAGCGTTTCACCAACTAGGTGAAGCAGCAATCCTTGGGTTGATGCTTTCTGTGTCACAACCAAACGTACCTGATAGGTCTGTTGAGTGTCTTGCACTCAACATGTATCATGAGGCAAGGGGTCAGGGAATCGCAGGAGAACTTGCGGTTACTGCTGTCGTATTGAATCGTGTTAATGATAAAAGATACCCTAATACCATCTGTGAGGTGGTAGAACAGGGGCCTACACGCGCATCATGGCAAAACCCCCAAGTGAGATACCCTATAAAAAATAGGTGCCAGTTCAGTTGGTTCTGTGACGGTAAGAGTGATACACCCCGTAATAAGAAGATATATAATAGGATGTATGGTCTTGCAGGAGCAATTCTGAGTAATAAGATTTCCTTCCTAGATATTACTGGTGGTGCAACGCATTACCATGCAGACTATGTATCACCCGCATGGGCAAAGACTAAAACGAAGACTGTAGAGATACAGGATCATATTTTTTATCGTTGGGAGAAATAGATGCCAACAAATTTTGAGAATGTCAAACTCTTCATGAAAACCTTTGGTCAAGAGGTTAAAGAATATCCAGACCTACCGCCCGAAGAGGTAGTAGATTTGCGTCTAGACTTGATTAATGAAGAAGTTGGTGAACTGTGTGAAGCAGTAGAGCGTGACGATATGACTGAAATTGCTGATGCCCTAACCGATATTCTATATGTTACTTATGGTATGGGTGCTGCTTTGGGTATTGACCTTGATAAATGCTTTGAGGAAGTACAGCGTTCAAATATGAGCAAAATGGGTGAAGACGGTAAACCTATGTATCGTGAAGATGGTAAGGTGATGAAGGGTCCAAATTACTCGCCGCCAAATTTTCTCGCCCTGTTACTCGCCGCCAGATTTAACGAGTCTAATGAATGAGTCATTTTAGGTTTATTGAAAAGAACATTGACGTAAGTTCTATTCTTGCTGATATCAAGAATGACGATTGGGCTGTAGCAGGATCACTAAAAGGTGCTGCTGGAGATACGAAACCGTATGGATTCTTACCCCTCACCATGGCCGCAGTAAAGAATGCTAATGATGATCCAAAGAACACTGAGTTGCAACAGAACACCCCGATGTATTACCGTTATCCCGGCATTAGAAAATGGTTGAAGACTTATAAACTGCATCGACATTCACGGGCAGCGTTCTTTAGGTTGCGCCCGGGGGAGACATTGGGTAGGCATATTGATGAGGGTGACTATTACCTAACAAGAGACAGGTATCATTTATCGCTACAGGGCACTTATTTATATACAGTTGAGGACGAATCACATCAGATCGAACCCGGCACATTTTTCTGGTTTGACAACAAACGAACACATATGTCATACAACAATGGTGATGTTGATAGGCTGACATTTGTGTGGGACGTTCCAAAGAGTAGGAAAAATCCGTGATTGAAATATTTGATGATGTTTTGTCTGAAAGGGTCTTGACTTTAGATGAGAATCAGGGTAAGATGTTACTATTGGATGACACAAGGAAAGAAGAATGAACATATTCTACCTAGACCGTGACCCTGTGATTGCTGCACAGATGATGTGTGACAAGCATGTAGTCAAGATGATACTGGAGAGCGCACAGATGCTCTCTACCGCACATCGTGTGCTTGATGGTGATAATTACGCCAACGAGACAGGTATGTATAAACTGGCACATAAGAACCATCCAAGTACAATCTGGGTTCGTTCCAGTTTGGAGAACTATGTGTGGTTATATGAACACATGGTAGCACTTATGAAAGAATATACCTTCCGTTATGGCAAACACCACGCTACAGAACGGTTGTTAGTTCCTCTTGGCGGTTGCCCTGTTACTATTCCAATGGTTGGATTTACTGACCCCCCCATGTGTATGCCTGATTATTGTAAGGGTGATGACACAGTGTTGTCTTATCAAACTTACTATATAGTTGAGAAGTCAGGTTTTGCAAAGTGGAAACGCAGAGATATACCGGAGTGGTTTAATGCAGAGAGAGAGTTATTGGGATTACATGACGAGAAGACGGCGTGAACAAAGAATAGAAGATTTGGTTTATCTGATAAAAGAATTAGAACATAAGGTTATCCTACTTGGTGGTGATCCTAGACAATTGGAGTTAAAAGTATAATGCCAACATATACGTTTTACAATGAAGAAAATGGAATAGAATGGGATGAGATGATGTCCAATTCGGAACGTGAGAAATTTCTAAAAGAGAATCCAAACGTCACTCACGTTCCGGGTGGGTTTGCTACTGTTGGTGATCATATCATGGGAGTGGGCCCTAAACAAGATAATGGTATGACAGAGAACCTTCAACGGATTGCTGAATCACATCCAGGCACACCTATGGCAGATCGTTATGGGTCTGGCAGCACTACAATAAAACAACAAAAGACTCGTGCTGTGCTGAAAAAACACGGCGTCATCTAGTTACCACCCCGTTAATTTTTAAGGATATATAATGTCAAGCGCTAAGAAGAACAAAGAAATCAATAACAATAATTTAGTAACAATTAAACCCATAACTGATAATCAAAAGGTGGTTTTTGAATCGTTTAAGAAGGGTAAGAACCAATTTCTATTTGGTGCTGCGGGTACAGGTAAGACGTTTAGTGCGTTGTTCCTTGCACTACAATCAATTATGGATTTGAAAACCAAATACGAAAAAGTAATTTTGGTTCGCTCTCTTATTCCCACACGGGAAATTGGTTTCCTGCCTGGTGATGAGGAAGACAAGGCTGCATTGTATCAAGTGCCCTATCAGAATATGGTGCAGTTTATGTTTGAGCAACCTAACGAGCAAGCATTCAGTAATTTGTATGATCGACTCAAGGGTCAAGGCACTCTCTACTTCCTATCAACTTCTTTTCTGAGGGGATTGACATTTGATAATGCAATCATTATAGTAGATGAATGCCAGAATATGAACTTTCACGAGCTGGACACTATTATCACTCGTGTTGGCCAAGATTCAAAGATTATGTTCTGTGGTGACTTTGATCAATCTGATTTGCAAAGAACAAATGAGAAAAATGGTTTGCATAATTTTCTTCGAATATTGGAAGAGATGGAAGAGTTTAACTGTACTGAGTTTACTATCGGTGATATTGTACGGAGTGGCTTTGTTCGCAGTTATCTTATTAATAAAATCAAACTAGGAATAGGAATGGAATAATGACTACTACTTTTACATGGACATTTGATCCACTTGAAACTGCTACAGAAGATGATCTCTCAGATGTAGTAAAGACTGTACACTGGAGAATTACTGGTGTTACAGATGACGATATACCTGTTTCTGGTACAGTTTATGGTTCAATTTCTACTGATGAACCATATTCGGATTCATTTACAGCGTTTGCCGATCTAACGGAAGCAGATGTTAAGGGTTGGGTTCTTGCAAAGCTAACAGAAGAAGATGAGACTGCTAGTGAAGCAGAGACTCGATATCAAACACAAGTGCAAGATCAAATTGATAATCAGAAAACTCCAGCGGTAGAATCTAAGTCTGCCCCTTGGACATAATACATAAGGAATGGAATAATGGATATTGAAAAACTTAGAGAACAACTAGAAATAGACGAAGGCGTTAAGTATGAAGTGTATAATGATCATCTTGGGTATGCTACTTTTGGCATTGGCCATCTGGTTACTGAGTCTGACCCCGAGCACGGTTCCGACATCGGAACAGAAGTATCAGAATCTAGAGTGGTTGAAGCCTTCGAGCAAGATGTCCAAACAGTATTGTCAGACTGCGCCATCCTATATCCAGACTTTGACGATCTCCCAGAAGAAGCTCAGCAAGTAATTGCAAATATGATGTTCAACATGGGACGGCCTCGTTTGAGCAAATTTCGAGGCATGAAGCGTGGGGTAGATTCCCGTAACTGGAATGAGGCCGCAGATGAAATGGTCGATTCTGCTTGGTATCGTCAGGTAACCAAACGGGCAGACAGATTAGTTGAGAGGATTCGTGCGTTAGCATAATGTTTAATCATGTAGGGGTGGAGTTGCAACCTATAACGGCAACAAATCAAAACGGTGTGCGTCTATACGCAACACCAGAGGGTAACAAGTATCCATCAATCACAACAGTTCTATCAGTCCGTAATAAGAAGGGACTGATGGAGTGGCGTAAGAGGGTAGGTAATGAAGTTGCCAACCATGTAGCACGAACTGCTGCTAATCGTGGCACTAAGGTTCATCACATGTGTGAGGACTACCTCAACAATATGGAGACAAATTTCCCCAAGGAATGGGCGAAACACAAGAAGAATTTCCTTCCATATTGTCTTTTTAGTCAATTAAAGTCTGTTCTATGCAATATAGATAACATATACGCACAAGAAGCAGGGTTATATAGTGATAAGTATAAGGTAGCGGGTAGGGTTGATTGTATTGCAGAGTACAATGGGGTGCCGTCGATTATCGACTTCAAGACATCAACTAAAGAGCGTACAGATAAATGGAATGAGAATTATTACATCCAAGGTTCTGCATATGCAGAGATGTTTGGAGAACGAACTGGCATAGAAATCTCTCAAGTAGTTATCTTAGTGGTAACAGAGGATGGAACTGTCCAAGAATTTATAAAAGAAAAGTATGCATACCTTGATGCTCTAGTGGAAACCGTTGCAGAATGGAACAAACAGAATGAAACATCTAATAGCAATACTGGTGCCGTTCCTATTACTGGGTAGCCAAGCCTTAGCACAAAATCCAGAAGGTATATTTACAACACAAAAAGAAATATCGTGTGGGCCCGGTCCTGCAATCCTATTGGGTATTAAAAAGTATGGAGAAAAACCTAAAATTATTTTTCAAAATCCTGTTAATAACACCCAAACATTAGTTTTCTTTAACAATGAAACTGGATCAGGGACAGTTGTTGATGTAATGCCTGGTAATAAGATTTGGTGCATTATTTCTTATGGTGTTAATGGATGGTCAGAAAATTTTGGCCAAAAAACTTAAAAAAGGTCTTGACTTTCCCATCAAAATCGTGTATAAATAATATACAATTTGATGATACGAATTGATAGCTGAACTGGACCGGGGGGCAGTACCCCGCGCCTCCACCAAAAGGAGATTAGTGTGGAACAGATAATGGTAGGGGATCAAGATGAAGAACCCCTTAGTACGAGAAGTAAGTAAGTGGATGTTTAAAGCATATATCGTTTGGAGTATATGCGCCGATATAACCTTACTTACTGGTATAATTTATCTAGTCTTCTTTTGATGGGGGCGAAATTTAGGATCGACAGGCAGGGACGGATGAGTGGAGAATTGTGGATTGACCGCCTTATAGGTCAAAAACTATAGATGCAAACGATAACGTATCTTATGAGGATTTTGCACTAGCTGCATAATCTTTCGGAGTTTTTTTGGAAGTTTTTTTCTTAGCAACAGGATAAAAAACTTCCACTTTATTCTAAAAAGGGGTTGACAAATAGATAATAACCTGTTATACTCTGTATATAATGTCACTGATGAGTTTGTGAAATTCAAACGAAACACTTTGTGTCTGACAAATATTGTCTAACTTATCATCTTGAAAGGATGAATTATAATATGACTACTACTACTAAGACAGCTAAGGTTATTGCCGCTCTCGAAAACGGTACTGAACTTACTGCAAAGCAGATTAGCGCACGATATGGCGTTAAGAATGTTCGAGCGCTCATGAGTTCCCTTCGTATGCAGGGATATCCCGTGTACCTCAACAAGCGCACTAGTGTGTTTGATGGAGAAACCACGACATACAACAAGTATAGTCTTGGTACTGCGACCCGTGCTGTTATTGCAGCTGGTTATCGTTCTCTCGCACAGGGTGTCTAACTAAACACCACTGGCAATGCTCAGGTCTATGGCAATACTAACGGGTGATGCCGTAATACATCCGAGAGGGGCCCACGGTTAGCCCCTCACCTTTCTTTATTAATGGGGCATAAATGACACTAAACACATCAAAGACCTTTTCAATGGAAATTGAACGTCTGGCAATTGACAAGAACATTTCGCATATGGATGCAGTTCTTGATTATTGTCATCGTCAAGATATTGAACCCGATACTGTGAGTCGCCTTATTTCTAAGAGTCTCAAAGAGAAGATTGAAGCAAACGCAAGAGATTTGAACTTTCTTCCCCGACAAGCTCAACTCCCAATATGACATATGAACTGAAAGTTAAAAATGGAACTTACACAGCAGACAATCTATTTGTTCTGTTCTTTATTGTAGTCAAACATAGACTGCATCATTTAATAAAAGACAAAAAGTTTATGGACTAATGGAACCTATTGACATATATCTCATGTACTGTGCTATGAAGGCACACTTTGGTAAGGGTGACTATGACTTTGTAACATACAAGGGCAAGACTCGTATCAAACGTGATACCTTCTATAAACGTAAAGACAGATCGTTTTTCGTTAAATTAGCTCGTAAGTACAAGACAGAAGAAGAAATCAAAAATTACTTTGTATCAAATTTCATCAAAGATAAGAAGGGGTATATTGCCAACTTCAATGATGAGAACTATGAATCGTGGAAATTGAAACGACAGGGTTTCTTTGATATGTTTGAGGTAGAGATGAAGCCTCTGGTGGAATCATTTGAGGATATGTTTCATATACAAAATGGTCAACACCCTAAATTGATGAGAGAGTTTCTAGGCGGCAGAGTGTCATTAGAAACAATGATAATACTGGATGAACTGTGCTGCTTTGGCCCAGATTGGAATAAGAACTTAGGAGATGATATTATATGGAATGATTTAGATAATCTCATGGATAATTACGAAAGGTTCTTGACAATTGATCAAGAACAGTATAAAATAAGACTATTGAAATTAATAGAGGAGTCCACTTATAATGGCATTAATGGAACGAGTAGAGGGGTTCTTTGAGGCACGATGCCGAGAACTAGAAACCCAAGTAAAGACATTGCAATATGACAATGCTGAGCTGCAGGTAAAAAACGACCAATTTTTGGAGCGAGTTACTCAACTTGCTAATCGTCAACCAGCTTGGCCAAAAGGGTTTAAACCACAACGTAGGTCTACTTCAACCAAGTAGATGGTAATCCGGTATAGTATAATGGTATTACAGTAGATTTGTAATCTTCTAATGGTGGTTCAATCCCATCTGCCGGAACCATTTCTTTGTTATATAAGGATATATAATGAAAGTAAAATTAATCTCACATTCTACACCAGATAACATTATTGGTGTAGATGACGCACAGGAACTTATTGCATATTGTGCTAGAGTATCTAATCCTAGCAACCAGAACAACAAGGAAACCAGCGACAAACTTATCAAGTACCTGATCAAGCATCAGCACTGGTCACCACTAGAGATGGTCAGTGCGTGTCTTGAGATTGAGACAACGAGGGACATTGCACGTCAAATTTTACGACACCGTTCATTCTCATTCCAAGAGTTCAGTCAGCGATATGCAGACCCTACCAAGGATTTGTCTTTTGAGACTAGGGATGCACGGCTACAGGACAAGGACAATCGACAGAATAGTGTTGAGCTTGATAATAATGATGAGACACATCGCCAACTGAATGAAAACTTTCGTATGAAACAGATGTTATTGTGGAGACAGGCACAGGATACATATGAGTGGGCAATTGAGAACGGTATTGCCAAGGAACAGGCTCGTGCAGTACTACCAGAGGGTATGACTGTATCACGGCTGTACATGAACGGTACACTGCGATCATGGGTACACTACATTGACCTACGAAGTGCGAATGGTACACAGAAGGAACATCAGGATATTGCACGGGCTTGTGCTCATGAGATTTCTAAGATTTTCCCCCTCATGACGGATATTAGTAATGTCTAAGGCAGTAGTAATTGGTAATGGTGAGTCACGCAAGTGGTTCGGTGATAAACAGTATGAGGTGGATGCTGTCACATGGGGTTGCAATGCAATCTGGCGTGATGTGATGGTGGACAACCTTGTTGCAGTTGACTATGGTATGCAGCAGGAGATTTACGAGTCAAACAACTGGCGAGATATTCAGTGCTGGTTTGCAAACTGGTCAGTGCTTCCTTCAGAGGCAGCAGACATGATGCTTATGGGGTATGACATTCCAGATACATTCATTCACAAGACAACAGGCATTACAGACCGTTGTGTAATATCAGGTAAAGACCCTGTGGGACTCAGTGAAAGGATTGAAGCTGCAATTCAACAGTTTCCCAATCTTGACATGAAAGACCTTCAGATGAAGCTGGAGAAGGATGTTGGTATTTGGATTACATACGTCTATGAGGACGACAACATAAATACGATTGACTTTCCTGTTGGATGGTCAGCGGGTAACACCGCTATGCACCTTGCATGTCAGCAGGGTGCAACAGAGATTTATATATTGGGGTTTGACCTATCATCATATGATGAACCGTTGAACAACATATATAAAGGGACAGATAATTATCTGCCCAGTGATGCAAAAGGTTTCAATTCAGTTAATTGGAAGAACCAGATGCAAACTGTTTTTAGAGAGTTCAAGGATGTTCAGTTTTCTTGGGTAGATGCCAAAGAGCAATTTATTCAAGAAAATAACCTAAGTTACTTGACAAAGGCAGAGTTTTGTGATAAAGTGGTAACACTATAAACATACGAAATCGCATATATTTACATAAGGAGAATACATATGTCGTTAAGTACACTCAAGAAGTCCAATTCGTTGGACAAGCTGCTCGGTGCAGTACAAGCAGAAAACGCTCCCCAAGAGAAGAAGTCCTATCAGGATGACCGCCTCTGGAAGCCCGTAATGGATAAGACCGGCAACGGTTATGCTGTTATTCGTTTCCTACCCGCAGTAGAGGGTGAGGATATGCCTTGGGCAAAAGTCTGGAACCATGCGTTCCAAGGCCCAACTGGTCAGTGGTATATTGAGAACTCTCTCACTACTCTTGGTCAGAACGATCCTGTGTCAGAGATGAACTCTGCATACTGGAACTCAGGCGTTGAGTCTGATAAGGAGATTGCTCGTAAGCAGAAGCGTAAGTTGCAGTATTTCGCCAACATCTATGTTGTTGAAGACCCTGCTAATCCTCAGAACGAGGGTAAGGTTATGCTCTATCGCTTCGGTAAGAAAATCTTTGACAAGTGCATGGAAGCAATGCAACCAGCATTCAAGGATGAAACTCCTGTCAATCCCTTTGACTTCTGGGAAGGTGCGAACTTCAAGTTGAAGATTCGTAAGGTAGACGGTTATTGGAACTATGATAAGTCAGAGTTTTCAGCACCATCTCCCTTGTTTGATGATGATGATCAGTTGGAAGAGGTATGGAAGAAGCAGTATCCTCTGTCAGAGTTTACTGGAGAGTCTAACTTCAAGTCCTATGACGAACTCAAGAAGCGTATGGATATGGTTCTTGCAGGGACTACCACAGTAGGTAAGGCAGCAGAGGTGATGGAAGATGCACCTTGGGCTGAACCAAAGGTAGATACGAAACCTGCTCCAGCGCCTACTGTTGATGATGATGATGAAGGGGACACTATGTCCTACTTTGAAAAGTTGGCTAAAGAGTAAGAGAAGGGGGGTGCTGGAAACAGCACCCCTTTTTTACAGTCCGCCGGCACCGGAATTAAGACTGAAATACTTATTGGGCATAATTACGCCGGTAGTTTGACCTGTAGTGGTGACACTTGATGATTGTCTTGCATCAGTAATAATAGTTGGTCCACCGACTGCACCTTGCTGTCTAGCTAACTCTGCTTGTTGCTTTGACTTTTCCATCTTCTCAACTATTGATGCGCTTTCTTTAAATTGAGCTGGTTTTAGTTTCTGTGCCTCAAGTGTTTCAGATGCTGACAGTTGAGTTTTGGGTAACACCATTGGTTTTGCAAGACTCTCAGCTGCATTCAATTTTAATGCTTCAATCTCTGCATCATATTTAGCTATCTCCGCCCGGTTTTCTGGATTGGACCTCTTGTTAGATAAGGCTTCTTTTTGAGATTCTAACTTTTTCACTCTTTCTTGAGTCATCTGTTCTGGAGTTTGTTCTGATTCACTTATACCAAGAATTTTCTTAGCCCAATTGGGAACTAGTGATTCTGCAAACCCAGCAAAATCAAAATCAAACAACATCTTGAAGAAATCAACAACATCACTTATAAGACCCTCAATACTTTTTGCTATAAGTGCGATAGGATCAATATCTCCTATCTTCTTTGCAAACTCTTCGAAACCAAACATATCTGCTACGAATGCCACCAGTTTTAAGAATAGTGCTGGAATTATACCATAAAGGGTGCTGATGAATGTAGTTAATGCTTCCTCAATTGCTTCACCAGTACCAGAAAATAGTGATTTAAACCAAGTAACAACAGAAGTAAACGTATCAGAAATTGTTTTAATAATGCTATCGTATGTTGAGGTTATCCAAAAAATAATATCATCATACAGGTCTGTGAAAAATCCCGAAATAGAACCAAAGACAGAATCAGTTTCGCTTAGTCCAAATATACTAGCAATGATATTGTATATCGCCGTGGCGATAACATCAAGTTGATCGGAAACAAATGTGCCGATAGTCGAGAAGAATGTTTTAATACCTTCCCACCATTCGCCATCAGCAAAAAGAGAAAATGCATCACCAAGCCCACTAAAGAGCCCTTTAATATTTTCCCATGAATCTATAAAATATTTTTGAAATATGGGTATCAAAGGTTCAAGGTATTTTGTGTAAAATTCGCCAACCTTAACCCCAAACGCCTTTATCGATACCCACATATCCTTCAAGAAAGGTATGATCTTATCCTGTATATACTTTGTCATTTTCTTGAAGGTATCACTTTGCAGAAATTTACCAAGAGCAATCATAAACGCACCAATGGCAAGAGTAGAAAGAATTGTAAGA
>OLII01000564.1_pt1 | contig 13987 bp, 7 predicted proteins | sample 1609481 | NCBI WGS metagenome assembly OLII01 (sample SAMN05416859, study PRJEB24817) | seawater metagenome | isolation source: Sea water | place: Canada:Atlantic | collected 2013-11
GAGATCTAGTACGGTCTCGTGGGCTCGGAGATGTGTATAAGAGACAGGGTTTCGGCAATGGCCAGCACTTCGAGGTTCTGCTCGATACGGTCGGCAATCTTGAGCAGGATGCGCGAGCGGTCCTGCACGCTGGTACGGCCCCAGGCATCGGCAGCGGCGTGGGCGGCGTCCAGGGCGCGCTCGACGTCTTCGGCGCTGGAACGTGGAAATTCGGCGATGACCTGGGCGTTCACCGGCGAGCTGTTGGTGAAGTACTGGCCGTTCAGCGGGGCAACGAACTCGCCGCCGATGTAGTTGCCGTAACGCGGTTTGAAGTTGACAAGGGCGCCTTCGGTGCCGGGAGCTGCATAGATCATGTTCGGGCCTCTGTTGATCCGGGCCTGTCATGACGACAGGCGGTGTACGGATCTTAGGCAGCCCGGGGCGGCTGACGAATCGCCCTTTGGCAGAGGACAACTCGTCATTTGGTAGTAGGTGCGGGCGCCGCTACAGGTCCAGGAACAGCGCCCGGGCCGAGCGGCTGTCGATCTGGCTGCGGTAGATCTGGATCACGCGCTCATTGTCGGCGTCTGTCGGCAACTGGTACTGCCCCCCCTCGAACCGCTGTGCGGCGGTTTTCAGATGCGCCGCGGTGTACAGCCCAGGCTCTGCGTCCAGGGTCGCGTAATGAAAGTGCGCCACCCACAGCAACTGCCCCGCCTTGTCGTGGATTTCGTACTCCTGAAGGAAATCCTGGGCATGACCCTTGCGTTTTCGCGTGGGCTTGCGCGGCTGGAGCCTGTGCAGGCTGACCTCGCCCTGGGCCTTGAGGTAGGCCACCCGACTGACCGTCGGCAACTGTGCCAGGGTCATCTGCACACGCAGACGCCGCCCTTCATCACGCAGGTGCTTGGCCTGCTCGAGCAGGGCCTTGGCTTGCAGCGCCGCATCCTGGCCGGCAGCAGACCGGTCGGTGTCGTTGCCGGCAGTCAATGCCTGTTCGATCTGCCGGGCCAGCTCGTCAAGCGGGCGCGCCTGCTGCGTCAGGATTTCTTCCATCTCCACCGGAAGCATGGCGGTCCTGGCCTGGGCGACGGCGCGCCTGAGCTGCTGCGTCGAGTCGTTCAGCAACCGCGTGGAGCGCTCCAGCAAGCCCGGCAACTGCGCCTGGGTGGCGCGCGCAGGTGCTGGGCGGGGGCGCTCCACCGGCTGCCAGATACCGGCCTCGGCGGTTTCCTCGTAGCGGGCCAGCTCGCGCTGTTCCACCGGGTCGATCACCACCACCACGTCGCTGTCGGCCCCTGCCAGCCGACGCTGCTGGCCCACCACCACGCCGCGGTTGCGGGTGCGTATCAACGTGCGCGAGCGGCTGCCTGAGGCCGGTGGCGCCGAAGGTTGGCGTGGCAGGTCGCGAATCAGCCCGGCCAGTCGCTTCTGGGCAGCATCATGCAGGGCCTGCAGCACCTGCTGGTACTCCTCCACCTGTGCCGCCCCCTGCAAAACCGCGCTGGAGGCCTTGTACAGCTGGGTGCCCTGCAGTGCACTGGCATAGTGGCGCACACTGCTGTCGAGCATCTGCACCCGTTCCTGATCGGTGAACGCCCCGCCCATCTCGAGCTCCAGTTGCAAGCCCAATCGGGCAGACAACACCGTCTCGTAGATACCCTCGCCTCCGGCGTGCCCGCGGTCTGCCTGCAGCACCAACACCCCCAGCATGTTGATCTGGGACGAACGCCAGGCCTGGACTGACAGCTCTTCACCGCGCATCGCCTCGATCCTGCTTGCCTGGGCCGGGCCGCCGGGCAGGATCTGGCGCAGCTGCCCGGTCAGGCGATCGAGGGCCTGATAGCAGTCGATGATCTGCTCGGTCAGGGTCTTGGCCCCTTCGAGCAGCACCACCAGTTGCCGATAGGTGGGCGAAGTGCCTTCCAGCACCAGTTCGCGCAGACGGTCCTGACCCTGGCCGCCGCGCAGGTTGTTTATGCCGTCCTTGTTATGCATGAACAGGCTTCGCAAGGCGTACAGCAACTGCACGGTAATGCTGGACTCCTCGAACAGGTAGTTGCCCTGCTGGGCGCGAAAGTTTGCCAGGGTTTTAAGCTGGTTCAGTTGCGCATGGCTTTCCCGCGCCTTGGCCAGCCCCTGCCCGTGCCGTCGCAGATCATCCACATAGCGCTGCAATCGCTCGGCCGAGGGCTGCGGCTCCTGTTTCACCACCTCGTCCAGATCGCGCTTGAGCTGCAAGGCGCTGGCCTGGCGCACCGGCTGGTAGTCGTCCAGTTCCTTCTGCAGAACCTCCACGCGAGCCTGGTTGGCCAGGCGCAACTGCTGGATGCGCCGATTCAGCGGCATGCCGCCACGCAAGCGCAAGCCCAGGTCAAATTGCCAGCTGCCATCGGCGGCGTGCCGCAGCCAGGGCCCGGGAGGCTGTTGCGCGTCGCGGATTCGCAGGCCGGCATCCTCCTCCACCACGGGGTAGACCTGCCCGCTGACACCCACCCACAGACGGTCCTCATGCAGGTACAACCCCTGCCAGGGCCCGTGGCTGATCGGTGCCCCCAGCCCCTCGCGGCCCTGCACGCGCTGCAGGGGCACCAGCCGCGCGCGCTGTTCGCCGCTCAGTCGGTCCGCCGCCGCTGCCCAGCTGAAATCCAGGCTGTCCAGCGCCTGGCCCGAGGGCGAAGCAAGGGCATGGCCGAACTCGGGCTCCAGCACCTGGGCCAGCGGCGACTCGCCCCTTTGCGCAGGGGTTGAGAGCTTGAGACGGGTGGTGTCGGTCCTGCTCGCCAGCAACGTCAGCGCCAGGTTGAACAACCATCCCGCCAGCTGCCCGTCACCCTCGCTCTGGTGTTGCTGCAAGGTATCGCGCAGGCCTGCCGTCAGTTGCACCAGCCAGCCGGCCACCGCAACCGGGCCATTGCACAGTGGCAACAGCGTGTTGAACATCAGCCAGCCCAGTTCGGCATAGGCCGCCCAGCGCTGTTCGCTGGATGACTGCGAGCCGGCCCGGGCGCGGGCCACCAGTTCCTGGGCGCAGCTACGGTACAGATGCACCAGCGGGTCGCCATCGATCAGCGCGTCGCTGAACGACGCCGGGGCCGGCACCTGAAGGGGAGCGAAGTCCGAGCCGGGCAGAAAGCGCACCGTATGCGGCTGCTCCAGCCCGCCACGCGCGTACACCGGCTGTGCCTTGGCAGGCAGCCGCGCCAGCAGATCGTCGTGCAGCGCGCCGGGCTCGCACAACCGCTCGAACAGGGCCTGGCGCGAGCTGAACTCCTGCAGCGGCTCGCGGTGCAGTGGGCGATACAGCAGGCACGGCCCCTGGCGCGGGTCGCGGCCCTCGACCAAGTAAGCATTGAGCGCGACATCGGGGTGTGCACCCGCCTCGCGCAACAGGCCCAACGGACGCAGCACCGCGTCGGTTTCCTCGCCACGGCACAGTGCCGTGACCCGCCGGGCACTCAGTGCACTGACCCCTTCGCGTTGACGCAGGTAATACTCCAGCACCAGCATCGGCAGTTGTTCGCGCAACTGATCGACGAACAGCTGCTGGCGACTGGCCGACTGCACAGGGTCATCCAGCAGGCTGTGCTGCAACAGGTCCGGGTAGGTCTGGCCCACGTCCAGGCGGGTGACCTGGGCCTTGATGAATGCAAGATCCAGCCATGTCGGCAGCACTGCGCCGCTGCGGCTGCGCAAGGTGACGCTGCCTGCCCTGAGCAGCCCCAGGTTGCCCACCGCCAGTTGGGCCAGGTTCAGCGTCACCTCGCGAATGCTGCCCGCCGGGGCAAAATCCCCCCCACTGCCGCCGGCGCCGGCAATCACCTGGCGGTTGACCAGCTCGACATCCTCCAGCTCGGCACGGGTGAAGCCCGGGTGCCCGGCACGCACCGCCGCCTGCCACTGGGCCCAGGCATACTCCGGCATGCCGGGCAGGTCATGCAGGAACGACTGCCCGCCACTGCGCTGCTGCACCCGCGCCAGGCGCACCAGCATCTCGGTGTACTGCAGGCGCGGCGCCTCGTCAGCGTCGCGCAACCACGTCGGCAACAGCCCGCGCAGGCTGGCCAGGGTCTGGCGCTCGCTCACATCGCACACCTGCACCAGCGAGGTGGCTTCGTCCAGGCGCGCGACCAGCGTCTGCACCGGGTCGACCTGCGAATCGAGAGGTGCTGCGGCGATGGCATCGATCAGGCGCAATTGCTGTTCGAACAACAACCGCGCCTGGGCCTGGAAAATCGACAGTTCGGTCTGGTACAGGTTGAGCTTGAAGGTGCCCGAAGCCTGCGCGCCCCAGCCCCTGGCCAATGCCTCCAGCAGTGCCTGGCGCGAATCGAAGCGATACAGCCCACCCGCCAGGGTGTAGAGCACCACGACAGTGCGCAACTGGCCGAGCACCTGGCGCTCGATCAGCACCGCGCTGGCCAGTTCAGGGTCCAGCCCGCCACCGGGTTCGGCATCCAGGCACAGCAGCGACACGCGTACATCCGCGCCGTTGCCGAACTGCGCGCGCTGCGTCGCCCGTGGATAGATGCCGACCATCGTCGCCGTGGCCAGCTCCAGCCCGTCCAGCACGCCAGCCCCTCGGGCCAGTTCGCAGGCGCTGGAAAAACGGCTTTTGAGGTAATCGGCCAGCCAGTCCCAGCGCGCGGTCTGGCCCGGCTCGGCCTGGCCCCAGTAACAGCTGAGCACACGCTTGTATTCATCGAGCAGCAACGGCCCGCATTCATTGAGCAGGGTTTCGACCGCGTGCAGGTCGACATCGGCGGCCTGCGGATACTCGGCGCCGCGCTGCAGGGTGAGGTAGTCCAGCCCGCTGGCCAGGTTGAGGCAGGTGCGTTCGCAATAGCGCCGTATCAGGGCATCGGCCAGCGAATCGAGCCGCGCGCCCTGCCCCGGCCGCCCCCTGACCAGGGTCAAGGCCGATGGCGCCGGGCCCTTGATCCCGCGCACCTGCCATTGCTGCGCGCACACCTGCGCAGCCACGGCGTGCAACGAGGGCCGGGTGACCATCTGGCGGCCGATGGGGCCGCACAGCGAAGCGTGTATGGCCAACTGCCCGAAAAGCGTATCTGCTGCATCCATGATGCGACTTCCTTGTGAGTAAAGAAGCCGCAGTACAGCGTCACGCCCTGCCGGGCAGGTGGTAGATGTTGCTCAGCGGTCCTTGAACTGAGCCTCGCGCTTGGCGATGAACGCCGCCATGCCTTCCTTCTGGTCTTCGGTGGCAAACGCGGCATGGAACACCCGGCGCTCGAAGCGCACGCCTTCGGACAGGCTCACCTCGAAAGCACGGTTGATGCTCTCCTTGACCATCATCGCCACCGGCACCGACTTGCTGGCGATCTGTGCCGCCACCTTGAGGGCCTCCTCGAGCAGCTGCTCCTTGGGCACGATACGCGCCACCACGCCGGCACGCTCGGCCTCCTCGGCCCCCATCATGCGCCCGCTCAGGCACAGCTCCATGGCCTTGGCCTTGCCCACCGCGCGGGTCAGGCGCTGGGTGCCGCCCATGCCCGGCAACACGCCCAGGTTGATTTCAGGCTGACCGAACTTGGCATTGTCGGCGGCCAGGATGAAGTCGCACATCAGTGCCAGCTCGCAACCACCGCCCAGGGCGAAGCCGGACACCGCGGCGATGATCGGCTTGCGGCGGTTGGCGATGCGGTCGCTGTCGCTGAACAGGTCGTCGATGTAGATCTGCGGGTAGCTCAGCTCGGCCATTTCCTTGATATCGGCACCGGCGGCGAAGGCTTTCTCCGAACCGGCCAGCACCACGCAGCCGATGTTCGGGTCGGCTTCGAGCTGGTCCAGCGCCTGGTTCAGCTCGCGCACGATCTGCGCGTTGAGGGCGTTGAGCGCCTGGGGCCGGTTGAGGGTGATCAGGCCGACCTTGCCACGGATGTCCAACAGAATGGTTTCGAAACTCATGCAAGCTGCTCCCTTCAAAGATTGCGCGCAATGACCATGCGCTGAATGTCGCTGGTGCCTTCGTAGATCTGGCAAACCCGCACGTCACGGTAGATCCGCTCCAGCGGGAAGTCGCTCAGATAGCCATAACCGCCCAGGGTCTGCAAGGCATCGGAACAGACCTTTTCGGCCATTTCCGAAGCAAACAGCTTGGCCATCGAGGCCTCCACCAGCGCCGGGCGCCCGGCATCACGCAAGGCGGCGGCATGATGCACCATCTGCCGGGCCACGGCGATGCGCGTGGCCATGTCGGCCAGGCGAAACGCCACCGCCTGGTGTTCGATCAGGGGCTTGCCGAAGCTCTCGCGTTCGCGCGCATAGTCACGTGCCACCTCGAACGCGGCCCGCGCCATGCCCACCGATTGCGCGGCAATACCGATGCGCCCGCCTTCCAGGTTGGCCAGGGCGATCCGGTACCCCTCGCCCTCCTCGCCCAGGCGATTGGCCAGCGGCACACGCACGTTCTCGAAGACGATCTGGCAGGTATCGGAGGCATGCTGGCCGAGCTTGTCCTCCACCCGCGCCACCTGGTAGCCAGGCGAGTCGGTGGGCACGATAAAGGCACTGATGCCGCGCTTGCCGGCTGCCGGGTCGGTCACCGCGAACACGATCACCACGCCGGCATTCTGCCCCGAGGTGATGAACTGCTTGCAGCCGTTGAGCACATAGTGATCGCCCTCGAGGCGCGCACGGGTTTTCAGGCTGCTGGCATCGGAGCCCGCCTGGGGCTCGGTCAGGGCAAAGGCACCGAGCATCGCGCCCGTGGCCAGCGGCGTCAGAAACTGCTGCTTCTGCTGCTCGCTGCCGAACTTGAGGATCGGCACGCAGCCCACCGAGTTGTGCACGCTCATGATGGTCGAGCAGGCACCATCGCCGGCGGCGATTTCCTCCAGGGCCATGGCGTAGGCGACATAGCCGGTGTCGCTGCCGCCCCACTGCTCCGGCACCAGCATGCCGAACAGGCCCAGCTCGGCCATCTGCTCGATAGCCTCCCGTGGGAAACGGTGCTCGCGGTCCCACTGCTCGGCAAACGGCCGCAGGCGCTCCTGGGCAAACTGGCGAACGGCGTCGCTGATCTGCTGTTGTTCATCGTTGACTAGCATGGCGCACCTCAGTCCAGACACTCGACAGCCATGGCCGTGGCTTCGCCACCGCCGATGCAGATGGCCGCGATGCCGCGGCGCAGGCCCTTCTGGCGCAGCGCGGCAAGCAGGGTCACCAGAATACGCGCGCCCGATGCGCCGATGGGGTGGCCCAGGGCGCAGGCGCCGCCGTGGATGTTGACCTTGTCGTGGGGCAGGTCCAGCTGCTTCATCGCCGCCAGGGTGACCACCGCGAACGCCTCGTTGATTTCGAACAGGTCGACCTCGGCCAGGCTCCAGCCGGTGCGCTTGAGCAGCGCATCGATGGCGCCGATCGGCGCGGTGGGGAACAGTGCAGGCTCGTCGGCGAACGCCGCATGCCCGTGGATCACCGCCAGTGGCTTGAGGCCGCGCTGCTCGGCCTGGGACCTGCGCATCAGCACCAGCGCCGCCGCACCGTCGGAAATCGAGCTGGAGTTGGCTGCCGTGACCGTACCGCCTTCGCGAAACGCCGGCCTGAGCTGCGCGATCTTGTCCAGGCGGGCCTTGGGCGGCTGTTCGTCGTGGCTGACCAGGCGGGTCTGCCTGCCCTCGGTCACCTCCACCGGCACGATCTCGGCGGCAAAGCTGCCGTTCTCGATCGCCTGTTGCGCACGGGTCAGCGAGGCAATCGCAAAGTCGTCCTGAGCCTGGCGGCTGAAGCCCTGGGCCTGGGCGCAGTCCTCGGCAAAGGTGCCCATCAGGCGACCCTTGTCGTAGGCATCTTCCAGACCGTCGAAAAACATGTGGTCGATGACCTTGCCGTGGCCCATGCGGTAGCCGCTGCGCGCCTTGTCCAGCAGGTACGGGGCGTTGGACATGCTCTCCATGCCGCCGGCCACCACCACCTCGGCAGTACCGGCCAGCAGCAGGTCATGGGCCATGATCGCGGCTTGCATGCCCGAGCCGCACATCTTGTTCAGGGTGGTGCAGGTGGTGCCCTTGTCCAGGCCGGCCCCCAGGGCCGCCTGGCGTGCCGGGGCCTGGCCGAGGCCGGCCGGCAGCACGCAGCCGAACAGCACCTGGTCGACGCTGTCGGCAGCCACGCCCGCACGCTCGACGGCTGCGCGAATGGCGGCAGCGCCCAGTTGCGGTGCAGTCAGGCTTTTGAGATCGCCCTGCAGGCCGCCCATGGGCGTGCGCACGGCGCTGACGATTACGATGGGATCATGGGACATGCTCATGCGGTTCTCCTGAATTACTTGGCAGCCATGCGCAAGGCACCGTCGAGGCGGATCACCTCGCCGTTGAGCATGCTGTTTTCAATGATGTGACGCGCCAGCGCCGCGTACTCCTGCGGGCGGCCCAGACGCGGCGGGAACGGCACGCCGGCCGCCAGCGAGTCGCGTACTTCCTGGGTCATGCCGGCCATCATCGGGGTTTCGAAGATGCCCGGCGCGATGGTCATCACGCGGATACCGAAGCGCGCCAGTTCGCGGGCGGCCGGCAGGGTCAGGCTGGCAATCGCGCCCTTGGAGGCAGCGTAGGCCGCCTGGCCGATCTGCCCGTCATAGGCGGCGATGGAGGCGGTATTGATGATCACCCCGCGCTCGCCGTCGGCGTCGGCACCGCCTTCGGCCATGGCCGCTGCCACCAGGCGCAGCAGGTTGAAGCTGCCGATCAGGTTGACGTTGATCACCCGGCTGAAGCTGCCCAGGCCGTGCGGCCCCTGCCTGCCCAGGACCTTCTCGGCGCCGACGATGCCGGCACAGTTGACCAGCCCGTGGAGGCTGCCAAAGGCGCTGACGGCCGCGTCCACGGCGGCCTTGGCCGGGGCCTCCTGACTGATGTCGGCCACGGCGAAACGGGCCTTGTCACCCAGGGCTTGCGCCTTGGCTGCAACGGCCTCGGCGTTAAGGTCCACCAGCATCACCTGGGCACCGGCGCCGATCAGCATCTCGGCGGTGGCGGCGCCCAGCCCGGAGGCGGCGCCGCTGACGATGAAGTTCTTGTTGGCAATCTGCATAAGGGGTCCTCAGGCGCTGGCGACGGGCGCCGGCGCGGTGTGTTGTTTGGCTATTTCCTGATTGCGCAGGATGAAACGCTGCAGCTTGCCGCTCGGGGTCTTGGGCAGCTCGCCGACAAATTCGATTTCGCGCGGGTAGGCATGTGCATAAAGGCGCTGGCGCACATGCTGGCGCAGGTTTTCGGCCAGCTCCGGCGTGCCCTCCACGCCGCTGGCCAGCACCACGAACGCCTTGATCAGTTCGGTGCGCTCCGGGTCCGGCTTGCCGACCACGGCGGCCTCGATCACCGCCGGGTGCTCGATCAGCGCGCTTTCCACATCGAACGGCCCGACCCGATACCCGGAGGTGGTGATCACGTCGTCGCTGCGCCCGACAAAGCTGATGCTGCCGTCCTGGTTCAGCTCCACCGTGTCGCCGCTGAGGTAGTACTTGCCGACGAAGGCCTTGGTCTGGACCCCGTGGTAGCCACCGAACCAGCACAGCGGTGACTGCTCGCGGTCCACCGCGAGGATGCCGGGCTGGCCGGGCGGCAGTTCGTGCTGCTGTTCATCAAGCACAACGATGCGATGACCCGGGATGGCAAAGCCGGCCGAGCCCAGGTGCACCGGGTGACGCAGGCCGTGGTGGTTGCACAGCACCATGCCCAGTTCGGTCTGGCCATAGTGATCGTGGATGGGCACCTGCAGGTGTTCGGCGAACCAGCGGATCACCTCCGGGTTGAGCGGTTCGCCGGCGCTGCTGACCACCCGCAGGCGGCCCTTGATCGGCTCGGCGAAGGCCTGGCCGGCAGCGATCAGCATGCGATAGGCCGTGGGCGACCCGGCCAGGTTGGTGATGGCGTACTTGTCGATCACCCGGCAGGTACTTTCGACACTGAACGGGCCGTCGAAGAAGGTGGTGGCCTGGCCCAGCGCCAGCGGCCCGGTGACGGCGTAGTACAGGCCGTAGGCCCAGCCGGGGTCGGCCAGGTTCCAGAAGTTGTCTTCGGGGCGCAGGTCGATGGCGTCGCGCATGTAGCCCTGAAACGCCACGACGGCCCGCAACGGCACCTCCAGCGGCTTGGCCGGGCCGGTGGTGCCGGAGGTGAACATCAGCAGGAAGGGGGCCTCCCCGGACAACAGCACAGGCGCGCAGTCGGCGCTGGCAGCGTCGAGGGCAGTGTGAAAATCCAGGTCGCCGCTGCCGGCCTGGGCATCGACGGTAATGATCCGCGCACAGCCCTCGACCTCGTCGAGCTTCGGGCGGTTGGTGCGGTCGGTGACCACCACGCGGGCGCCGGAACTGTGCAGGCGGTGCTCGATGGCCTTGGGCCCGAAGGCAGTGAACAGGGGCTGGTAGACCGCCCCCAGTCGCCAGCTGGCGAGCACCGTGACCAGCAGCTCGACGGTGCGCGGCAGCAGCCCCGCCACCCGGTCGCCCGGCCCCACGCCTTGCGCCTTGAGCACATTGGCCAGGCGTGCGGCGCGCTGCTGCAGGTCGGCAAAGGTGTACTGCGCGCAGGCCCCGTCGTGGCGCTCCCAGTACAAGGCCACGCCGCCCTCGGCGGCGTGCCGGTCGCAACACTCGACGCAGGCGTTGAGCGCACCCAGGTTGCCCGCCAGCACGGCATCGGCAGTGTGCAGGTAATCGAAAGCACGCTGCGCGTCGTGGTAATCACGCATTGCCAGACTCCTCGTTTCTTATTGTTGGAATAGAACGAATGATCTGACGATAGTCGCGCCACCAGCGCGCAGCGACAATGGCCAAAGCTGTCAATCTGGATGACTGGTTTGGCCACTGCCTGCACAGCCCCCGGCGCTAGCCCGCAGGCGGCGTGGCAGCCTCCAGCGCCGCCTGGGTCAGGCGCAATGCCAGCGCCTGCACTGCCGCCTCGCGTTCGCTGCGCAATGCGTTCATTCGCGTCAGGTACACCCCTTCCTGCAGCGTGCCCTGTTGCGCGGCCAGCACCTCGAGTCGATCCCAGAACGGTTGTTCGACCTGCTCGAACTCGCCTTCGTGAGCCTGGCGCAGGTAGGCCAGCCAGAAATCCCGGCCGCTGATGAACGTTGCCAGCTGGTCGGTCTGCTCGGCAGCCAGCACGACCCGCTGGGCCTCGTGTATCTGTGCCGGTGCCACGGCGGCCACTTCGGCGAACTGCATGTTGCGCGGTTGCCCGGGCAGGTCCAGTGCAGCGGCCAGACGGGTGCGATAGGCCAGGCTCACCTCGACCTCGTCCACCCCACGCGCCTCCTGCGTCCTGGCCTGGATGTCGGCACGCGCGAACTGTTCGACCTGTTCAAGACGAAACAGACGCCGCGCGAAGGCGAGCAACGCTTCGCCCTGCTGCTCGTTCGGGCTGTCCGCGCGCACGGTCTGAAACAGCAAAAACCGCACTTCGAGCGCACTGTAGGTGGACGACACGCTGTCCACGCACGTGGTCGGGCTGGCCGCCAGCTCGAACAGTTCCTCGCGCAGCGCCGTGTGCTGCGCCATCGCCTCGAGCATGCGCCACACGCGCTGGTCCAGTTCGGCCCGGGTATGCTGGAAATCCGCCGACCCGGTCAGTTCGGTCAGCAACTGGAAGAAGTCTGCGGCGCCAGGCTCTGCAATCAGGCTGTCCCAGTAACGGCTGCGCACATCCAGCTGCGCCTCGTTCGCCAGCTCCAGCCATAGTGCGCGGGCTTGCGCAGTCGTTTCAGCACGTACCATGACACCGGCCGCAGCCTCCACCACGGGCAGCAACTGCTGCAGATCGTTGATGCGGTCCCAGGTGGCTTGCGGCAGGGGGTTACGCTGGAGCAGGTAGATGTTCAGCGACTCGGGCACGAAGAACGTCTCCGGCAACTGGGTGATGAGGTTGTCGCGCAAGTCGACCACATCCAGAAACGGACATTCGAGCAACCCGGTCGGGAACAGCTGCAGGCGCGTGCTGCGCAACCACACGTGGCGCAAGTTGTACATGCCGGCCATGTTCGGCAGGATCTCGATGGGATTGTTGTCCAGGTTCAGCACTTCAAGCCGATGCAGGGACGCAAGGGTATTGACCCCGGTGTTGCGCAGGTTGATCTGGTTGAGGTTCAGGTTCACCTCACGCAACCAGTTCATGCCGTTCAAGGCAGGCGGTATGCGCCCGAAGCGGTTGTTGGCCAGGTTGAGCCAGCGCACGCCGACAAAGCGTTGCAGGAAGCTGTTCGACAGCTCGGTCAGGCCCATGCCCACCAGGCTCAGGTCTATCACGTGGGAAAAATCGATACCGGCCCCCAGCGGCGGCAGATGCCCCACCGGCATCGCCACCAGGTTCAGGCGATAGCCGATCAGCGTGCCACCCCCATTGGTCACGCGATCGGTCTGTCGTCGCCAGCACCGGCGCAGCTCATCGGCCACCAGGCGTCGCCACTCGCGGGACTGGCCAAAGACCTCCCGACACCACAGCTGCAGGCTCGCATCGAGGCGCTGGTACTGGTCCAGCAGGCGCATCAGTGCCGTCATCGGTTCAACCGAGCCCCCCTGCAGTTCGGTCAGAAGCACATCGATCTGGAGTTGGTCATAGCCCGGGAACAGTACACGCACCACACTGACCAGGGACCGTCGTGTCGCACTGCCCCGGCCACTGAGCGGATACCCGATGCGACCGTCGGGCAAGCGCTGGGGCGGGCTGAAGCGCCCGGCCGAGCGCGCCTGCCCGATCAGTTGCGCGGCCTCGGAGGGATTGGCCAGGGCCCGCGCAGCCAGGGCCTCGCGCATTTGTGCCGCGCTGTCATGACGCGTCCAGCCCAGGGCGCGACGCTGCTCGCGCGTCAGGCAGCAGGCAATCGCCTCGAACAGCCCCTGGGGCGCCGGTATTTCGTCGTCGAGCTCGTAGCCTTCAGTGTCGTACACCGAAAACTGCCCGTCGCGACGCACCAGCACGCGGGTCTGGCGGGTATCGCTGAGTGACAACTGGCGCTCGATCACCCGCCCGCTGGACGAACCTTCGCGCAGCTCCAGGTTCAGCCCGTCGGGCCAGGCCGGCATGCGTCGCAGCAAGCCGAAGGCCAGGCCCACGCTGTCGTCACTGTGCACGTTCTGCAGGTACAACCCCTCCAGCGCCCTGCTCAATCGCGCCTCACGCAAGGTGTGGCGTGCCTGCTCGGCGACCGCCAGGGGAATGCGCCGAGTCTGATCCATCATCTGGCGCTGCGTGGCATCGGCCTGCTCTGCCAGCGCCTGGGCATAGCGTCGCGCCAGCCCGGGAAAGTCACGTTGCAACAGGCTCACACGGCTATCGGCAGCGGTCAGCGTGGCCGCCTCAAGGTGCTCGAACAGTTCGAAGCGCAAGCGCGGCATCTGCTCCCAGATGTGATCGAGCTCCGAGTCCTGCCCCGCGTCTTCGACACCCTGCAGATGCTCCCTGCAGAAGGCATGGAGCACAGGGTCCAGGCCCTGGGCATCGGTTTGCCGGTGCAGACGCTCGAAGAATGTCGAGATGCGCGTATCGATACCGAAGCGGACCAGGGTATCGCGCAGGCGAACCGGCATGCCCCGGTTCTCCACGTGCAGACCGCGCAGGCGCGCCTCGTCCATACCGGCAATCACCATGACCTGGTCGATCTGCGCATCGCTCAGCCCTTCGGCCAGCGGGCCCAGGCGCCGCACCAGCAGGGCATTGCCCGCCCACTGCAGCGCATGCTCGCCAGGCAGGCGCCAGGCGCCTTCGCCATTGGTTTCCAGGCCGGGCGAGTAGGCTTCGGCACGCTGCGGGTGCACCATAACCCAGCGCCCATCGCGCTGCTGAACCTGATAGGTCTGCCCTTCATGCCTGAGCCACAGCGCGCCTGCATCCTCATACAAGCCATCGCTGCGCGGCACCAGGGTTTCAGGCAAAGGGTGGGCATGACGGTAGCTTGCCAGGTCTTCGTTCCACAGCCTGTATTGGCCCTGTCTCTTATACACATCTACGAGCCCACGAGACCGTACTAGATCTCGTATGCC
>OLII01000565.1_pt1 | contig 13972 bp, 7 predicted proteins | sample 1609481 | NCBI WGS metagenome assembly OLII01 (sample SAMN05416859, study PRJEB24817) | seawater metagenome | isolation source: Sea water | place: Canada:Atlantic | collected 2013-11
CAGCTGACCCTGATTCCTACCTTATTAGATGATGCACTTCGGAGTTGAATCCAAGCTTTAAAAAAATAACAACCAATATAAAAAAGACTGTGCAAGCACAGCCTTTTTTATTACACATCAAAAACCTGATTAGTCTTCGACGTCGATTGGGTCAACTCCATCAATAAGAGTATTATCATAAGCACTGGTCCAGCTTGAGCCTGGTAAGCTAAATGTTATTTCATCAGCTTCTGATGCTGCCGATTCAAGAGTCAAAGTCGCTTTATACTTATATTCCTCTTTACCTTCAGGTTTGGTTTCAATAACCTCAGAAATTTCATCAATTGCACCACCACTCCAATTAATGAAGCCTTTTAGAACATCACTATCTGAAATATCGATACCATCAAAGTCTATTCTATGGGTAGATGTTAGAGTCAATTCAATTTCATCATCACCAGCACCAATTTGCGCGTCACCATCAACCTCGAAATCAAAAAGCTCATTCACAACAGCAAATTGAGGCTCTTCGAATCCATAGTCTTTAGAGTGAATTCCATCATTATATAACTTCCAACTTACACCTGTTGCTGTTTCAACTTCAGAGAAGTTCAATTTAGCATGGGTTAAATTAATATCCCCATCAAATTCATCACTAGCAGGACTAGCCTGATTATATCGCCCTAAGTTAAACGCTGTGGCGATAGTCATTTCAGAGCCACCACCCCAAGCATCAGGGTAAACCGTTAATGTCATTCCATCTTCGTTCAACGAAAAGTCTTCTTCATTTGCTAAGCTAATGCTCACACCACCTAGGTTCAGTTCAATACTATCATCTGCATCGATAACCACTGCCTTATCAAACTTAACAATTAGTCTATCGCCCAAATAAGAAGCCTCTGTAACCAAAGCAGGAATCATGTCACGGAAAACAACTTTAGCATTGGTAGCACCTGCATTCGGATTAACAGCAACATCTTGAATTGCATTTTGAAAGTCCAACACACTGCCATTTTCATTTTTCGAGAATTGGTATACGTCTTCAATATCAAAGCGAATTAAATCAGCCCAAGCATCGGCTGGGATTACAGCACCTGCAGCATCTGTCTCACTTTCTGTTCCTGGCATTCCACCGTTATCATCCCTAGCGATATCTGGAGCAGCCACAAAACTTCCTGCAACAATGGAGTCAGCTGAGACACCATCAAAAACAGGAGCAGCAGTTAAAGTCACGTCCTCAGAAAAAGCCACTGATACGGTTCTTCTTAACTGGCCAGACTCACCATCCACTTTTTCTCCTGAAGCAACATAGGAAGCATATGCATTGGCATCGTATATGTTCAAATCTGGATCAATGTAATGCTCTTCTGGATCTTTATTTGAAATCACATCACTGGCATGTTTATTTTTAGTATTAAGCTCATACATACCAACAAATGTATTAATATCATCACTCTCATCATTGGCACCATCATCAGTACCATCAACTTGGCCTAACAGTCGGGGAGTAAGATTAAAATATGGAGCACCAACATTTACTTCTTCACCTGAAGCCTGTTCACCACCATCACCATATTCAAGGCTCACTACACCACTGCTATCACTATTACCTTCATCCGTAACCAAGATGCCATACGAGTCTTGAAGAATAGTGGTAGGGGCAACATTATCGACCAGCATCATTGAATGAGAATTGCCAGGATAACCAAGTTCATCAAATGGTGTAATTTCTACGCTATATCCTGGCTCAACATTGGTAAGTACAGCCTCAATAACCGTACCTGTTCCATCTGCTTTAAAGGCTGAACCAGTTGAGCCCTGCTCTACACCCACAAATTTTGCTGAATTTACTGTTCCTGCATCAGCGCCATTCGCGTTATACACTTTCATTTCGTATTTAGAAGCTGAAGTAGGCGCAAAGCTAATACGTGCCACGTTGGTTTCAACAGCTATAGCACCTCCTCCAATGGTTTTATTTAAAGCGCTGGCTAAGGCTCCAAGACGTTGAGACGCATCATTTAATAATCCATCATTGTTTTCAGCAGAGTTAAGTTGCTGTATACCCGCCTGACCCTCTTCATCGCCATCAACCACATCATTAAAGGCAGTAGAAGAAAGCTGAACAAGACCAATATCATCTAACGTTACATCAAGGCTATGCTGAGCTAGTGTCGGCGTAACAGCTTCTAAATCATCCTCTGTAAATGTTTTTAATATTAAGCGAAGATAATCATTTTCATTAGTTGATGATGCATTATCATTAAATCCAACTGCATCGCTCTTGATTAATGTATTTGGTGTAGCAGCCTGATCCATAAAATCAGATTTCAACAAGTTAACGTGAATAATATTGCCAGGGGTTAGATCTTGAGTAAGCGTAATGGTTAATTGGCTGCCAGTAACAACTAAGCTTGCAACCTCTAAATAACCATTGGCATCCACATCACGAATGATTACAGAGTTAGCATCATCACTACCAATTTGATCAACTGCTGCTCCTGTCAAACCTTCACTAAAATGAATAACTAATTGATTAGTCACATCATCTTTTAACAAGCCAGGAGTTTTTGTTTTATCAACAATATTATCAACACCAACAACAAACGGAGCCACTGTATCTACTGGTGCTATAGGAGTGACTTCAATAGTATCTATATTTACGGCAAGCTGCTCATCTATCGTAGTGACATTTTCTACTGATCCATCACTAATTTTAAAATCTTCAAACACAAAATCTAGTAGACTATCGGCCGGCGCGTTTTCAATTAAGAAATCACCATCTGCATCTATAACAGATGTGTAACTTAAAGTTTGGTAACTAGTCGATACACCATTTTGAACTTGCTGCTGACTAACTGTATTTACGCTTAACATATCCAGGGCAATAGATTCCCCAACCAATAGCTCATGACTACCAGTTACATTATCTTGAACATGCCCTTTCACAGATGCAGTTAGAGCTGGCAATACAGCTGTACCTGCATTGGCACTAAAACCATCAACAAATGTGCTGGTAGAAGCAGTTGCAACATCAGAGCTATCTTCAGCTTGCCCTGCATCCAATACGGCTGTTGGCGTTACTGTAACTGTTGCACCCAAATAGCCTTGCGGTGGCACAATAACAATCTGAACAGCATCACCTGCATAGTTAGCAACACCAGCTACCTGTAACTGCACTGCTGCCACATCGTCAAACTGATAGGTACCGCCGTCAGTTGTTACCGCTGTAGTGCTGCCGATATAAACGGTAGCCCCTGAAATTGGATTACCGTTTGTATCTTGCACAATACCCATTACCGAGCCTTTAGGAGCAGTAACACGCTGATGATTATTTCCTAAAGCCGAGCTTGTATTAGAATTTGAAACCGACTCAGCATCGTCACCCTCAACCAAACAACCAGTCATTGCCAAGGTGCTAGACGTTAGCGCGATAGCTGCCGCCAGTTTTGCTTTTTTAAAAACAGTTCTTTTCATTGTATCCATTCCGAAAGAATTAATTGTCTTACCGTTAAAACGGTTTAAAAAATTAGACTGCAAATATAAAAATTTAATTAATTTGAGTACTAAGTCGGGGGCGGAGTATGTCAGCGTCCAATAAAGCGCACAAACCCACCAACAGAACAATAAACACACTTAATCAGTAATTATGACTAGCCAAAAAAGACACTGAAGTTAAAACTACAACAATTATTTTCATATAAAGCTGCATGCAAGGCGCATATAGGCTGGAAATAACGGGGTTATAAATCAATAGATATCAAAATAGATAAAAAATATGGAAAATTAATAACCACTTAACATTATGGCAAATGACTTACACGATTCGTATTCTTAGTATTACTATTGAAAGCGCCAATTGGTTAACACTGGCAAGGCTGGGTCATACTAAATTACCAGATTGATGATTTTTTATTTGGTTAAATAACACACCTAAAACTACTTTAGCATTAGATATAATTTCTAATATAAAAGTATCGAAATACAAAAAAAATAACATCGATTTATCAAGCATAGATTTAATTAAAATAACGATAACTGCGTCACAGTTAAGCCTTCGTAGTTAAGCTGTAAATAAATCACTAAAAATGAGTTTCTCAACTAAAAGAAGTAAAAGTATCTAAAAATACGCATTTTTAAATTTTATAAGCGTTGCATTAATGCAGGGAAATCAAACTTATTAATATTATTCATAAGTCTAATTTTAAGGGGCCTATAAAAATACTAGAAGCAAATTTAGATAACTGTGTAGTAGCCCCTGATATGTAAACAGGCATAAAAAAGCCAGCAAAGCTGGCCTTAAATTTACTCAAATTTTATGAAAAATTAATCACACCATACTCGAGCATTTCTAAACATACGCATCCAAGCGCCATCCTCATTCCATTCATCGGGGCAATGGCTATTTTGCACGGCACGAAATACACGCTCTGGGTGAGGCATCATAATAGTGACACGACCATTGGCAGCGGTTAAACCGGTAATGCCTTGTGTAGAGCCATTAGGGTTGGCAGGATAGCTTTCAGTGGTGATTCCAAAGTTATCAACAAAACGCAGTGCTACATTTGAATTTTTATTTACGGCTTCTAAGTCAGCTGTATTTGCAAACTCAGCATGTCCTTCACCATGAGCGATAGCAATTGGCATACGCGAACCTTCCATGCCTTTTAGCAATATAGAATCACTTGCCTGTACTTCTACCATGGACACGCGCGCTTCAAATTGCTCAGACTGATTACGAACAAAGTGCGGCCAGTTTTGCGCACCTGGAATAAGCTCGTGCAAGTTCGATAACATCTGGCAACCATTGCACACACCCAATGCAAACGTATCGCTGCGCTCAAAGAAATTTTTGAACTGCTCACGGGCAATATCATTAAACAATATAGATTTAGCCCAGCCTTCACCGGCCCCCAATACGTCACCGTAAGAGAAACCACCGCAAGCCACAAGCCCACGGAATTTTTCAAGGGTTACCCGACCCGACAACACATCACTCATATGAACATCTTGCGTGGCAAAGCCTGCTTTATCAAAAGCCGCCGCCATTTCAATTTGACCATTTACCCCTTGCTCACGAAGAATAGCCACCATAGGGCGTTCTTTATTTGCAAATGGCAATGCTACGTCTTCATCTACATTAAAGGTTAATTCAGCGTGTAAGCCTGGGTCATCGCTATCAAGCAAGCCATCATATTCTTGCTTGGCGCAATCGGCATTGTCACGCAGCGCTTGAATTTCATAAGAGGTACGCGACCATAAGCGCTGCAAGTCAATACGAGTTTCATTCAGTAACTCAGTGCCGTTCAAAGACACCCGCACGCTGTCAGCATCATTTAGACTGGCCACTACATGCGTGCAATCATCAAGACCGGCCGCTTCTAATTGCATCATTACAAATTCAGTGTCGGCTTTGCGAATTTGAATCACCGCGCCCAACTCTTCAGCAAATAAAGCAGGAATCACATCACTTTCATTTTTAGCAATAGCATCTAGGTTAATGTCTATGCCCACGTGACCTGCAAAACTCATTTCTGTTAACGTGGCCCACAAGCCACCGTCTGAGCGGTCGTGGTATGACAATAAAATATCATCTTGATTAAGACCTTGAATCACTGCAAAAAATGCCTTTAGATCTTCGCTATCGTCTACGTCAGGAGCAACATTTCCTAGCTGATCAAAAACTTGCGTTAAAGCAGATGCGCCTAAACGATTTTGACCACGACCTAAATCAATTAACAAAAGATCGGTATCTTCATCATCGGCACGCAATTGAGGCGTAAGAGTTTTTGAAGCATCTGCCACAGGGGCAAATCCGGTTACCACCAAAGACATGGGGGAAGTGACTGTTTTTTCTTCCCCTGCTCGCTCGCTCCATTTGGTTTTCATAGACATGGAGTCTTTACCAACCGGAATGGTTAAACCCAATTCAGGACATAATTCCATGCCCACCGCTTTCACGGTTTGGTAAAGCTTATCGTCTTCACCTGGGTGGCCTGCCGCACACATCCAGTTGGCAGAAAGCTTAACGTTTTCTAATTTTTCAATGTTAGCAGCAGCAATGTTGGTTACCACTTCGCCCACCGCCATACGACCAGAAGCCGGTGCATTAATTAACGCCATAGGCGTACGCTCACCCATGGCCATGGCTTCGCCATTTAAACCATCATACGAAGCTGTCGTGACTGCAACATCCGCAACAGGTACCTGCCAAGGACCAACAAATTGGTCCCGCGCCACCGTGCCGGTTATGGAGCGATCACCAATGGTAATTAAGAAGCTTTTGCTAGCGACACTTGGCAACTGCAATACACGATGTGCCGCATCTTTTAAAGTAATACCATCAAGGTTCACAGCTGTTAGGTCTAAATCAAAGCTTTTCACATCGCGATGCATGCGCGGCGCTTTACCTAGTAAAACTTGCAAAGGTAAATCGACTGGCTTATCACCAAAGTGACTATCTGAAACGGTTAAATGCTGCTCTTCGGTGGCTTCACCAATCACTGCAAATGGACAACGCTCACGATTACAAATATTTTCAAACTGCGCCAAATTTTCAGGGGCTACCGACAAGACATAGCGCTCTTGCGACTCGTTACACCAAATGGCTAACGGGCTCATGCCTGGTTCATCGTTTGGCACATTACGTAATTCAAAATTACCGCCGCGACCGGCATCGTTTACCAATTCAGGAAATGCATTTGATAAACCACCCGCACCTACGTCGTGAATAAACACAATAGGGTTTTGTTCGCCCATCTGCCAACAACGGTCAATCACTTCCTGACAACGGCGTTCCATTTCTGGATTACCACGCTGTACCGAGGCAAAATCTAAATCTGCATGACTATCACCAGTATCTACAGATGAAGCCGCACTGCCGCCTAGTCCAATTTGCATGGCTGGGCCGCCTAATACAATCAGCTTGCCTCCCACTGGAATTTCTTTTTTCTGAACATGTTCTTCACGAATATTACCGTACCCACCTGCAATCATGATGGGCTTGTGGTAACCACGCACCTCATCACCTGCTTGTTCTTCAAAAGTACGGAAATACCCGCACAAGTTCGGTCGGCCAAATTCGTTATTAAAAGCCGCGCCACCAATAGGGCCATCTAGCATAATATCCAAGGCTGAAGCGATGCGCTCTGGCTTGCCGTAAGTACTTTCCCAAGGTTGGATATAGCCTGGAATTTTTAAATCTGAAACCGTAAACCCAGTTAGGCCCGCTTTTGGTTTAGAACCAATACCTGTAGCGCCTTCATCGCGAATTTCACCACCAGACCCTGTGGCCGCACCTGAAAAAGGCGCAATGGCGGTTGGGTGGTTATGGGTTTCCACCTTCATTAATATCGCCATCTGCTCTTGATGATATGTGTATTCTTTACTTTCAGGGTTTGGGAAAAAACGACCCGCCACTGAGCCACGAATAACCGAGGCATTATCTTTATAAGCAGACAAAATATTTTCACTAAAACACTCGTAAGTGTTTTTGATCATTTGAAATAAAGATTTCTCTTGCGCTTGGCCGTCGATATCCCAGCTAGCATTGAATATTTTATGGCGACAGTGCTCAGAGTTTGCTTGTGCAAACATCATTAATTCGATGTCGTTAGGGTTACGACCTAGCTTTTTGTAATTTTCTACTAGGTAATCAATTTCATCATCAGCAAGCGCCAAACCTAACGCTTTATTGGCTTGTGCAAGCGTTGCAGCACCGCCGCTTAAAATATCTACCTGAGTCATAGTCGAAGGCGACGCTGTGCTAAATAAAGCAGAAGCCGAATCGAAGTCGCTTAGAACAGTTTCAACCATGCGATCAAATAAGTGGACTTGAATGCCTTTTGTATCACTGGCACCACCCTCTTTTTCAGAAGAGGCCCAATACGCGACACCACGTTCAATACGCTTAATTTTTGTCAGACCACAGTTTTTAGCAATGTCCGTAGCTTTAGAAGACCAAGGGCTAATGGTTCCCATACGAGGTACCACTAGCATCATTGCAGTAGATGGTTGTTCGCTTTGGGCAATCGGCCCATAACGCAAGATACGCTGCAGAACCTCAAGCTCATCTTTGGTGAGTTCTTCAGTGGTTTCTACAAAGTGAACAAATTCAGCGTACACAGAAGTGACGTCTGAATGAGTAAGTTGAATTTTTGCAAGCAGCTTTTCACGACGAAATGTGGAAAGTGCAGGAGCACCGGACAGTTTGAGCATAGCTGTTCAGCCTACAGATAGGGTGGTAAAAAAGAGGGCGTAATTCTAATGGAAAGCTCAAGCCGCCACCAGCACTTAACAGGGCAATACCAGTGATAATGTCAAGACTAAATTGACCAATCAGTCAGCTTTAGACAAAAAGATAGGCTTATAACTAAATGATCTAAAAGAAGGCGAATCAACAACCACGGGGCTTGAGGGTTGATTGAGTGAAAAATGGCCTGTTTTGTCAGACAAATAGATTTGGTAGTTTGCTAATCAGCTAATAAAATATGATGCAGTTCACAATACTGCCGAATCTGAGGGGGGATAGATGCAGCATTTTCACGTTTCAAAGCAACAATGGCTCATCAAGCTCTTCTTTGCACTATGTCTATTGGCGGTCGTTTTAATATTAGCCATAGGCTCTGGCAATAAGCACCAGTATAAAGATGTGATTGAAAGTGGTGTTTTAAAAATCATCACTCGTAACAGTCCCACCACCTATTTCCAAGACCGAGATCAAATCTCTGGTTTCGAATATGAATTGGCCCAAAAATTTGCAGACTATTTGGGGGTTGAGCTACAAGTTCAAGTGGCCGACAGCCTAGAAGATTTAATCACTGAAGTGCAATCTGGCAATGTGGCCTTGGCAGCAGCTGGCCTTACAATAACGAATGATCGTCAGTCACGAGTAACTTTTGCCGATAGTTATATGGATGTGACACAGCAGCTTATTTACCGCAGTGACCGTAAAAGGCCTAAAAGCTTAGAAGCCTTATTAAATAGCACACTAGTGGTAACCGCTCACTCTAGTCATGCTCAGTCTTTGCATCACTTACAGAAAACCTCTATGCCACAGCTTACCTGGATCGAAAGAGACGATGCGGAAGTGAGTGAGTTAGTGCAAATGGTTGAAAACGGTGAAATTGATTTCACCATTGTCGACAGTAACGAATTTAACGCGCTTTCAGCTTTTTACCCAAGAGTAAAATCCGCCTTTAATGTTAGTGAGCCAGAGCAACTAGCTTGGGCCTTTGCCAAATTTAGTGATAACAGCCTATTAGAAGAAGCCCGTGAGTTCTTTTCGCTTATGCGCGAGACCGGTTTACTGGCTCAGCTTCAAGAACGTTACTACGGTCACTTAAATCAATTTGATAACGTGGGCACGCTTACCTTTTTACGACAAGCCGATGAACGCCTAAGCAAATACCAACCCTTATTTGAAAAGTCAGCAAAAGAGCATGAACTTGACTGGCGCCTACTGGCTTCAATTGGCTATCAAGAAAGTCACTGGAGAGCTTTAGCAAGATCCAGAACCGGTGTGAGGGGCTTGATGATGTTAACGCTTACCACCGCAAAAGAAGTGGGCATTAAAAACCGCCTAAACGCTGAACAAAGTATCACCGGCGGCAGTGCTTATTTCGCTAAGCTTAAAAAGCGCTTTAAAAATATTAATGAGCCTGACAGAACTTGGTTAGCGTTAGCAGCCTACAATGTAGGCGCAGGTCATGTTCGCGATGCTCAAAAAATTACTGAAAGCCAAGGCGGTGACCCTGATCGCTGGATGGATGTTAAAGAACGTCTGCCTTTACTAACCAAGAAGAAATATTATAAAAACACGCAATATGGTTATGCTCGTGGTTACGAGCCAGTTAACTATGTTCAAAATATCCGTAAGTTTTACGATTTACTTGTATGGCGCGACCAACCTGAACCGGTTTACACCATGGTGGGCAAAGACACTATCTTTACTGCCAGCTCAGACTACAAAATGATTCCACCGCTTACGGTTAACTAAATTCTTTAAAACCACCCTAAAATTACAGAAGCAAATTCTAGGGTGTGAATATAGTCAGCTTATTTAGCCGAGCAACTGCAGAAGCTAAATTTCAACACCCTATTCTGGCGCACCTTTCAACAAAGCCTCACGAGCCTCCTTCTTTAATTGCTTTTTTTGAGCGCGGCGCATTTTAAAAAAGTCTTGCATGATTTTTACGCTTTGTTCTTCCAATATTCCGCTTATCACTTCAACCTCATGGTTAAAATAAGGTTGCTTAAACGCTTCCATTTGAGAACACACCACACCCGCTTTAGGTTCAAGTGCAGCAAAAATAACTCGCTTAATACGGGCATGAACAATGGCACCACTGCACATGGTGCAAGGCTCTACGGTGACGTATAAATCGGCATCTACTAATCGGTAATTTTCAATTCTCTTTGCTGCATCTCTTAAGGCCATTACTTCCGCATGGGCACAAGGGTCATGGCTTGATATGGGCTGGTTGAAACCACGCCCAATGATTTCACCATTTAACACCACCACCGCCCCCACAGGCACTTCCATTAAAGTCGCGGCTTTTTGAGCTTCTATAATCGCTTCGGCCATGAAAGATTCATGGCCATGCTGGATAGCGTCTTGAGCTTGTAAATTATCTATGGGCGGTTGAGTGTTTTTCAAAAATAAATCACTTAAATAATAATGTTATTGCCAAGCCATGCTAAAAGGCACATGGGATTCATGCCAAAATTGCATCAAGCGCTGGGCGGTTTTTTCTGGCACTTCCACCATAGGCGCATGACCCACATTAGGCCATACTTCTACTTCTACATTTGGCATGTGTTGAAAGAACTTATCTACACTGGAAACATGCAGCACTCTATCTTCCTCGCCCCATAATACTAAACTAGGCACATTGAGGTTTTCAAACACATGTTGAAAACCTCCTGAGTATTTTGCTGCTTCGGCTTCTTTACTAATCTGTTGAAAAATATGGTCATTGGCCTGCTCTTTACTCATGGCTTTACGGGCTAACACATTCGTGGCTGGCCAAGGTAAAAATGGCACCTGTTCCATGGCAAAATTCATGAGCACTTCCATATCATCAGGACTTCTTACAATAAGCGGGTTTTTCTGATTGGCTTGCATAATATGTTGCAGCTCACTGGGTGTATCACCATAAAAACCCACCGCATCCACTAAAGCTAAGCTTTTTACTCGCCCAGGATGACGATAAGCATACAAAGCGCTGATGCCGCCCCCCATGCTATTGCCCACTAGGTGAAAGCTTTTTAATCCTAGCGCATCAATAAATTCAGCTAAACGGCGGCTTTGCTTATCAAAACCATATTGCGCGTTTTCATCAAAGCTACTATCCCCATGACCGGGTAAATCAGGGGCAATCACATGAAAGCCGTGAAGCTTTTGTGTCATACGTGTCCAATTGTCTTTGTCGGCGCCAAAACCGTGTACCAACACGGCTACAGGAAGCTCTGGTGCATCTTTATCAGTGCTGGATTCTAAATAGACCCAGGAATGGTCGGAGAGCTGTATTTGTTTTTCTTCAAATCCAGCCATGGAGCGCTCAACACCTAACCCCATTTCAAATATCGAATTCTCAAAACTGGCGCAACCGAAAAAACTGGTGAATAAACTGAGGGTGAGTAGTATTTTTATTATTTTCATGAATGCTCCTTTAGCTGGCAAAGGTTAGCGAGAGTTGCGGTATCAAGCAATAGAGAGCACTGGAATCCAGCTACAAATTTACTGATGTCCACTTTTCACAACAAACTGAACGTGGCCGACTTAATATTTATTAAATCGGCCACAAAAGTTAAGCAGATCGCTAGGTATTCATGAAACCCAATTCAGTTAACTCATTAACTTAGTCAATCTTCTGCGGGAATATAAAACCAACACCAGTAACAACGCCCAGCGTCCATCAATGGCACCACTGCCACCAGACAAATTAGATCTTGGTTGGCTCAACACAGGGTGACTAGCCGCTTGGTTATGGTTTTGAATGCCTTTAGCAGCGCGCGCCTTGCTTGCCAACTGTTCTGTTTCAATACGTTGTTTGTTAGTGCGTTCAATACCGTATTGCTTGAACTGAGCCTCTTCTAATACCAGCATGGAAGTGTAAGGGGTGACCAATCCATATTGCTTTGCCAAGTCCACCACTGCGTCCTTTCGATCTGCACTTTCACCAAACGCCATTTGCTCATTCATAACAGCCTGAATTTGTGAATAAGCCCATAGACGTTCTATTTCAGGAAAGTCTTTATTCACTTCGGGTAAGGTAACAGGAATTTTGTATTCTACTTTTTCACCATTGCGCCTAGCTGTTACCACTAGCTCGCCTTTTCCGGCTTGCCAATAGTGAGCGAACAACTGCAATTGTTGGCCACGGTACAAGCTGCCCATGTTATTTGGCTGAACATCGGTTACTTCAATGCCATTAAACTCAACCTTCACATCTCGCAATGCTTCATGAGACACCTTAGATGCGGCTTTTTCTAGCTGCCCTAATATGTCGTCGCTATTGGAAACCGAAATAGCGAAACCATTAGAGGCAACACTCATGGCTTTTAATAAAGGTCGGTTCGCACTGTTACCCATAATAAAGGTAAACAAACGAATATCTTTTTTATCTAATATTTTTAAAAAAGCTTTTTGATTGGTTTCCCCCACGTTTGCCACGCCATCTGTCACCAACCATATGGCCGAAGTTCTGTCGGCATCTAAATCACTTAAGCTGGTGCGTATGCCCGCCATTAAATTAGTGCCGCCATCAGGGGTGACGTTATCCAGTTTTTTCGCAAGCAATGACAAATTTTCTTGAGTGGCTTGTAAAAATCCCCCACTTAAATTCACAACACCTTGGTTAAATAAAATAATGCGCACTCTATCTTGCGGGTTAAATTTTTCTAGCCCACGCTTCACCCCTTCTACAAGTGTATGAAATTTTCCAGACATGGAACCCGATATATCCAACACTAAACTCCAGTCAGTACCGGTTTGAATCAGCCCTAAATCATCGTTGGGTGTCAGGGTCATCATCACTGTGCCTGTGGCGTTTTTAGCACTTTTATAAGTCACTACATCTAATGCCCCCGGTGTGCCTTCCTCTAAACGCCAATAAAACACTATGTCTTTATCTAGATCAAAAGCTGAACTTTTTGGGGGTTGGGCTGCCTTTTGCAAAGTAGTGTCATTGTGATCATTGGAAACTGAAGCAAGCGCCACTTGCTCAGCTAATTGCCCATCACGGGCAAGCGCAGCGCTACTGGATATTTGTGCTTGCCACGTTTGTGCACTTATTTGTTGGGTCTTACCAGTGGGGTGGTTCGGCAATCTGACGGCATCCACCGTAAAGCCACTATTAAGCTCTAGATTAAAATCAAATTTTTGTTCAACAACACTTTTTTGCGTCCAGAAATTAGTTTGTTCGGTATCGGTACCGCCCTCTTCTAATGGATACACATAACGACCTATTCCGTGGTCTACTTCTATGGCTTGCCAGTACACCAGCTTAACTTGTGCATTTTCACCTGGCTGTAAGTTAGCCACCTTAATATCAAAATGCTGGTAACCCTGCTGCTCTGTAACAGCAACTTTTCTGCCCGACTGTTTTTCTGCTTGGTAAATCTGTTGGGCACGCTCTTTTTCAACCACCTCACCATGAATGGCCTGACCGTGAACCCAGTAGGTAAATTGCCCTACGGCGGCGTTTTCTGGCACGGGAAAGCGGTATTGGGCATCAAGAGCTGTCTTAGCCGGATTTGAAAATACCTGTTCTACGGTGGTCATTGCATAGCCATCGGCAATTTTTACGTCCACCTGCTGAGAGATTATTTGTAACGAGTCATTACCTCCTACCGGTGTTAACAGGCCTGCTGCACCAGATAGACTGCTCACAAGAGCCGTTGAGGCGGCTATTAGCCATTTAAACCCTCTGCCCACTGAACTCATTTCCTTTTTCATGTAGATTCCCACCTTTAATTAAACACTGTTCAAAAT
>OLII01000566.1_pt1 | contig 13964 bp, 10 predicted proteins | sample 1609481 | NCBI WGS metagenome assembly OLII01 (sample SAMN05416859, study PRJEB24817) | seawater metagenome | isolation source: Sea water | place: Canada:Atlantic | collected 2013-11
GTACGGTCTCGTGGGCTCGGAGATGTGTCTAAGAGACAGAGAAACGTACTGGCGTATCTGAAGTATTGGTAATAGAGAACTCATGTGATTGGTCCATAATTAAATGAGGTTGCGCTAATGCACAGCTTCCCATTTGATTTATTTCTGGAATGGCTTCAGGAACCACATCTTTCACTAAATCTGCAGTAATAGTAAAGGTATTATCATTTTCAGCCATAACTGCAACACCAATACAATTCATGTTGTTATCAGATAACATCATGCGATCGCCTACCGTCCAACTAGCTGAGGTATAAGTATCACCATTATTTAATGTTTTATAATTCTTACCAAAATTAGCTGACCCTTTATTACTATCTACCCAGAATAATGACACAGGTGTGTCTGTGGTATTGGTGAAGGTAAAGTTAGTTTTATCGGCATCATAATAACGCGCATATTGTTGTACTAAATCACAACTTCCAATGGTATCTGCAGCCGGGGTAGCAGCTGGTGCCGGTGCCACAGTTTCTGAATTGGCCAACATATAGGCTTCAAATCCCGCACCAGTGCGTTGAACAGCCCCTTTAAGTGCAGCTTTGTAGGCATCGTTATCTCCTACCTTTAAGGTTGCCGCAATAAGCTCTATTTCATCTTTGTGTTCTTCACCTAAGTAACGCATAGCAAAATAGCCCCAAGGATACAAATTATCATATTCGTAATCCATAAATACGACATTGTACAACGGTGGAATAGTCTCACCTTTTAAGGTATTTAATGTACGTGTATGGTCTTTCCCCATTGCCATGTACTCAGCCATACCTTCAGCCCACGAAGCATTTGGGTTAAATGTTCCGTACGAGCCTGTTTTGTTATAGCGGCCATCAAGATAATGAACGAACTCATGCCTTAAGTTATAAATTTGATCAATGTATTGACATGAACTGCCTAACCAAGAATCAGGACACTGCATCGCTATAAAGCGCGCTTGGTTGCCTTGTGCAGTCGGTGTACCTTCTAGGTACATACCACCATTATCTGTGGAAATACCAAAAAACTCAGTTGCATACTTTTCATAATCTTCAGGACTAGCAAAAGCAACAACTTCAATATGTTCGTTCAAATCACCAGTAATAGGTGTTCCGGCTGTATTGAAAAAGGCATGGAATTCAGTTTCTTGTAATGCCATATCAGCACATGATTGATCTAGTGTTGCTTGGCTAATCGTAGATTGCGCTCTAATAGTAATATTGGGTGTACAATCGTGACTAACCGTTAGAATATCCTCTTCTTTTGGTGGGACAATACAATTACCAAATAATGGATCTCCTGCTTCACAAGCACGGCCAGCATTTTCTAAGTATTTTTTAGTTATAATGGTTTCAGTAGTTTCTACCGAAATAGTTTGGATTACTTTTTCACGCGTTTCCAAGATAGTGCTGTCAAATCTCGCTTTAGCTTCGTCAGTAGCAATTGATGCAATCTTACCCATAGCGATAAATGAATGTGGAATGATCCATTTCCTGTCTGCTTCAGCGGTCCAGCGCATATCAAGTGATGTTTCACCTAAAAATACAAAAGAGCGCATTACCGATAGCACATCTAGCATGTTTTCGTTATAAGCAGACTTTACTGGCGAGCTACCGTAATAAGCAGCATCAGCAATTGCTCCCATAAGAGCCATAGCGGTATCGCCACCATTACTGATACCAAAAGGATTGGTTTGCTCTGAATAGAATTGGATAATAGCTAATAGATGTGGCAAGTGATCTTTAAAGTAGCTAGCACTTTCACCTCTTCTAAAATTAGTCAATGCTGCTGCATAACCTTCTTGAATGACACTACCTGCTGGAGCGATAAAATCAGTCATCTGAGAAACAGCTAAAAGTGCAGTACTTAACTCTGATGCTTCTGCATCAGTCATTGGAGCTGCATGATAACCATAAGAGGCTAAAAAATATAATAATTGGTTTAAATCAGGGTCAGCTAAATCATCTGCCTTGGCCAGATAATGAATTGCTTTAGCGACTTCTGAAATTGGATCGTTGGTAGCGCCTGCAATACCAGAAAAATCATCATAGCTTGCTACCAATATTTCTGCGATAGCTGAACCATATTGTGCTTTTGAAGTAATACTCGCTGCAGGTACATCAATAACAACATTGGTGTTATAAACAATATAATCGCCCATTGGTGGCGGTATATCACCGCCTGTAACCGTGACGGTAAGGCTGGTTTGTTCAATATTGCCATCAATTTTGAAATATCGTTGCCCTGCATGAGAAACAAAAGAAATGCTCTCTTCGTTAGTACCGGAATTTAAGCTACTTAACTCAACATTGCCGCTCCAGTCGTCACCGTCATAGAGTTTAATCCCAGCATCACTACCGTTGAATGTGCCACCTGACGTTGTAATCGTTACGTCACTATTTTCGTAAGGCACGGTGACATATAAATAATGCCCATAGTCAGTAATACAGTGTGTTTGGTTGGCAGGTACTTCACCTTGTCGGTCTAACGTTTTTGTGCCACACATCTCTGCAGCTTGAACTGTACCCATGTGTAACGATACGAATATCGCGCTAGCTAGTAATGTTTTCTTTGTTATTAGTTTCATTATTCTTAAGCCTATTTTTATTATGCGATTAGGTAAATCGTCCGTGTAGCAATTTAGGCTTATTGTTATTATATTACCCTAACTGCATCTAACGCGTACATCCGTCGCTGTTGAAACGTACACTTTTATACATCCCGGATACAGTTATATAATATTCTGTATACAATATTCAAGCATAAACAAAATAAGAATTTTTTCGTAGTTTATTAATAAAATTTTTATTCACTGTTATCAATATGTTGCAAAGTGATAAAAATAGATAATGATTTGGCGTTTTCTGAGGGTTTTCATTTGAGACTACTAATTTTTACACTAGAAATGATTTGACAATAACTGCGAAGCGGACTCAATTGTGTGGTAAATCGATATCCCTATCGATAACTTAAATTATTGGTTACCTTCACCTTGCTTCTTTGGAAGTGGTTTTTTAGGCTCTCCGGGAGGAATAATTGAATTATCTTCTGGGTGTCTACGAACTTTTTCATGCTCATGCCCGTGATGTTTGGCATGACGATTACCATCATGATCTGCAGGCTTACTATGTTGACGCTCATTATTGTTGACGGTGAGTTCAGTTCTAGCCACCTTAGTATCTGTAACATTAAGCGTTGAGCTACCTTGCTCATTTAGAGCTACTTTTGGTGGTTTTGATATTGATAAGTCAATACTGTCTGGCTGAGGCGAGTTAACGGGTTTCTCATCTCTATTTACCAAGGTACTCTCAAGCTGAGATTTTTCAGCGTTTTGCAGGTCATTATTTGTCAAATTAGCTGACTGATAGGCATATATTGATATCACCACCACACAGGTGCCAACAAACAACAAAGAACCTTGTTTCTTAGTTATTTTCATACTGCTACTCCATCAAAAAAACGGTATATTGAATACAATAAACTAACATGTATTTTAATTTTGATGCAATAACAATTAATAAAATGAAAAACTAGCAGGATTAATTTTTGCCTGCTATAGCAGATAAAACCTGCGAAGAAATATTGCGTTAGCGACGTCATTGAACAACGCGTACGTTAACTTTCTCAATGAAAATCACTATCAAGCTAGGCATTTTTTAATAGCGTTTTGCCAAGCAGATACTAAAATAACAGCATTTTCTGCTGATATTTTATCTTGAAAAATTTCTGATTTTCCGTGTAACACCTTCGGCAGATGTTCAGCTTGCCAAATTTCTTGGCCTATTGCTGCTAAGATTGTGGCACCAAGTACCGTTGATTCAATATTCTCTGGTCTCTCAACAGTAATACCTAACAAGTCAGCCTGAAACTGCATTAAAAAATTATTAGCACTTGCCCCACCATCAACTTTTAACAAACTAATTTTTAACTGGCTCTCCTGCTCCATTAACTGCATTAAGTCATGACTTTGAAAGGCAATCGACTCGAGAGTTGCCCGCACTATATGGCCTTTGGAACACCCTTGAGTTAAACCAGTGATCTCACCGGTAGCCTTCATTTCCCAATGTGGTGCGCCAAGACCGCTAAATGCAGGGACAAAATGAACACCATTATTATCACTGACACTCTTTGCCAAAGCTTCTGTGTCACTAGCTTGGTCAATAAGCTGTAACTGATCTCTTAACCATTGCACCGCTGCCCCAGCAGTAAATACAGCTCCTTCAAGAGCGTAAGCAGGTCTTCCATATTTATCACAGGCAATAGTCGTTAATAAGCCATGTTCAGATAAACAGGGGTTCTCAGCAGTGTACATCAGCATGAAACAACCTGTGCCATAAGTGTTTTTAACCATACCTGCTTTTGTGCACTGTTGAGCAAATAATGCCGACTGCTGATCACCTACCACACCTGTGATTGGAATAGACCTTTTAAGAAAACCGTTTGTTTCAGTGTGGCAGAATAAACCTGCTGAGTTTTTGATTGCAGGCAATACCGACTTAGGAATATCAAAAAATGATAATAGCTCGTCATCCCAACCTTGTTGATGGATGTTATACAGCATAGTTCTTGAGGCATTTGTATGATCTGTATAATGTGCCTGACCACCACTTAGTTGCCACATAAGCCAAGTATCTATTGTGCCAAAAGCAAGTTCCCCCTGCTCAGCTAGTTGTCGTAGCGCTGGTTTTTCATTAAATAGCCATTGCAATTTAGTCGCTGAAAAGTAGGCATCAACGACTAAGCCTGTTTTTTGATGAAGCCAGCTTTCCTTATCTTGTTGCTTGATACTTTCGCATAAATTAGCGGAACGTCGGCACTGCCAAACAATGGCATTATATAAAGGTTCACCCGTTTTTTTGTGCCAAACAAGCGTTGTTTCTCTCTGGTTGGTAATACCAATACAGCTGAGATCACTAGCCGTTAATTTTGCAGATGTTAAAGCCTGAAGAATGCTGTTTTGAGTAACTTGCCAAATCTCTAACGGATCATGTTCAACCCAAGTAGGTTTAGGGTAATACTGCTGAAATTCATTATATGCTGCACCAATTTCTTTACCTTGAGTATTGGTAATTCGAATCGTTGTTCCGGTGGTGCCTTGATCAATAGCTAAAATCATTGCTTATACCTCCTAGGCTTACTATTGAATTACTGCCTAGCTTACAGGTCTTAAATTTAAATATATTTCGTTCAAGCTTATAGTAATTGCTAGGAGAAAGAAATCAGCTCTATACACCATAGCGTTATTAGCGAGTATCAAAAACAGGCTGCACAGTGGCAATAAACAACGTTTAGGTAATCAAGAACACATGAATTTTTAAATCTAATTTTGATGCTGACAGCCTTAATCAACTATTGGCATAACGGGGTAAATCACATGAGATATATTTTAAGTATATGGTTGCCTGCGTGAAAGAGATTGCCAACTTTTCCGAGTATAATTTTTAGGTAAATATGAGGAGTTGACAACTTTATCGAGCTGTTTGATTACCAATATCATAATCAAACAGCTAGTCAACTCGATGAGTTGCTCAAATAAGTAAACTAAAATAATAACACTATGAGCGAGGAACACACTAAACCATTACTTGAGGTTCCAATATAAGCTTCTCTTTTTCTTTTTTGGTCAACCTATTAGCTACCCAGTAACTAAACACCGACAGTACTAATATTGCTAGGTCTGTCCAAGCTAAATTAGTTTGGCCATTCATAGCGAGCACTGCAATCTTATTGAAGAAAAAGATCAGGTCATAACAAACCACAACGATACCAATAAAAGCGCTTATTGTGAGTAAATGCGCTAAGCAAGTTTTCAAATTATTGGTGAAATATGCGGCAATAGCTGATAAGACAAGTCCTGCAATAAAACCGTAAATAAGTATTTGATCACGTTCATGCAGTCCTATCGGCAAAACGCGTTCTAAAAGGAAAGCAACTGCAGTTGCTAAGATAACCCCAGCGGTAGAAACTAAGGTATATTGACCAGTAAAACGTAATACTTTTGTAGAGTTTTCCCGTTGGCGGCTATATTTATCTAACCATAATAAGTTACCAGCTACAATTAAAATACAAACAGCGATACCCAAGATAAAATATAGTAGCCGTAAATCAAAGCCAGCATAGTTACCAAAATGTAAGTTTGCTACGACTTGCAAACCTTTACGCACCATATTGGTATTTACTGGGTCGTTTATTACCGTTTCTTGCAAGCTCGTTAATTCAGTAGCGATATCAAAACGGCCGCCAAGTTGTTTTGCCATACCACCACCAACATGTATTACCGCACTTTCATCACCATAATTATACATACGGACAAAAGTTGGCTGGTAATTCTCTCTGTTCACTATTTGTTGGTAAACATGGTCAATATCTATATTTTTCCAAGGTTTGTCTTGCCATTGTGGTTGTATGCTGACATAGCCTGCATCATCTAAAAGCGCCTGCTGGTCTCCTTTATAAAGCACTAACGCAAAGGCAATTTGATAAATAATCACTAAATTAAAAATGAGTCCGCTAATCGCATACATCAGAGTAAAGGGTAAGCTCATAACACCAATAACATTATGCATGTCGAGTAATTTACTACGCTTGTTTTGCTCAGTTCGGTATTTGAAAAAGTTAGCCACCAATTTTTTTGCATGAATCAGTACCCCTGACACGAGCGCAAAAAAGAATATTAACGTGACAAAACCAATGATATAACTTCCCGCAGAAAAATTAAGGTCGTAATGCAATTTATAAATAAACTCAGCTAAAAAGAATTTGTCACCTTCAACTAGCTTTTCACCTGAAACGGGATCAATCAAAAAACTAGCGTGATCCTCTTCACCTTCATTGTGCAATACATCGACATAGGCGCGATAATATGGCGTTTCTTTCGAAGGTAATAACAATGTTAAATGTTCTTTTGCATCAAAATTTTGCCCAGTGATGGCAATTTCCATTATCTCACTCACGCTCTTATGCTCACCTTGAGCGAAAGAAAAGTGCGGTTGTACCGCCCATTCATTTATCTCTGCACGATACAAAGCAATTGAACCACAAAAAAACACTACAAATAATAAACCTGAAATAATCAGTCCTAACCAGCTATGTGCATCAGTGATACGTTTTAAAAAAGCTTTACTTAACATTTAACTCACCATCATTGCTGCATTAACACCTGCAGATATTGTTAATAATCCCAGACACCTCAGCCACGCCTGCTTAGTACTATCGCTGGCATAACACCACACCATAACAGCCACCCAAATTGGGAATGCGATCAACAAGCCTACTAATAACCGAACATCGATGTTCGCTGGTAATAATTGATTTAAATTAAGCATGATTGACACTGATAATAAGCAGCCTCCAATAATGGCTGCAAATGACTTACCCCACATATTCATAATTTAGGCTCCTAGCCAATGAGTTACAGCTGAAAATGACACTGCAGTAAGCAAGTATTTTCTTAATGAAGGCCGAAAATGACCTTGTGAAAAAACTAAGACAGGCCAGATAACCATGATATTAACCAAGGTCATTAAGCAGGCGATCACAATAAGTTGTTGCTGCGCAAATATATAAATACTGACAAAGGTCGCGAGAGTGAATATTAGCCAAGCAACGTTTTTACTTAACGGTTTAGGAAAAAGCTGTTGCTGTTTCGAACTCAAAAAGACAACAGTACAGGCTAGCCAATTACACAGGACAGCAATAAACATACAGTGATAACACCTCATAGTTAAACTTGCTCCGCAACTTAGTTTCTAAGAGCAGTTGTTAAAAAAATACTGGTAATACCAGGTTACACTTTGTAACATAGTAAATGATAATCACTCTCATTACTATTAACAATATCCTGTGGAATATATTTTATGAAAATTACTCAGCTGGCACGTGCAATTAAAATCGCGGTATTTGCAGCAATCCCTTTATCATCATTCAGTTACGCTCAAACAGATGATTCAGTTATAAAGCAAGAGCTTGAAACTATTACCGTTACAGGACAGAAAATTGATAGGTCATTGCAAGAAACCGCTAACAGTGTTTCAGTAACTACAGCCAAAGCATTAGCACAACTTGATATTTCTAGCCCCTCTGACTTATTTCAACATATACCCAATGTTCATGGAGGAACTAACCAAGGTTTCACCATTCGAGGTATTGATTCGTTTAACGTATCTGGAGGCGGTAATAGCTATTTAACTAGCGTTTATTTCGATGGCGCTCCTTTACCATATAGGATGGTTCGTACTGGTAAAATGTCTTTATGGGATGTCAGTCAAGTTGAAGTATTTCGTGGACCTCAATCAACCATTCAAGGCAGAAATGCCTTGGCTGGTGCAATCATCATCCGCTCTCAAGACCCTACTTATGAATGGAATGGGAAGACCCGATTAACCATAGGTGAAGAAGGCCAACAAGAATTAGGTCTCGCAGGTGGAGGGGCATTAATTGAAGATGAGTTAGCGTTTCGTTTAAGTGCAGAAAAAAAACAATTCGATGGCTATACCTACAACATTACCCGCCAAGAAAATTCAGATGCGGAAGAAAGCGAAAACTATCGCGCTAAATTACTATGGGAGCCCAATAACATTGAGAACCTCACAGCGATTTTTACCTATACTCACGATGAAACTGAAATAGGAGCTAAATGGTCTTTCACAGATAATGCTAAAGGCCCCCGTACGGTTAGTTTTGATGAGCCAATTTTTGAAACAACCGATACAGATATCTATACATTAGAGCTCGGTTATGAAATTAACGACACTTGGTTTATCGATTCAATCACCACATACAATGAAGCTGGATACACCTACAATTGGGATGGTGATGTGACCCCTGCGCCTATTTCAACATTAACAGACGATCGTCTTGATACCACATTTAGTCAAGAACTGCGTTTTACTTTTGACTACGATAATTTAAAAGGTGTAGTTGGCTTTTATTACTCAGATCTAGATGTAGTTGATAACTCGGCCGGTGGCCGTTCAATCACACTGACACAGCTTGGTGTACCTACCTTACTTACAGCACCAGCAGAGTATGGTGGCCTAGGTTTACCGCAAGCTATGGCAAATCAAGTGCTAGCAATATATGCACCCGCAAACCCAGTCCGCTTAGGCACGGAAGTAAACTATAGTAGCGCAGTCAGCTCTGCAGCCCTATTTGCTGATACCACCTACTCACTGAATGGAAATATAGACATTATTGTCGGCTTTCGATATGACCAAGAAAGCCAAGAAAACGAAGATGCCAGTATTTACACCGTTGATAATGCAGATATGTTACCTAAACCCGAGGATTATGCTGAAGTAAATCCTATGCTACCTCAGCTTATTAGTGGATTAAATGCTAACCTCTACGCACAAGCGCAATCAGCCTCTGGTCAACAGCCATTAATAGACGAAGATTTTAGTGCTTTTTTGCCTAAACTAGGTCTTAGCTATCACTTTAATAGTGAAATGACCACCAGCCTTATTTACCAAAAAGGCTATCGTTCTGGAGGGGTTAGTTCAAATACTGCAACAGCAAGGGTCTATTCTTATGATCCGGAATACACAGATAACTACGAGCTATCTTTTCGTTCTGCATGGCTAGATAATAGCTTAGTGATTAATGCTAACTTATTTTATCTTGATTGGCAGAAGCAACAAATTAATGTGCAACTATCTGGCAATCAATATGATGTTGAAACACGCAATGCTGGTACTTCAACAGTAAAAGGTTTTGAAACAGAAGTTTTTTGGTACCCGACAAATAACTGGTCAGTTACTGGCGGCATTGGTTATGCTAAAACTGAATTTACAGACTTTGAATTTACCAACCAAGGAACAGACGTAATATTAACTGGCAGACCGTTTCCAGATGCACCAGAATGGACGGCAAACATAGCAAGCAGCTATAGCTTTGACAATGGCCTTTATATTAATGCCAACGCCAATTATGCCGACAGTTCCGTACCATTTACGAATCCATACGCCATTATTCCTAATTTCGATCCTAGCAACGAGCCTAAGAATGATGCTCGCGTATTAGTAAATGCTCAAGTTGGTTATGAATGGCATCATTATAAACTATGGCTTCAAGCAAACAATTTACTTGATGAAGAGTACATTGAAAACTTTATTTCAGTGCCGGGCGCACGCGTAGCTTCAGGACAAGCTGAAATTGGTGCGCCAAGACATTTCAGTGTAAGTTTTCAAGCGAGTTTTTAGTGAAATAAACGAAAATATTACAAAAAAGCCCTGACATTACTGTCAGGGCTTTCTTTTAGTATAAGTGAGTTGACCACATAAGCCGGGTTTTGTATCTCCCAAAGGAGTGACAATCATTCGTCTAGGCTATAAATCGCTCTATAGCTCAAGCAACCTACCCGGTTTCCACGCGAGCCACGCTTATATTAGCTTTACCGAAATAAAACTAATCATGAAACCCTATTTGGTCTTGCTCCAGGTGGAGTTTACCCTGCAATTACTGTTACCAGCAATCCGGTGCGCTCTTACCGCACCCTTTCAGCCTTACCTGTTCCATTACTTATAAATAAGTCGGTCATCGGCGGTCTTCTCTCTGCTGCACTTGTCGTCGGCTCACGCCGCCCAGGTGTTACCTGGCACCCTGCTCATTGGAGCCCGGACTTTCCTCCCCTTTATCTGTCTACCTTTTGTCGAAACATTAGGCACAACGATAAAGCAGCGATTGTCTGGTCAACTCGGCGCGCATTTTACTCGATTTGAGATAAAAGTCCATGACAATTGTCATGTCAAAGTCATGACAATCCTCTCTAACCGTTTAGCGCAAAGTATTAGACACTAACTTGGCAATTACGCAACAAGCTAAACATTTAAGGAAGATCTCATGAAATTGTTATTACCACTATTATTAGTAAGCTCCTTCGCAGCAAAAGCAAACCAAGTAGATATTGACAATATTGAGCAAGCGGCAATGCAACTTAATAGCATTGAGTTAGTTTCATTGACAAAACAGACATCAGGATACGATCAAGCGTTAGCTTATTATCGCTTAGCAATCAGTCAGAATTTACAATCACAATCTAAAGAAGCTAGTCAAAATTTAGATTTAGCGATTGAGCAATTAGAGAATATTACCAAGCAAGATGAAAACGATGATGAAGCTTGGGCATTGTTAGCTCAAGTATATGGTTTAAAAATCGCATACCAGCCAATGAAAGCCGCCTATTACGGCCCTAAATCAGGTAAAGCCTTAGCAGCTGCTTTAGCGATTAATCATGAAAACCCCCGAGTATACTTAGTGCAAGGCATTAGCTTGTATAATACGCCTGCCATGTTTGGAGGAAGTAAGTCTGCAGCACTTAGCGCCTTTAACCAATCAATTGCGCTTTACCATCAAGACTCTTCTGATACTGCCTGGGGACAAGCTGAAGTGCATGTTTGGCGGGGCCTAACTAATCTAGCTTTGAACCAAACAGATCAAGCATTAACAGACTGGTATTCAGCTTTAGCTATCGAACCGAATTATGGTTGGGCCAAAATGTTAATTAGTCAAAATAAATAAAAACATCAAACATGCGAAAAAGTGTCAAGCCCGATAAATGCTTCATGGTTTGGCACATAATATCAAGGAGAGTCCCATGAAAGAAAAAACACTCGAACAATACAGAACAGAGTTTAAACAAAAGAAATTAATCACTATGCCGATTGCCGGCACAATTGTTTGGGCTATTTTAGGTGTGATGGCATTGTTCATTCCTGCCAAGCAAATGGTTTTACCTTTTTATATAGGAACAGGTTGCATTTTTTATCTGGCTTTATTTCTTTCTAGATTTACAGGTGAAAGACTTATTGCCAAAAGCAGTGAAATGAATCCATTTGATGCTTTATTTCTTTATACCGTGGTAATGTCACTTCTCTGCTTTGCCATTGCTATACCGTTTTCCTTACAAGACTATAGTTCAGTACCACTTACCATAGGGGTTTTATCTGGCTTAATGTGGTTACCTATTAGCTGGATGATTGAACATAAAGTCGGTACTTTTCATGCTTTAACAAGAACCCTAGGAGTAACGTTTGCTTGGTTTGCTTTTCCGGAGCAAAGATTTGTTGTAATTCCATTTGTCATCGTAGCTATTTACCTAATCAGTATTTACTTTCTGCATATTCGTTGGCAGCAAACGACAGAAAATAGTATTGGTAATCATAACTTTAATTAGTTAGCCTGATGAATTAATGGAGTTTTACATGTCAGATAAATTAAATCAAAGCCTTATAGATGGTGGTAGACCTTATTGGGTTTGGGGACCATTAGTTTTTACTAGTTTCTATTTTCTTCCGCTAATTTTTAGTAACCAGCACTTTAGTCTGATTACAGGCGTTATTTCGGTTGTTATTTATATCTCATTTTTATTTCTATACCATAAAGCAGCAAATACAAAGGGAGATAAAGTCAGTCCGACACTTGCATTGATGATAACCTTGTGTGTTCTAGGTACAGCGATAACGCCTGGGACACAAGCATTATTTGGTTTTATCACTTTTTTTTGTGGTTTTAACTTTCCACTAAAAAAAGGCCTGCTTGGCTTAGTTATCGTTTTAATGGCCGTGCTACTTTCTGCAACTACCTTTAACTATATTGATGCCTTTTTTATTGCACCAGCAATAATTGTAAGTACTGCGCTTTTTTTTATGGGCCGAGCAGAGCGAAAAGATAGAATTCACGCGGCACAAGAGAAAGTCAGCCAGAACTCAATAGAGCAATTAGCAACCATTGCAGAGCGTGAGAGGATTGCACGAGATATGCATGATTTAATTGGTCACTCTCTTACCACCATTGCACTTAAAGCGGAATTAGCAGAAAAATACCTTAATGTTGATAAAATAGTCATGGCAAAGCAAGAGGTAAATGAGGTTTCAACATTAAGTAGAGATATTTTATCTCAAGTTAGGCATGCAGTTTCTGGCCTTAAAACTAGAGACATCAATGGTCAAGTTGAGCAATTAAAGTCAAAGCTAATTAAACATAACTTTACTGTTAAGGTTACCAATGAGTTATCAAATCTATCAGCCATGGTTGAGTCTAGTTTGATACTGATGTTAACCGAAGCTGTAACCAATATTTTAAAACACAGTAATGGTGACAAGGTAATTATTCAATTTGAACAATCAGATAATGCCATTAGTTTATCGATATCTGACAACGGTACTGTTGATGAAGTCAGTTTTGGCAATGGTCTTACCGGTATTACTGAACGCTGCCAGCAGCTGAACGGCAGTGTTGAAGTAGAACATAAACAAGGCATGGCGATAAAAATTAACTTACCTGGGAAACTTGATGATTAAAGTAATAATTGTAGAAGATCAGGCACTTGTTCGTGGCGCAATAAGTGCTTTATTAGACTTTGAGGAAAATATTAACGTGGTTGCACAAGCCGAAAACGGTCTATTGGCGCTGCCGTTAATTGAGCAGTTTTCTCCAGATATTGTGCTTACCGATATTGAAATGCCTGAAATGACAGGCATTGAACTAGTGGAAAAATTAGCTGTGGAGCAAGCTAATATCAAAACGATGATAATGACCACTTTTTCTCGTAGTGGTTATATAAAACGATCAATTAGCGCAGGCGTTTCAGCTTTCATTCTCAAAGAGGCACCAACGGAATATTTAGTTGATGCAATCAACAAAGTAATGCAGGGTAAAAAAGTTATTGATCCTGAATTGGCAATCAGTGCTTTAGACGATTGTGACCCGTTAACAGAAAAGGAACGTAAAGCTTTAAGACTCGCCAGTGAAGGCTTAAAAACAGCAGAGATTGCTACTAAGCTGTTTTTATCTGAAGGTACTGTTCGCAACTATTTATCGGAAGCTATCGCTAAACTTAATGCTGCTAACCGAATTGATGCAGCACGTATCGCGAAGCAAAAAGGTTGGCTTTAGTCAGCTTTTAATGCCAGAGCAACTTCATATCTGTCTCTTATACACATCTGACGCTGCCGACG